>Ga0179587_10000195_pt1 | contig 25298 bp, 18 predicted proteins | sample CZODoug2_1_08_16_FD_185932 | JGI IMG/M metagenome (GOLD analysis project Ga0179587, IMG submission 185932) | Vadose zone soil fungal communities from Angelo Coast Range Reserve, California, USA - CZODoug2_1_08_16fungal | ecosystem: Environmental > Terrestrial > Soil > Vadose zone | place: USA...
ACGAAACCAGTCGCAATACGAGTTTTATGTGCTTACACCACCGGGTCTGATGGAACTCCGGCGCGCCCCTTACCGTCGGAAACGACGAGTTATGGCGAATTCAGCTGGACGCGGCGGCTGGAGCGCGACATTCTCGACCTGATCAACAGAGAAAAACTCAACAAGCCCATACTCATTGCGCACGGTTTTCCCGGATCGCTGGCCGCCGAGGAGCTGGCGGTTCAGCACCCGGACGTGCTCGGCGGAATTATTGAGATCGCCAGTATGCCGGTGCAGTTTTTCCCATCGCCCAAAGATCCGACCCGGAAGACGCCAGCGACCCGCGAAGAGCGGGTCGAAATCGTGAATGAGGGTTGGGCTCAGAAGTGGTTTAAGTACGTCACGCATGAGACATGGGAAAGCAACAACTACCCTGCCGAGATGTTTGCGAACGATCCGGTACGATCCGAGCAGGTAAGGCAGCAGGCGGAGGCCGCTCTGCTGCCCGTGAAGATTCGCTACCTTTGCGAGTTCATGGCCTCAGATCACAGCGTTGAATTGGCCAACCTCAGGGCGCCGTTACTGGCGCTCCGGCCGGGCTTCAACGAGAAGCTGCTTGCCGATTCCGCCACGAGCTGGTTCAAAGCTAGTTTTCAGGATTCGTGGGATACATTTTCCAAGAATTCACGCATTCAACTGCTGACGATTGCGAACGCCCGGGCGCTGATTCTGGAGGATCAGCCGAAACTGGCGGATGACGGCGTCGCCAGATTTATCGAAAACGTCAGTAAGCCAAAGGCCCAACGAGTGCCTTGAGAAGCGCAATTGGTGCACAGGAGGCGAATATGGGGACATCAGGGTTACCGCATCAGAAAAAGATAATGAACCGGTCGGCCCCCGCGGCGACTATCGTACCTGTTTTGATTTACGAGGATGTGGACAAAGCAATCGAGTGGCTCTGCCGAGCCTTTGGACTGAGCGAGCGCCTGCGCGCATCTGGAGCCGGCGGTAGGATCACCCACGCGCAGCTCTCGATCGGCAATGGCGATCTCATGATAGGGGCGTCGGGAGCGGAGTTTCGGCCTCCGCACGGGGAGGAGGTCAGCCAATATGTTCTCGTGCACGTTGAAGATGTCGACCAGCATTTTGAACAGGCGAAGCGATGGGAGGCGCGCATCATACACCCGCCGAAGGACACGCCTTTCGGGGAGAGGCTGTACACGGTCGAGGATCTTGCCGGCCACCGCTGGACGTTTTCGCAGTCGATCGCCGATGTTGCTCCGGAGCAATGGGGCGCCAAGCGAGCTCAGTTCAGATAGCGAGACTCATGGGCAGGACTGTGCCCGCGATTAACGGACCAAGCGCTGAAGGGCGGTAATTAGAATTTGGATGAGAAGGTGCTATGCGAAGACTGATTTTGCTGGCCGTTTGTATTTTGGCATCTGCTTTTGCGCTTCTGAGTCAGGAAAATTCCGAGGATCGTTCAGCGGAGAAGATTATCGCGATGGAGCGCGGTGCCCTTGACCGTTGGGGCAAAGGCGATCCCCAGGGATACCTTGAAATAATGGGGTCTGAGGCGACCTATTTCGATCCGAGCCAAGAGCGACGGACTGACGGGCTCGAAGCGATCAAAGCCTTGCTGGGCCCGATCACCGGCAAGGTGAAGATCGATCGGTACGAGATGATCAATCCCAAGGTACAGCGCAGCGGCGACGTCGGCGTGCTGACATTCAACCTTGTTGATCAAGGCACGCCGCCGGGTGGGACGGCCCCGATCACAATTCGCTGGAACAGCACTGCGGTTTATCACCGGATCGGCGCGAATTGGAAGATCATCCATTCCCACTGGTCGTATACCAAGCCTGAACGGAGCGCCAGGAACTAGGCTGGAGAGCCTAGGGCGTCAGCGACTCCTGAATGATGTTGTCGAACGGGAAGACCTTCCAAGAAGGCGGATTCATGAAAATTGCGACGGCCGCAGTTTATGTCGAGAGCCAGCCGGAAGCTCTCAAATTCTGGACGGAAAAAGTCGGGCTCGTAGTGCGCCGGAAACAACGCATGTCTGAGAACGCCAGCTGGATCGAAGTAGGTGGTCCCGATGCGGAAACCTGTCTCGTGTTGTTTCCGAAATCGATGATGCAGAATTGGGCAGAACGGAAACCGTCAGTAGTATTTCAATGCGAGGACATTCAAAAACAATATGAAGCGATGTCGTCGCGCGGCGTGACGTTTCAACAACCGCCCAAGGACATGGGATGGGGACCGTTCGCGATATTTCTCGATACAGAAGGTAATGCGTTTGGTCTTCGTGAAACCGTTGCTAAGTAGGGCCGAGGACCAGGTTGCGCACCGGCGAATTCGATGAGAACGCTTGAAACGTTGCTGAAACGATATCCTCACGAGACCCAGGCGGTCGTTCGCCATGCCAGAAAGTTGTGCTGACCTGAAGTGCCCAAATTCGCATCTGGCCATCGCATCGAAGAAGCCAGGACTTGGTGCTCGCCTGACAAATGAACTGCGGAAAGTCAGTTTACAACGCGCTTGCCCCATCGACGGGATGGGAGGTAGCCTCCTCGTCCGAGGGGCCGAGAGGGAGGGTTATAAGCAGGATATGGAAGAGCGCATTCGGCTCATACCCAAAGAAGTCGAGACGCACTATTTACAGAGCCGAGAATCGCAGCGTCTATCGGGCGACCGTGGAGAGCTCGAACGGCTTCGGACGCAAGCGATACTCGGCCGGTCCCTTCCGCCCGCTCCGGCAGTAGTTTTCGACGTAGGCGGTGCTGCAGGGGTCTATGCCTTTCCCTTGGCGAAGCAAGGCTACCTAGTGCACTTGATTGATCCGGTTGAACTTCACTTGGAACAAGCAAGATCCTATGCGGCTTCCTCGGGCATCGCGCTGGGCTCCATCATGCGAGGCGACGCTCGCCACTTGGACGTTCCCTCCCGCAGTGCTGACGTAGTTCTTCTGCTAGGCCCTTTGTATCATCTCGTCGAGCACTCGGACCGTTTGGCGGTTCTTCGTGAAGCCCATCGTATCCTGACGCCCCGAGGTGTCCTGTTCGCAGCCGCGATCTCTCGTTTCGCTTCTCTGATCGATGGGCTAGCGAGCGGGTTTTTTCGAGACACTGAGTTTCGCAAGATCGTTGCCGAGGATATCGCATCGGGTCAACACCGCAACCCGACGAACCACCCAGCCTACTTCACCACAGCCTACTTTCATCGCCCCGAAGACTTGGCAGCCGAAGTTCATGCTGGAGGTCTTGGCGATGTCCAGATCGTTGCGATCGAAGGTCCGGTTTGGAGTGCCGCTCTGTTCCATGAGGCTTGGAACGACCCGGTACAGCGAAAGAGCCTGATGGAGTTTCTGTCGCTGATGGAGCGAGAACCTTCCGTGCAAGCTCCCAGTGCCCACCTCATGGCAGTGGCCCGTCGTCCTCGTTAGACAACTGCCTGGTGACGAGTTGGGTTCGTGGTTTGACTACGGTATCTCGGAAGTACTGGAGCGAGTCGTTCAAGGTGCCAGTGACTTGAGACAGATCGCTAGCCACGGTCGCCAGGCGGGCGATGTCGGCATTGATGGAATTCGCCATTGAATCGTGCTGCTGTCTGGTAGCGATGACGTTCTGTTCAAGTATGTCGAGTGATTAGACCAAATCGGATCTTAGAGGCAAGGTCGCGCTGGTAACAGCTCGAACGCGGAGGAGGCTGCCGATGAGTGCACCAAGGGGCCGCAAGAAACAACTAGACCTTTTTGGTCGAGTTGCAGTCGTCACCGGTGCCAGCCGCGGTGCAGGCCGTGCTATCGCGGCCGTCCTCGGCGAGCACGGCGCAACGGTCTACGTCTCCGGCCGCAGTGTCAGGGGACAACCGACCACCGATGGCCTACCGGGCACAATCGATGACGCGGCTGAGGAAGTCACGCGGCGCGGCGGGACCGGTATTTCGGCGCGGTGCGATCACGCGAATGAGCACGACGTAGAGGCTCTCTTCAAGAGAGTTCGCGAAGAGCAAGGGCGGCTGGATATCCTCGTTAATAATGCCTGGGGAGGTTACGAAGGTGCACGCCTCATGCCGGCGTACTTCTGGAAGGCCCCGCTGCGGCTTTGGGACGCGATGTTCGAGCGCGGACTTAAGGCGCACCTCTTGGCGACCTACTTCGCTATCCCGTTGATGATCGAGAGCCCCGCGGCAAAGGCGCGGACCAGGACATCCAAGCCGCCCGGTCTCATTGTCAGCACCATTGCTTGGGATCGTGATAGATATATCGGCAACTTTTACGATGTTGCCAAGCATTCGATCGTGCGTTTGCTTTGGGGGTTGGCGGAGGAGCTGCGCGAACACAGTGTCGCGACGGTGGCCTTGGCTCCCGGGTTCATGCGAACCGAGCGGGTGATGTCCCACGCCGGCGGGGAGACGGACTGGAAGAAGATACCGTGGCTGAAAAAGAGTGAATCGCCAGAGTACACTGGCCGAGCGGTGGCGGCACTCGCCGGTGATCCACACGTGATGCGTAAGAGCGGAAAGACGTTCCATGTGGGCGAACTGGCGCATGAATATCGCTTCAGCGACATCGATGGCAGGCGAGTCCCCCCTTTTCGAATTGTTGAACCATTTGTGAGGATGGTCAAGAAGTTCGAGAAGATACAGAGGAAACAAGGCCCAAACTCGGGGCGCGATCCGGCGCGCTCGACCAGCACCTAAGGAGATGCCCATGAACGCTGCCGCCACTCCCTTCGTCGAATGCGAGCAAATCCACGCCGGCCTCGCCGTCACCGACATTGCTGCCGCCATCGACTTCTATACGAAAAAACTCGGCTTCAAGCTGGAGTTTACTTGGGGCGATCCGCCGACGTTCGCGGGCGTGAACCTCGACAAGGTGCAGATGTTCCTCCGGAAGGGCGCGCCCGATCCGAAGGGCTGCGTAGTGTATTTTCTCGTCGGCGATGCCGACCAGCTCTACGAGTTCCATCGGGCCAACGACGTCACAATCGCGGAACCAATCGACGATAGGCCCTACGGAATCCGCGACTACGTCGTGCGGGACCTGCATGGGTATTATCTTTCCTTTGGGCATCACCTGTTCAACGCCGGCCCGTCGATCAAGGTCCAGCGGGTGGACGTGCCGGTGCGGCTGGAGAAGCGTCTTGCCGCGCTACTCGTGGATTTGGCCAAGCACAAGCGCATGAGCGTGAATAGCTGTCTGGAGGAGATGCTGCTGCATACTAACGATGGCGTCGGACCGCATACGCAAACAACGCTTAGGCACATTCAAGAACTGAAGAAAAAGCATGGGATCGACTACGACAGCCACGCGAGCTATCGGTTCGCCGAAGAGTAGGAGCGTTGCGGGTGCTGGCAGGTCGAGGCACGCCCGATGGAGTGAAGCCTTCGATTGAGACAATCCGTAGTATGCGCAGCCTCCAAACCAGGTCCTGCAGCAAGTCCGTGCAGTCATGCGGCTTTGGCGCACACCTGGCATGAAAACCAGGTGGTTTAGCAGGTACCGGCGTTTTGCAAGGTCAGTTTCCTGGAGAGTCGCCGACAAGCAGGGATTCATCGCGTCGTCGGCCTGACCACCCAAGCTAGATTTCGCAGCTGACGACTTTCAGGAATGGTCATTCTCAGCACGAATCCAGGTGATTGTTCTAGCTCAAGTTACCGGTCAGAGTCGGATCGCTCATGCATCGATTTGTGCAGGTCATCAGCCGATCCGTTTAGAAGATTGCGGAGCACTGCCACTTCTGCCGTGATCCCCGTGTGCAATGCCGGGTCCACATCGGGAGCGAAGAGTGCAGAGTGATTTGATGGCAGCGTCGTTCCCGCTGCCTTGGCCTCTGCATACTTCTTTGGATTTGCTCCCCCGAGACTAAAGTAGAAGCCCGGAATCCCCTGCTCGATGAAATACGAGAAGTCCTCCGACGCCGTGTGCGGCTCTTCCGTCACCACGTTGTCTTTGCCCAACACTGCCTCAAGCGGGCTCCTGAGCCGCTGCGCCAGCCCGGGATGGTTGTACACCGCATCAGTACTTTCGTAGTTTTCGACCAAAGGCTCGCGCTCGGCGCCAGCAGCGTCCGCTTCGGCCTTGCTTATGCGAGCGATCGCCGCGAGGGTCTGTTTACGAATTTCAGGTTTGTAAGTGCGTATGGTGAGCCCGAGTTGGGCCTGGTCGGGGATAATGTTGTTCTTCGTGCCCGCCTGAATGTATCCCACCGTGACTACCGCCATCTCTCCGGGCTTCACTTCGCGAGAGGGAATCGTCTGTAGAGCGAGGATCGTTCTGGCGGCGATTACGATTGGATCGATCGTGGTATGCGGTGCAGACCCATGTCCGCCCTTGCCATAAATTGTGATACGCACGGAGTCTGCGTTGGTATCAAAGATTCCGGGAGTGATTCCTAGTTTCCCCGCCGGAAGCGAATTTCCGACATGCATGGCCACCGCTACATCCGGCCTGGGAAAGCGTTTCAGCAGTCCATCGTCGATCATGCGTCGGGCGCCGTCGATCGTTTCCTCGGCGGGCTGGCCAATCAGCATCAAAGTGCCGTGCCAAGTCTGTTTGCTGTGGGCCATGATCGCACCGGTGGCTAAGATCGATGCTATGTGAAGATCATGCCCGCAAGCGTGCATGACCGGAACGTCGTGTCCCGCGTCATCTTTGGTATGTGCGGTGCTGGCGTAAGCAAGACCGGTCTTTTCTTCGACTGGAAGCGCGTCGAGTTCGGTGCGAAGCATGACTGTGGGGCCAGGTCCGTTCTTGAGGATGGCGACAATCCCCGTGCCACCGACATGTTCCGTCACGTCGTAGCCGAGGCCGCGCAGCCCGCTCGCGAGTTTCGCCGCGGTTTGTGTCTCGTGTGAAGAGAGTTCGGGATTTTGGTGCAAATCCAAGTACAGTGAATGCGCTTCGGGATATACGGTATCGACTTCTTTAGACAGTGGAGGAATTTGTGCCCAAATGGACGCACTCAGGGTCACCATAAGGCAAAAAAGGGCTGATCTCATTGTGCGCAGATGATAGCTGCAGTTCGCTCCGCCCGCAACGGATTGCGTCGGTCAGCCACCTGGCCGAGATCTCGACTGGGACTCAATTGGCCTGTTCGCGGTCTGGGATCGTCTTGCCCTCAGCCGATTGATTCTGGTGTTTCAGAATTAAATATGCCGCACCCATGGTCGGGCCGAGATAGGTGATAGACCGGGTGTTGACGTGATTTTTGACTGCGTCGCAACTCAAGGTCATAAGCGGCTGCGCCACGCCTTATTTTTTGCTCCGTGAGTTACTCTCGAAACCAGCGGAAACCCGTACGCTGCTCCTCGGCAGCTTTTTTCAACAGTTCCATGCTGCGCCGTCGGTCGTAATGCCCAACAGCGGTCACGATGCCATTCAGCAAACACATGGGCGCGGCGTAGGAGGCGCCAAACGATGGGGTCTCCACAGAGGCAATAAAGCACTCGTTGGCAAAGCGAGCGATCGGGGAAACCAGCGTGTCCGCTATGCCGATGCAATAAGCCCCGTTGGCGCGTGCTTGACGCAGACCTTCCACAGTCTGGCGCAAGCCGCGGCGAAAACTCATGGCAATCAGCAAGTCGCCTTGGCCCGAAGAACTGGACAGGTGAGCCGCCTCACCGGACGATGTTGCGGTCACCACCGGAAGGCCCAATAAGATTAGATGGTAGTGGAGGAAGCCGACCAGATTCGTGGCGAGATCGCCGCCCAGGATAATGATGCGTCTCGCGCGATGGATCTTTTTTGCCACCGCGGCGATTCGATCGGTGTTCAGCGCATTGCGGAACTTCTGCAGATTTCGGACATCAACATCCACCGCCTCGCGAACGTGCGCCGAAAGATCCGAGCCTTTCGTTTTGCTCGTACCCATGGTGTCGAGGGACGTGGCCTGAGAAACGGAAAGCTCATGCAAGTAATGTTGAAACTCCCGGTAGCTGCCAAAACCCATTTTCATGGCCACGCGCAGAGCCGTGGCAGGATCGACCTTTAGCTTATGCGCCAACTCACGGACATTCAGAAGCACATAGTCGCGGGGATTCTCGAGCACGGGCCTAAACAATTCCTGGCGCTTGAGGCTGAGCAAGCCGAAGGTCTTAGCGAGATCGGGCCGGTTTGCCCGTGAGCCCAGCGAGTTGCGCTTTTTCGGCATGACGCCGCACTTTTATACTATTTGCTGTTGGCATGTCAAACGATCGCAACAGCAGGTGCTTGCGATACTGGAGCAGCTTATGGTATTGCAACATCTGTTGCACGAGTACCCAGGGACTGCAGTATCTCCAAATTTGACTTGACACTGTCCTCGAAGTTCCTTAAAGTCCTGCCAATTCAGCGGGTCTGTCACTGCGCATCACTTGTTGCACATGAGCGATACCACGCATGCTAGATCGCAACACATGATGTAGGTCGTCAAGAGAGGTTGGAACACTCCGAACCGGGAGGTTACATATGAGGTATTCAGGCTGGTGGTTGGTCATGAGTTCCTTGTCTCCTCTAAGGGGGAGACGTTTCTTTTCCGGTTTTATTTGCCTGTTCCTTGGCTTTGGTGCGCTCACGCCTACGGCGCACGCGCAAACCACTTCGACGATTGAGGGTACCGTCACCGATCGCCAGGGGTTGCCGGTCGCCGGAGCCGAAGTGCGTCTTGCCGGCGACACGGTTGGTTTTGACAAGTCGACTGTGACCGACGGGAACGGCCATTATCAGCTAGGGGCAGTTCCGGCGGGAACCTACAGGCTGACCGTCTCGCACTCCGGGTTCGGCACTAGAGCTTTCAAGAGCCTGGAGATTACCCTGAACCGCACTCTTAGATTTGATGTGACCTTGGAAGTCAGCAGTGTGCAGCAGGAAGTGGAAGTATCCGCCATGCCGCCGCTGCTGGAGACGACTTCTTCATCGGAGGGCGTGACCATCACTCCCCAGCAGATCGTTGATATGCCGCTTAACGGACGAAACTACCTTGATCTCATGCAACTCGTTCCGGGCGTGGCCATCAACCGGCAAGCCGATCTCAATAGCGACAACGCCACGCCCGTTCTTGGCGAGCGTGCCAACAACACTGGCTTCCTCATCGATGGTCTGCCTAACCAGAACGAACTCAATGGCGGTGCTGCCGCGCAATTCAATCAGGACACCATCGCCGAATTCCAAGTCATCACCACTGGCTACAAAGCCGAGTTCGGCCATGCTTCCGGGGGCGTCGTCAACGTCATCACTAAGTCTGGTAGTAACGAAATTCATGGCCTGGCTTCCGCCTACCATCGAAACAACGCGTTCGACAGTTCCGACATTTCGGGAAACAGCGTGCCCTACCTCTTGCGCTGGGACTACGACCTCGCCGGTGGTGGCGCCATGGTTCGTGACAAAGCATTCTGGTTCGCCTCCGCGGAAGGCATCCACGAAAACCGGCAATTGAATTTCGTGCCTCCCGCCAATACGCCGCAATTCCTTATCAATAATGAAGAAACCTACAACGAACCGACTACCGATCGTGAAGTTCGCTTGTTTACCAAACTCGACCAGGTTTTTCACAATCACCATCTCACCGAACAAATGAACTACACAAATCTGCATGTCAACAGCACCAATCCTCTCTCCCTTTCGAACTCTCTTCCCTCCACACGCACGAATCTCGGTGACCGTAGTCTTCTCCTCGGTTTCAGTGACACGGCCACGTTTGGCTCGTCCAGTCCTTTTATCTTGAATATTCATGGTCAATACCGCGACGAGCCGACTCTATCGAGTCCCGCACACCCGCAAGCCGGCCCAAACACTATCTTCAATGTCTTCAGTGGCTTTACCACCGGCGGCATCTTCGGCGATCTCGGTTCGCCAAGTTATGGCGCTACGTTCACTTCCTCCACGCTGGATCAAAAATATGGAATCTTCGGAGCCAGTCTGGCCAAGACCTTCCACCGTCACACCATCAAGTTCGGCTGGGATTTCGAACACACCAGCGTTGATGGTGTCGAAGCAAGCGCACAGCAGGACCAGCTTTTCGCGACGCAAGCCGACTACCTGCAGTTCGGCCCTATCGACGCTGGGTTCTTTCTTCTCGCTACGGAAGGCGGCCTTACGCCGCAAGCCAATCGGATCAAATTGAACAACAACTATAACGGCTTGTGGATTCAGGACGATTGGAAAATTACCCACAACCTGACCATCAATGGCGGCCTCCGCTGGGATTATGATTCAGCTTTTGACAAGAAGGACAACGTGTCTCCGCGCGTCGGGTTTGCCTGGTCGGTTACTCCCAAGACCGTTGTCCGCGGCAGCTTCGGTCTCTTTTACGATCATTTCCGTCTCGGCCTGGTTCGCGATATTCCGGGTTTCGGCGGCGCCGACATTCGCGAGATTCAGCCGCTTTCTTTTCCTCGTCTTTTTTACGGCGTACCTACGATCGCTCCTGACCTCTTCGGCGTGTGCCAGTCCACGTCTATGACGGACGCGCAGGTTGCCTCGTCTGGCGCTACTTGCCCCTTCCCAGGTTTTGGCGGTAATACCTCCACTCTCTATGGGATTGACCATCTCAATAATCTGGGACCCACCCCGATTCCCGGGAATGCGGTGGTAAATATGGGCAACGTTCAACAGTTGTCCGGTCTTAGTCCAGACGCTTTCCTCTCCGCCGCCGATGCGGCTATCAACAAGCCCGGCAGTTTCTGGCTCTGGGGTCCTTTCGGCGCGCTCTCTTTCCTAGTAATCCAGCCCAGCAATTTCCCGGTTACGGTCGATCCCAGCTTCGCCACACCCTACACCCGTAGCTATACCTTGGGCGTTCAGCGCCAGCTCTCCAACGATTGGGTCGTGAGCGCGGACTACTACCATAAGGACATCCAGAACCTCCTCGGTGTTCGCCAAACGAATCTCGACTTCGCGGCCCGCATTAAGAACAGTTCCACAGCTGTCTTCGTCAACGGCTTTGGCCCCTGGTATTCCGGCAAGTACGACGCGGGAATTCTTAGCTTCGAAAAACGCATGAGCCGCCGCTTTACAGTGGGTGGCAGCTACAGCTACGTCTCGGAGCACGACGACGCTTTCAATTTCAATCTAGGGACCGGGTCGCTCGGCAACAGCAATGGCGGCTTCAACGGCTTCCCAACCGACAGCTTTCGCGGCATTCCTCCGGTCGTCACCGACCCTGGCGGCCCAGGCTGCTCGGGCGGCACCAACGCTACCGCTGCGTTCTTCGCCTGCAACGGCAACTACGTGCCGAGAGCCGGCGTTTTCTATGATGGTGCCAAACTCGACAGCGGTCCTTCCGACCTCGCCCTGCGCCACACTTTCGAAACCCATGGGCTCGTAGAACTCCCTTGGAAGATCCAGTTCAGCAGCCTTTTCCGCGTACAGAGCGGTTTTCACTACACACAGAACGGCCTTGTGCCTATCGATCAGGACGGCAACGGAAACTTTAACGGCCGAGACCTGAAGACTGCCAGAAACCAATTCACCTCTCCGCATTTCTTGAACATGGATATGCGTATCGCCAAGACGTTCCCTATTGGCGAGCGCTTGAAGATCCAGGCGATGTTTGAATTTTTCAACCTGTTCAATAGCGCCAATCCGGCGGCGGTGAACTTTAACCAGAATCACACCCCATTGCTGCCCGGGGAGCAGGTCTTTGGCACCGTCTCGCAGTTTCTACCGGGCCGCGAGGGGCAGGTTGGCCTTCGAATTGAATTCTGAGTGGAACCAGGCACAACGGAAAGGGATCGATGCGAAGTTCGATACTCACGGTATGGTCGGCGACCCTGCTACTTGTTCCGGCGCTCGGCAGCGGCCAGCTACAAAATCAACAAGAGCAGAAACCTGACGCAACATCACAAGCGCAAGCGATTGGTGGCTGCTGTTGAAAATAGACGCAATTACGCTTCGCGAAATTCATGTCCGTCTCAAGTCTTCGTTTGAGACCAGCTTTGGCAAGATCTGGGAACGCCGCATCTTGCTGGTGGAAGCCCGCAGTGAAGGCCTGTCCGGCTGGGGCGAAGTCACCGCTGGCGAAGGCCCCTTCTACAATCCAGAAACTACCGATACTTCATGGTCCATTTTTTGTAGCTTCGTTGCACCACTGGCTATCGCGAAGAATATCGAGGGACCGGGCGACGTGCCAGCCTTGTTGGCGCCAATTCGCGGTCACGAGATGACCAAAGCTGCGCTAGAAAACGCTTTGTGGGACATTGAGTCGCAGCGGCGCGGCGCCCCTCTGGCCTTGCTGCTCGGCGGTACAGCCCGAGAGATCGCTTGCGGCGTCTCGCTGGGCATACAAACCAATCCGGAAGCCTTGCTTTCCATTATTGAAAAAGAATTGGCGGCAGGTTATCAGCGCATCAAAATCAAAATCAAGCCTGGCAAGGATCTGGAATTTGTCGCCGCGGTTCGCAAGCGCTTTCCCACCGTGCGGCTCATGGTGGATGCGAATTCCGCATACCATCTGGAAGAGGCCGCTCACTTGAGGGAATTCGATGCTTACGACCTCATGATGATTGAGCAGCCGCTCGCCTGGGATGACATTTTCGATCATGCCAAATTGCAATCCGAAATGCGTACCCCCATTTGCCTCGACGAGTCCATTCACAACGCCAGCCACGCTCGTGCCGCGATCGAGTTAGGCGCTTGCCGGATCATCAACATCAAACTTGGGCGCGTCGGCGGTCACAGCGAAGCGTGCCGCGTTCAGGAAATTTGCCGGCAGCGTTCCATACCGGTATGGTCCGGCGGAATGCTGGAAACCGGGATCGGGCGCGCCCACAACATCGCCATGTCTTCGTTGCCGGGCTTCACACTTCCCGGTGACGTTTCCGCCAGTCAGCGCTACTGGGATGAAGACATCATCGAGCCGGAGGTGGAGGTTACTCCGAAAGGAACAATCGTGGTGCCCACCATTCCGGGCCTGGGGTATTCCGTGCGCCGGAAACGCATCGAGCATCTAACGGTGCGCCAGCAGGTTTTCCACGCCAAAAATGGAGAAGTCTCCGTGGAAGGAGCGGCATAGGATGAGCGAAGGCAATCCTATTGCTCGCCGGATTACGCGGCGCGAAGCGATCAAGTCCAGCGCGGCGGCCTCGATGGGGGCCATGGCCTCTCCTTTCCTCAGCAAGGGACGGTATCTCCTATTTGCGGACTCCCACGCGGAGTATTCATCACGCGCGGTCGAACTGGTTGGCCGAACGACGGTCATCGACATGCTCAGCCCGTTTGCCATCAGCCCTTCGCGCCATGAGCAAATGTTTGCACACCCGGAGACCTTTACGCCCTGTGACATCCAGCAATTCCGCAGCTCCGGCATCCGCGTTTTTCACATCGCCATTGGCAACGGCGGTCCCGATGCCTACACCGAAAGCCTGCAGTTCTTCGGGCTCTGGAACGGATTCATCGCTCATCACGGGCAAAGCCTGATGCGCATCGATAGCCTTGCCTCTTTCGATGAGTTGAAGAAATCCGAGAAGATTGGGGTGCTCTTGGGTCTGCAGAATTCCGAACACTTTCATGGTCCGGACGATGTTGATTTGTTCTTCAGCCTGGGGCAGCGTGTTTCGCAGCTCACCTACAATTCGCGCAACCTGATTGGCAACGGTTCCACCGAGCGCCGCGACGATGGCATCAGTGATTTCGGAATCTCGATCGTCGAGCGCATGAACAAGCTGGGCATGGCCGTCGATGTTTCACACTGCGGCGACCACACCACGCTGGACTCCTTCGAGATTTCCAAGAAGCCCGTGCTGATCACGCACGCCAATTGCCGCGCTCTGGTTCCTCACCCGCGCTGCAAGACCGACGAAGCCATCAAAAAAATGGCGGCAACCGGCGGAGTCATGGGCATCACCGGGGTGCGCATGTTCGTCAAGGTCGATGAGCCCACCACCATCGAAGACGCCCTCAATCATTTCGACCACGTCGCAAAACTCGTTGGCGTAGAACACCTTGGCGTGGGTAGCGACTCTGACCTGCAGGGCTACGACAAGATGCCTCCCAAAGAAAACGAGCAATTGCGCGCAGGCTACAAGGGCAGCTATGCTTTTCGCGAAAAAATCGACATCCAGGGCTTGAACCACCCGAAGCGGATGTTTGACCTGGCGGAAGGTTTGATTCGCCGCAAGTACAGCGATTCCGATATCGAACTGATCCTCGGCGGCAATTTCAAGCGTGCGCTCACGGCCATTTGGACGATTTGATACCAGAGCAGAAAGCGTCGCGGGCCCAATTCACTTCTTAAGGAGAATTCTCTTGTTCACATTGATGAGTTCAACGGCCCTTCGAACCGGAACTACGCTGCTGCTTGCTTCGTGCCTGTGCGCTTCGCTAGCGCCCGGCCAAGGTCCTGCTCCGCAGGGTTCGGTGGCAAAATCGCAGCCTGAAGCCAAGACTTCCGAACCAAAGCTCACTCCCAGCGCACCGCAGCTGACCGCCACCGACCTCGAGGCCTTCCTCGACGGCCTCATCCCGGCACAGCTCGAGCGCGAAGACATTGCCGGCGCTGTCGTTGCCGTCGTAAAGGATGGCAAAGTTTTGTTTGCGAAGGGCTACGGCTTTTCGGACGTCGAAAAACGCAAGTCCGTGGCACCTGCAGAAACTCTCTTCCGACCGGGGTCTATCTCCAAACTATTCACCTGGACTTCGGTGATGCAGCTTGTTGAGCAGGGCAAGCTCGATCTCGACCGCGACGTAAATGATTATCTGGACTACCAGATTCCGCCGGCTTTCTCCAAGCCCATTACCTTGCGCAATATCTTGACCCACACACCGGGTTTCGAGGAGACCGCCAAGGAACTGTTCGTCGCGGACGCTTCCAAAATGCGGCCGCTCGGCGAGTATCTGCGCGAGCATATCCCCGGACGAATTTTTCCTCCCGGCGTGACGCCCGCCTACTCGAATTACGCGACCGCCGTGGCGGGCTACATCGTTCAGCGCACCTCTGGAAAGCCTTTCGAGCAGTACGTGGCCGACAACATCTTCATCCCCCTGGGCATGGGCCACACGACCTTCGTTCAACCGCTTCCTGCTAACTTGTCGCCCCTTATGTCCAGCGGTTACCAGCGGGCTTCCAAAGAGGCCAAGCCCTACGAATTTGTACAAGCATTTCCTGCCGGGAGCGTTGCCACGAGCGCCGCCGACATGTGTATTTTCATGATGGCGCACTTGCAAGATGGCCGGTGGAACGACAAGCAGATCCTTAAACCAGAGACCGCAAAATTAATGCACTCCCGCGCATTCGGTTCCGATCCACGTTTGAATGGCATGGCTCTTGGTTTTTATGAAGAGACAAGAAATGGCCATCGAATCATCGGCCATGGCGGAGATACACTCTACTTCCACAGCGATCTGCACCTTATGCATGACTCCAATGTTGGGTTTTTCGTGTCCTACAACAGCGCTGGGAAAGGAGAAGTCAGCGGGCGAACTATTCTTTTTGAGAAGTTTCTCGACCGCTATTTCCCTTACACACCATCGGCGGCGGCCGTAGCCAGCGCAAAAGAAAACGCAGAGCAGGTCGCCGGCCTTTATGTCGCCAGCCGGCGCGGGGAGAAATCCTTCCTTAAAGTCACAGAGTTCCTTGGCCAGGCAAAAGCATTTTCCAATTCCGATGGCACCCTCAGCATTGACCCTCTCAAGGGCACCAATGGAGAGTTGAAACGCTACGAGGAAATCTCCCCACTTCTCTACCGCCAAGTCAACGGGCAAGATCTGATTGGATTTCACAAGAATTCAAATGGCCGGATGGAGTTCTCCATCGATTATCCGTTCTTCGTTTTTGAACGCGCCAGCATGGCGGACAACAAGAATTTCAACATGGCCATCATCGTGCCGAGCCTGATCTTCATTGCACTTGCGGTACTCTTCTGGCCTGTGGGGGCCTCCATTCGCTGGCACTATGGAACGAAGCTGGACCTGACTTCCTCCGAAAAGCGCTTGCGGCTGGCTGTCCGCCTCGTTTGCATTGTGGATCTGGTCTTTGTAGCTGGGTGGCTCGTATTCATTTCCGGCACAAACGACGTCACTAACTTGAGCCGCAGCCGCGATCCGCTCCTGTACCTCCTCGAGATTGTCGGGGTGATCGCCGCCCTGGGCACTCTGCTTGTAATTCTCCACGCGTTCCGAAGCTGGGCAAAGACGGGCAAGTGGATATGGGCGAAATTGTTTGATGTCGCGCTCGCTCTTGCATGTATTAGCTTTACCTGGTTCATCTGGCACTGGAACCTCATCAATTTCAACCTGAGATACTAAACGAAGCTTTGACGGTTCGGTGAGCGGCCCTATGCGCATCGACAGTGTCTCGATTCGGGAGATTCACCTGCGCCGGAAAGAAGCTTCCGAGACAAGTCTTGGCTCCGTCTCGGGTCGGAACATTGTTCTGCTCGGTCGAAAAGTCGGCCGGGGAGAACGGCCCGCGCCCGCCCCCATCGCGGGTGGCTTCCATCAAGTCGCTGCACGCCAGCTGCGCTGTATTCCGCTAGCCACGGGGGAGGTCGCATGACGCACCTTGTACCCCCGGACACACGCCGCACGAAGAACTCCATCATCATATACGTCACGCTGACAGCGGCGCTCAGCTCGAGTTTCTATCTGCTCGTTATTCAACGGTCGAGCGCGGGCCGAAGCCCAGGCCTCCTGATCCTCGGACTCATGTGGTGCCCTGGAGTTGCCGGCCTGCTGACGCGGCTTGGTTTCCAGCGCAACTTGCGCGGCCACGGCTTCGGTTGGGGACAGACCAAATATCAATTCGCGAGCTACTGGACTCCCCTAGTGTATTCGAGCACCGTGTACGTTCCGTTCTGGCTGGCTGGTTACTTCGATTCGAAAAACCGCACGCTAGAAGCACTGATGCACCGCTTCCCGCAACTGCCGCACGCGGCCGCGCTGCCGGTACTTTTCTTGTTTCTCGCCACGGTTGGCGTGGCGGGCTCTTGCCTTTCCGCTCTCGGCGAGGAGCTCGGCTGGCGCGGATTTCTTGTTCCGCAGCTCGCCAAGGTCACTTCCTACCCGCGCGTCGCTCTGATCAGCGGCGCCATCTGGGCGCTTTGGCACTACCCCCTGATTCTGTTTGCGGGCTATCACGGCGCCGGCCCGCTGTGGTATTCCATCGCTTGCTTCACGGTGATGGTGCTGGGAATCAGCTTTCTCTTCGCCTGGATGCGCCTGAAATCCGGCAGCGTCTGGACCGGCATGCTCCTGCACGCCAGCCACAATCTATTTGTGCAGGCCTTTTTCGACGCGCAGACGCGTCGCGCCCGCGTCACGGGCCTGTGGACCACCGAATTCGGCTCAGGCCTGGCGCTCGCCGCCCTCGTCGTGGGCATTGTTTTCTATGCCAAGCGCGGCGAGCTCCCGGCGCAGCGTCAGTCCGAATGCGCACCGCAAACTTCATCCATCTCTCCTGCCGCCGCTTAGAGGTTTCTAGATGCGCTGGTCGACTGCAGGTAAAGGTGCACGCGCTGGAAAAAGAACCTCTCCGACTCGTACAGACGATTCCAATGCCCAACGTCAGAACCCACCGAACTAGCGCGGCTCAGCCTCTTTCGAATGATAGTTGGGATAGGCTGGGCGATGAGGATGCGAAAGCGGGTGTTGCTGCAACTCTTCCATCACCACCTGGACGGCTTTCTCTAATTGTGGATCGTGGCCTTGCGCGACGAGTTCCGGTTCGAGTTCCACTTCGATATCCGGCGCGATACCGTGGTTTTCCACTTCCCACTGGCCATTCGGATTCCAGACGCCGGAACTCGGCGATGAGACGAAACCGCCGTCCATCAGCTCAGGGGCCGCAGCTCGTCCGACCAAACCTCCCCAGGTTGTCTTGCCAACCAACTTGCCGACACCGGCACGTCGGAAGTACCAGGGCATAGCGTCTCCGCCTGAACCGGCAAATTCGTTGATGATCATGACTTTCGGCCCAAAGATCGCGCCTTGTGGCTGAACCTCGTCTTCCCCGTCGCGCGTGGCGACCAAGCTCAGCAGCCTGCGTTGTAGGATCTCGATGATGTCGGTGGCGAGTGCGCCTCCGCCGTTGAACCGCTCGTCCACAATAACCGCTTCTTTGCCAACCTGCGCGAAGAAGTAGCGGGTGAAGTTGGTATAGCCGCCAAACCCGGTGTCTGGCATGTAAACATAGGCCGCGCGTCCTCCCGTCATGTGGTCCACTTTGCGGCGGTTGTCCTCGATCCAGGCCAAGTTGCGCAACCGGGTTTCGCTGGACACCGGAACGACGGTGACTTCGCGGGAGTTTGCGCCGGTAGGGTCAGGACCAACCTTCAGAATGACCTGTTTGCCTGCGGCCTCCTCGAAGAAGGCATAAATGTTGTCGGTGCCGGCGATCGGCCGTCCATTCGCTGCCAATAGGTATTCTCCTGCGACCACGTTGACGCCCGGCTGAGTAAGCGGAGCCTTGAGGTCGGTGTTCCAGTTCTCGCCGTTGTAAACCCGCGCGAATCGGTAGCGGCCGTTCTCGATTTTGTAGTCTGCACCGAGGAGTCCTGTCTGAAACCGTTTTACTTCAGGACTATCGCCGCCAAAAATGAAAAGATGCCCTACCGTAAGTTCGCCAAGCATCTCCGCAAATAGGTAGTTCAGATCCTGCCGCGAGCCGATATTCGCAAGATAGGGTGCATACTTCTTCTCTGCAGCCGCGAGGTCGAGACCGTGATAGCCGGGATCGTAGAAGAAATCGCGCTCCACGCGCCAAACTTCGTGATAGATCTGCTTCCATTCTTCCCGCGGCTTCACACGCACTTCCAGGCCGTCGGTCTTGAGTAATCCCTCGCTGGCGTCGCCGCCGGGAGGTTGGGGCCCTGGGCCGCCGCTCGCCATCGGTTTAGGCGCCTTGATGAACCAGTGGTCGCCCTGCTGGTAAAGCATCTTCTCGCCGTTTTGCGAGATCTCGAAGAAACGCACACCGTTCAGGGCTACGTCTGACTTTCGCTTCTTCAGGTCGAAGCGATTTACCGTCAGACTGAACTCCTGGCCCGGGCTCGGGGCGGGAGCTTCCAAGGCGTAGAGTTCACCGGACTTTCCGACCTGTAGACCCACGTAACGCCGCATCGGCAAAGAAAGCGCCAAGATTCGCTGGCCTATGTTGTCGAAATCAATCTTGACGAGGACTTTCTCCGGAGGCTTCTCCTTGGCCGCGTCGGGTTTCTCTTCTTCTTTCTTGTCCGCTGATTTCTTTTCGTCGGCGGGCTTCTCCTCGTCACTCTCCGGCGCCAGCGGAGAGGGTTGGTCCTTTGCCAGCACGACCAAATAAACGCTGCGTGTCACGGGGCGCGTTGAACTGTGAATGTCGGGCTCTAAAGAAGGTCCAGAGTCTGTGCTGGCGGTGAAGTAGAGGTGCTTGCCATCCTTGTCGAACACTGGGTTTCTGGCGTCACTCATGCCGTCCGTGAGTTGCGTGTGTTTTCCGTCCTCAATGGAATAGAGAAAGATGGCGCTGAGGTGGCTAGGGAGCCTTTTCTCATAGGCCAGCCAGCGGCTATCGGGCGACCAAGCAGGCGGCGGTCCGCCGAAGGTCCAGAAGATATCGTGATCTACTTTGACGGGCTTCTTCTGTTCCACGTCGACGTACCAAACGCTGAGGTGGTTGTCGCGGTAGGCGATCTTTTTACTGTCGGGCGACCAACGAGGAGAGAAAAAGAAGCCTGCGCCGAGGCTGATCTTCTTCACGTCGCCGGTTCCATTCTGGTCGCGGATATGGAGCGCATACTCCCCGCCTTCGTCGGAAAAGTATGCAATTGTTTTGCCATCGGCAGACCAGGCAGGATCTCGCTCCATCACCGAAGAACTGTCGGTGAGGTTGCGCATGTCGCCCTTTTCAGCCGGGACGGTGAGAATTTCGCCATGCGCCTGGAAGACCGCACGCGCTCCGGTCGGAGAAATGTGGGCGTTCTGGAGGCGCTTTCCCACGTTCACGAAGTGATCGCGAAGCTCAAGCAGGTCGCCGGCCATCCGCACATTCACCTGCTTGGTTGTGCCGGACTTCAAATCGTAGAGGTGCAAAGAGCCAAACTGTTCGTAAACAATGGCATCGGGAGCGGCGGAAGCTGACTTCAAATCCAGTCCGCGATTCTCCAGCTCCTTTTTGACCTCCTTTGAACTTATATCGTAGGAAAACAGGGTCACCGGCCCGTCCCGGTCGGACAGGAAGTAGATTTTATCTCCCACCCACATAGGGTTGAAGTCGTTGGAATTGTTCCGAGGGATCTTCTCGATTCGTCCACTGGAAAGGGTGGCGATCCAGATTGGAGTGGTTTGCCCGCCGCGATACCTTTTCCACGCCTGCTGCCACTGCCCAATCGGGACGTAGGCGATCCGCGAACCGTCCGGCGAAAATGAACCTTGTTGGGCCATGGGAAGGGGCAGTTCGGAAGGAAATCCGCCTTGGACCGGAGCGGTAAAAAGTCGCTCGAAATGGGAGAAGCTGTTTCGTGCGGAACGGAAGAGCACCTGTTTGCCATCAGGCGTCCAGCCCACGGCATTGTCATCGCCGGGGTGATAAGTAAGCCGTTTGGGAAAACCGCCCTCCGCGGGCATCACAAAAACATCGACATTTCCGTCGTACTCGCCGGTGAATGCGATTTGTGTGCCATCCGGCGAGAATCTCGGATCGGTCTCCACACCGCCTCCGGTCGTGAGTCGCTTAGCGTCGCCACCCTCGCGCGGCACGCTCCAGAGATCACCCGCATAAGCAAAAATGAGCTGGGTGCGACTGAGCGCAGGTTTTTGAAGGAGCAGAGGTGAATTGTCTTGAGCGGCGCAAACGGTCGCCGCCATAAACAGGCATAACACGGAAACGAAGCGCGGCATGTTGGACCTCCCCTTCAGGACGCTCAATATAGCGCAATGCGGAGAAGATGTGCCGCTTGGAAATTTCTATCCACCCACTCCGCTATGGTGCCGGGGAAAGAAGTTCTTTCTGTGCAGACCATAGCGCCAATGAACTTCGCCCAGGTGGCGAAGAAAGTCACCGATCGCTTGGTCCCACTCGTCCTTCAGGGAGAGTCAACGACCCGTTTTACAAGATACTGGGGATCTATTCCCCTCCAGAACTCCGGTTGGAGTCAAGGACAAGATCTTCCAGTGTGATCTTATGCTGGCCGACGGCCCTTCTGCGAGTAGCGCGTGCTCCCGTTTGGGTGTGCTCGGAGAAGGCAAGTCCCGGATCACCCGCCAATAGTGGCCTTGGTGTTTACCGGAGATTTAACGGCGTCCAAGCCGCAATTGTGGTCGCATGACGGAAGTAATCCCGAGCCAGAAGTCCCGCTACTGTTGGCGCAACGCGCTCACAGGATCTACCCGGCTCGCGCGACGCGCCGGTACAAAACTCGCGAACAGCGCGGCAATGACTAGGACAGGGATGGTGATACCGAAAGTCGATAGGTCAGCAGGCCGCATTCCCGCTACCAGGCGATTCAAGATGCGCCCCGCCGCCATAGCCGCAAGTATGCCGACACCAACTCCGACGAAAATCATCACCAGGCTTTGTCCGAGTACCAGCCGCAGGACATCTCGACCGGTCGCCCCAAGCGTCATACGTACGCCAATTTCGGGCACACGCTGGCCGGTCAAGTAGGCCAGCACGCCATAAATACCGATGCACGCCAGTAGCAGGGCTAATCCAGCGAATATGCCGAACAAGAGCAAAAGGAAGCGTTGTCGGGCCAGCGAGGCGCTTACGAGCTGTTCCATGGTGTGGACTTCATACAGGGCTTGATCGCCAGCCGCGCCCCGCAATTCCCGCCGCAACGGCTCGACGACATTCAACGGTGGGATTGTTGTTCGCGCGGCAATCGACATGATTGACGAAAAGAAATGCAGCAGCGAGTCGGGCACCTGGGCAAAGGGGTAGTACATTTGATCGCGCACTCGCGATTGATCGTCGCTAGCCAAGCCCCAATGGCGAACATGGCCGACTATGCCCACTACCAGAGCCGGGCTGGCACCCATGGCGGGGATCCAGAGGCGCTGGCCAACTGCATCTTTCCTGCCGAAAGCATGCTGCGCGAGATTGTCGTCAATCACGACCACCGGTTCGCTACCGACGCGATCATGTTCATTGAAGAAGCGGCCCTGGCGCAGTGGAATACCCATCACTTTCAAGTAGTCCGGCGTTACGCACGACGCCAGCGCGACGGGCCCCTGGTTCGGTGGCGGGGGCGTGGCGGAGGTCCAGTAAGGGAGGGAGTTCTCTCCTTCGCGCATCGGGATAATATCGGCCAACGCGACCGCGTCAACGCCCGGGACGCGTCGAGCACGATCGACTACGACCTGCCAGGCCGAGCGGACCTGCTCGGGATCCCCGAGCGTACCGGGAGAAAGCGCGAAGCGTGCGGCCATTACGTCGTGCACGTTGAAACCGGGTTCGAGGGATGAGAGTGCGAGCAACGTGCGCCCAAGCATTCCGGCCGAGACCAGCAGCACCACGGCCAGGGCGATCTCAGAGATTACAAATGCGCTATGTAAGCGGCGTGACCTTCCCGCAATACTTCGCGCTCCAGCGCGGAGCGTCTGTTCTATGCCGCGCACGGGAACCCGCACCGCCGGTGCCAGCCCGAAAAGAAGACCGCTCAAGAGCGAGGCGCCAACGGCGAAAACAAGCACGCGCCAGTCCAGATGGACCTCTTCCGCGCGCGGCAAGCTGCCTGGCCAAAACGCAACAAACGGATGAACGCTGACAAATGCGAGGACCACGCCAAGCACGCCTCCGCCAAGGCCTAACATTGCGCTTTCCGTAAGGCATTGGCGCGCTAGGCGGCTCCGCCCAGCTCCCAGTGCTACACGCATGGCAAGCTCCCGCTCGCGTGAAACTGCGCGCGCGAGTAGCAGACTCGCCATATTCACGCAGGCGATGAGCAGCACAACGCCGACCGCCGACAGGAGTAGCCAGAGCATCGAGCCGACATCACCGACCAACTCCTTTTGCAGCTGGTAGGCGATCATGCCAAGGCCCGCATTGGACTTCGGATATTCACCAGCCAGTTGCCGCGCAATCAGCGCGAGCTCAGCCCGGCCCTCGGCCAATCGAAACCCGGACCGCAGACGCGCCATGACGCGCAGAAAACGCGCGCTGCGATTCTGCATTCGGGAATCAGTGTTTTGCCTTTGCCCCAGCGGTGTGAATACGTCCGCTTCTCCATCCAACCGCAAGCTTGCGGGCGCAATGCCGACCACGGTATATGGTTGGCCCTCATAAACGAGCGCCCTGCCGATGGCGCCGGGATCGCCGCCAAAGTCGCGCTGCCACAATCCATAGCTGATGATCGCGACAGGCGGTGCGCCCGGTCGGTCTTCATCGGGCCGAAATGCGCGCCCTTGTGCGGGAGAGATACCCAGCGTGGAGAATAACTCCGCGGAGATCTGTCGCCCGTTTACGTACTCGGGGCCTCCGGGCACGCTGATCGTGCCGCCGCTATAAGTCCACGCCGCCAAGGAAAGCGTTTGGCTCTCGCGCTTCGCGTCGCCGAAATCGAGATTGGAAAAGCCCCAAAGCTCGCCAAACTGTTCGGTGAATATGCGCAAAGTGACCAGTCTGTCGGGTTCCGGGTAAGACAGCGGCCTGAGCAGAACACTGTTGATTACCGCGAACATGACGGTCGTAGCCCCGATGCCTAGTGCCAGTATCAGGAGCGCAACCAGCGTGAAGCCGGGCTTTTGCCGGAAGGTGCGAAGCGCATAGCGGGTGTCCTGCAGCAAATCTTCCAGCCAGCGTGTGCCGCGCGCATCGCGGCACTTCTCCTTGACCTGCTCTGGACCGCCGAGCGCAAGCCGCGCTAGTCGACGTGCTTCGTCCGGAGCCTGGCCGCGCGCCACCAACTGCGACATGTGCTGCTCGAGATGAAAGCTCAGCTCCTTTTCGAGCTGTGCTTCCATTTGCCCTCGTCGCCATAGTCGCGTCCACCAGCTCATTGCGCACCGCCATCGGCCATCCCAAGGATCAGTCCAATGGCATCGATTAGTCGCTGCCAGTCGGCCGTTTCGGCTTCAAGCTGCTTCAACCCTTTTCGCGTCAGGCGATAGAACTTCGCCTCGCGCCCGGTCTCTGTCTCTTTCCAATCCGCAGCCAGAAGGCCGCGATTTTCGAGCCGGTGCAATGCGGGGTAGAGCGACCCTTCCGGCACCTGGACCACGCCGCGGGACACCTGTTCGAGCCGTTGCGCGATGGCGTACCCGTGCACAGGGCCAAGCGCAATCACTTTCAACATCAACAGGTCCAGCGTGCCTTGGGGAAGGTCGGATTTGATGGGAGCCATTCTTATACCTCGTGCTTCTATGCATTAACACGAAAGCGGGTCGAAGCACAAGATACACACCCCAAACTGCCTAAGAGAAATACTCTTCGCCCCATGTGTTGCCTGCGCGTCTCTTTTTACGGATGACCAGAGGAACTGGCCGGACAACGGCGTTGACGATATGGAGTAAAAAGCGTCCAAAGGGAAGGGGCATCTCGTGATTGAAGAACTGGGCTTGTCAAACGATGAACCAGAAAGGGTTATGTCAATGAAATTGGGAATGGCGTTGATGGCGATACTGCTGACGACGATAAACCTATCTGATGAAGTGTCTTTCGACTCACCCGCGGGCACCTCAGATCTATGGCAGGTAGCAGGAACTCCCACAGTTATTTCGCAAGAAGTTCGATTCGGCAACGCGGGTGCAGATCTAGTGGGGACTGTCTATCTTCCAAACACTGGGGATCGCCTGCCTGCTGTAGTGGTTTTGCATCACGCCGGAGCGGCGACGCGAGCAGCAGCCCTTTACCGCCATCTACTGGAGGGATTGCCGGCGTTGGGTTTTGCGGTGCTGATCTATGATCGCCGTGGGAGCGGTCAATCTTCCGGGAGCCTTCAGGGCGTTGACTATGAGACTCTGGCAGACGACGCCGTCGCCGGGCAGCACGCGTTGGCAAAGCTTTCCCGCATTGATCCCGCCAAGATCGGTTTCTGGGGACTGAGCCAGGGTGGTTGGCTCGCCGTGCTGGCGGCGGGGCGCAGCCGGGACGCCGCCTTTGCGATTTCGGTCTCCGCACCGCTCGTCACCGCGGATGAACAGATGCAATTCGCGACGAGCAACTTGCTCGCCGTTCGCGGCTTTTCGCAGGAAGATGTTCGAGAAATGCTGGAGACGCGAAGGGCGTGGACCGGTTATCTACGGGGCACAAACCCACGTGCGGTAGCAATTGAAGCTCTAACCAAGGCACAATCCAAACCTTGGTTTGATCTTACTTACATGCCGAAAGTGTCTGACCTCACTAATGATCCGGCGATCCGCAGGAAGATGGATGATGACCCGGTGGCGGCTGTTCTGAAGGCTAAGGTTCCGCTGCTCTTTCTCT
>Ga0179587_10000200_pt1 | contig 24964 bp, 18 predicted proteins | sample CZODoug2_1_08_16_FD_185932 | JGI IMG/M metagenome (GOLD analysis project Ga0179587, IMG submission 185932) | Vadose zone soil fungal communities from Angelo Coast Range Reserve, California, USA - CZODoug2_1_08_16fungal | ecosystem: Environmental > Terrestrial > Soil > Vadose zone | place: USA...
CGCATCCTCGGACCACTCCCGGGCTGCCACCTCGGCGGTAATTTGCTGGGTGAGCACGTCCAAGGCGTTGGTAGGGACCACGAGCCGGTCCAACTCGCCGCGCCGCACCGCATCGAGCAGCGCCGTGCACTCCACCAGTTCATCGCGCGAGAGCGGAAACAATCTGCCCTTGGATGTTCCGCCGACGGCGTGTCCGGCGCGCCCTACCCGTTGCAGAAACGCGTTGATGGAACGCGTCGATCCGATCTGGCAAACGAGGTCTACGTCGCCGATATCGAGACCCAGCTCCAACGAAGCGGTGGCCACCAGCGCCTTGAGCTCGCCGCGCTTCAATTGCTGCTCGGCCTTGAAGCGGAGCTCCCGCGCCAGACTGCCGTGGTGCGCAGCGACGTGTTCCTCGCCCAATCGCTCGGAGAGATGGCGCGCTATCCGTTCGGCCAGACGGCGCGTGTTGACGAAGACCAGCGTGGTGCGGTGTTCCCTGACGAGTTCCGCGAGCCGATCGTATACCTGGACCCAGACCTCGCCCGACATGACGGGCTCGAGCGGCACCGGCGGCAACTCCAGCGCCAGATCGCGATTGCGCGCTGCACCTAGATCGACGATGACGCAATCGCCCAATGGGCGGTTCGCGCCTATGAGGAAGCGGGCGACTTCCTCGATGGGGGTTTGCGTTGCTGAGAGTCCCACCCGCGCCGGCCGGCTACCGGTGATGGCCTGCAGGCGCTCGAGCGACAGCGCCAGATGGGAGCCGCGTTTGTTGGCGGCAACGGCATGTATTTCATCGACGATGACCGTACGGCAGGTGGCGAGCATGCTCCGGCCGGATTGCGAGCCCAGCAGAACATACAACGACTCCGGCGTGGTCACCACGATATGCGGCGCCTTGCGGCGTATGCGCGCCCGTTCGGATTGGGAAGTGTCGCCGGTTCGCACCACCGTCCGAATGTCGACATCCGGGAGCCCGAGCGCCGCGAGTTCCGCGCGAATCCCCTCGAGAGGCGCTTCGAGATTGCGGTGGATGTCGTTCGACAACGCCTTCAACGGGGATATGTACAGAACGCGTGTCTCGTCCGGCAGCCCGCCGGCGCTGCCCTCCTTTACCAGTTGATCGATGGCGGCCAGGAAGGCGGCCAGCGTCTTGCCGGAACCGGTGGGCGCTGCGACCAACACGTCGCGCCCCGCCTGAATGGCGGGCCAGGCCTGCGCCTGCGCTTCGGTGGGCGCGGGATGAGTCCGCGCAAACCACGCGGCGACGGCAGGATGAAACGACTCTAGAGTGTGCATGGCGTACATCGAAGGGAATGGTTGGCATCATACGCGGCCATGCGTCACGCTGCCATGCGCCCCTAACCCCCCTTGCACGTGTAGACTTCGCTTCCTAGGAGCCCTGAGAGTTCCACCCGGGAGTCGCCTCGCCGCCATGGCCGATGAGAGACATGATTGGTTCCTGAATCAGATCTTCCGCCATCGGGCGGCGCTGCACCGCTATCTGCGCAAATTCACCTCCGGAGCGGAAGACATCGAGGATCTGGTGCAGGAGACCTATCTTCGAATGTACGCGCTGCGGGATTTTCGCGAGATCGAGTCCCCGCGGGCGATGCTGTTTCGAATTGCACATAACACCGCCGTGGAAAGGGTCCGGCGCCAGACCGCTCAAACGACGGACAGCGTGGGGGATTTCGAGGGCTTAAACGTCTACTCTACTGAGGCGCCCGCCGATGAGCAGATCGACGCGCGCCGTCGATTCGAGTCGTTCTGTGCCGCGGTTGACCGTTTGCCGCCGTTGTGCCGGCGCGTCTTCGTATTGCGCAAGGTATACCGGCTGTCCCATGACGAGATCGCTGAAGTTCTCGGGGTCAGCCACAGCACCATCGAGAAACATGTGGCCAAGGGATTGCTTCGCTGCAGGGACTACCTGCGTGAGACCGGCTTGATGGACGCGAACGATGCGAACAATCGGTCCGCACCCCCGCGGGTGCGAGACGGCGGGCAAGGCGAATGAGCGAGATTTTCAAATTCCGCACTCGGTCTGAAATCGACGAGGAAGCGGCCGTTTGGGTCTGGCGCATGGACGAAGGCAACGTCAGCGCCGCCAACCAGGATGCATTCGACTCGTGGCTGCGGCGGGATTCGCGGCACCGCCGGGCCTACGAGGATCTGACTCGCGTTTGGACCGGGTTGAACGGGCTGGCGGAGGCGAAGCGCGATGAGAAGATCGCGACGTTTACGCGGACCTCTGCCGGCCTGCGGCTTAAGCGTCGCAACGCGTGGTGGGCGGCCGCGGCCGCCGCGATGGTCGTGGGCATCGCCGTCGCGGCTTGGATGCGAATGGGCAGCGAATTGCAGACCCTCGCAACGGCGGTCGGTCAGCAGCGCAGCGTCACGCTGGCGGACGGCTCCGTGGTGTCCCTCAACACCAACACCATCGTCGAAACCCACTTGCAGCGCAGCATCCGGGAGATCTATCTGCGCCAGGGCGAGGCTCATTTCCAGGTGGCCCACGACCGCTCCAGGCCGTTCCTCGTGCATGCGGGCGATGCCGTGGTGCGGGCGGTGGGCACCCAATTCGAAGTCCGCTTGCGCAGCGACCAACACGTGGATGTGGTCGTCAACGAGGGCCGCGTCGAGGTCAGGTCGGAGGTCGCCGCGGAACCTGCGAGTTCGGGCCATGGCGCGCGCGTGACGCCACGAAGCCATGTGCATACGCTCGGCGCCGGCCAGCAACTCTCGGCGACCGGTAACGACTATTCCGTGGTGCCGGTCAGCACGCACCGCTTGTCCAGCGTACTCGCTTGGCGCGACGGCGCCGTCGTCTTCGACGGCGAGACCCTGTCCGATGCGATCGCCGAAATCGGCCGTTACACCGACGCGCGCATCATCGTGAACGACCCACAAGTCGCAGCCTTCCGGGTGGGTGGCAGATATCGCACCGGCGATGTGCAGGCCTTCTTCGACGCGTTGCAGACGGCCTTTCCGGTCTCGATCCGTCACGGATCGAACGGTGTGGTGTACATCGATCCCCGTCCTGAGCAGCGATCCGCATCCCCCTAGCAGCGTTTCGTTATTTGCATTTCCCCCTGCTACACAGCTGGCAAAAACCACGCTTTTTGCCAGCGGAAACGAAGCTGATGTCCGAAAAAGCGCCGCAGGCGACTTTTTCCAATTAACTCATAGCGGTTTTTCCCTCGACGACCGTCTTTCTCTTTGAGGCCTCGTCACGCGTCGACATCCATAAACGGCGCGAAGGGAAACCTCTCGGGGGAATTCATGCAGCGACATTTCGCGGTATTTATCCGTTGCCTGGCTTTGACGATGATGGGCGTACCGGCGTTGGCGGACAACGCAGTGCGCCATTTCGACATCCAGGCGCAGCCGGCCGCATCGGCGCTCACTGAATTCGCCCGCCAAGCGGACATCACTCTGGTGTTCTCCACGATCCTCGTCGAGAACCACCAAACCGTGAACATCCGCGGTGACTTTACCGTGCAGGAAGCACTGCGAAAATTGCTCGAAGGAAGCGGTCTGACATTCACTCAAGTGAGCGAGACCAGCATCGCCATCAATTTGGAAAGTAAGACGGGCGCTCCGCAGCCTGCACCGGTGAAGGCACCCGGCACCGCTGCGGGCGCGGCCGGCAACGACACTCAACTCAAGGGGGACGACAACATGAATCATCGTGGACTTTTCACGCGTATTGCAGGGCTGTTTGCGCTGAGCGGCGCCCTGCTGGCCGGCGGTCACGCCGGCGCCCAAGACACGGCCGCCGCTCAGCCGGCCGCCGGCCAGGATGCCAGCGCCGCCAATACCAGTACGCTTGATGAGATCGTGGTTACGGGAAGTGCTCAGGCCAAGGGCATCAAAAAGCTCGATGCCAGCTTCTCGATCACCACCGCCAGCCTGGAAGAAATGCGCGACGTCAATCCATCGAGCTCGGCGGATCTGCTCAAGATCGTGCCGGGCTTGTGGGCCGAGTCTAGTGCGGGTGCCGCGGGCGCAAACATCGAGTTGGCAGGCTTTCCCGGCGGCGGCGACGCACCCTACATCACTTACGCGATCAACGGCTCTCCGATCTATCCCGCTTCCACTTTGTCATTCATGGACAACTCGTCGCAATTCCGCCTCGACGAGAGTGTCGAGCGTGCCGAAGTGCTGCAGGGCGGCCCCGGTGTGGTGCTGGCCAACGGACAGCTGGGCGCCACGGCAAACTTCATTCTGCGCCAGGGCACGGCGACGCCGCACGGCGATCTCGGAATCACCTATGGCTTCGAAGGAATGTATCGCGTCGACGGATTCTACGCCGGGCCGCTGACCGAGGGCTGGTTTGGCAGCATCGGCGGCTTTTATCGCAACTCCAACGGCGTTCGCAATTCACAGTATCCCGCGGATGACGGCGGACAGATTACCGCGACGATCACGCATACATTGGACGCCGGCACGATCATGTTTTTTGCCCGCGACCTCAACGACAAGAATCTGTTCATCACGGACATTCCGGTATCCGTCACCGGCACCGGCACCAGCCAGAGCGTCTCCGCCTTCCCGGGATTCAATCCGAACAATGGAACCTTCGCCGGCAGCGGTCTGCGCGGCATTTCCGTGCAGGAAACCGCGACCGGCGCGCCCCTGACCGCCGACCTTGCAAAAGGCCGCGGCGCCAACCTGCACATGTTCGGCAGCAATCTCGATCTGCAGCTGAGCGATGCGATATCGATGTCCAACAAGCTGATGTACTCGGCCGGTGAAATGGACTGTTATTGCCTGTTCAACAACCTGCCGCCCCAAACCTTGAGTTCCTTCCTCAACGGTCCGAAAGGTGCAATCGCGACGGCAAACGCCAACCCAGCCATTACAGGGCCTTACGGGTTCGCCAGCAGCGGCACAGCGTACTTGGTCAGCCAAGGCCCCACCGCCGTCCTCAGTCCCAACTCCTATGTGGCCTCGATGGGATTCTGGGTCGTGCAGAAACAGATCCAGTCCTTCACCGACGACCTGCGCTTCACCTTCGATCTGTTTGAGGGCGACAAGCTGACGGTCGGCGGCTATCTCGCTACCTACTCGTCGAACGATCATTGGTGGTTGGGCAATAACGAACTCATCACCGCCACGCAGAATGCGCAATTGGTCGACCTTACACTCAACAACGGCGTCAATGTCACCAATCCAGCCGGTCAGCTCGGCGCGTCCTTCTTCACGCTCAACGAAAACTGGAACGGCCGCAACACGGCGCTGTTCGCCTCCGATCAATGGAAGTTCGACCAGTGGCTGTTCGATGCCGGTTACCGCATCGAACAGCAGGTGGACCACGGCTCCATCGAGAATGATGGCAAAGTCGATCTCGACAGCAATCCGCTGCATGTTTACAACAAGGGCGTCAGCGTACCCGACGGCACCTTCAACCAAGGCGTCGATTGCAACACGTCGGGCGGCAAGGAATGCACCGAATACAACCACACCTTCGGCTCGTGGAGCGTAGGCGCGAACTATGAGATCACGCCGCACATGTCGGCCTATGGGCGCATCAATCAGGGCCTCCACTTCCCCGGCTTCGATGACCTGCGCAACGGTCAGCCGCAAACGCAGCACATCAAGAATTATGAAGTCGGCTACCGCATACAGACCCCTACGTTCTACGGCGTCGTCAGCGGCTGGCATCGCGTCTTTAGCGGCGTGCCGTTTCAGCAATTTACCTCCACCGGCGCATCGGTTACGGCAACCTATGGCGCCAAGTCGTCCGGCGCGAATTTCGAAGCGCGTTGGGAGCCGATTCCGCACCTGAGCCTCGATCTGAGCGGAGATTGGCAACGCGCCTTGTACTCCGACTTTGCCTCGGCGACCGCGGGCGGCACCACTTACACCGGCAACTATCTGCAGCGCCAGCCCCGGCTGCAGTTTCGGCTGACGCCGGCCTACGAACTGCCGATGGACTTCGGCAGCCTGCGCTTTTTCATGACCTATACGCATGCCGGTCTGCGCTATGAGGACTTCGCCAACCAGCAGATCCTGCCCAGCTATTTCACGATCGACGCAGGCGTCGTCGCCGAGGTCGGCGAGCACTTCGAGATGCGCGTGCAGGGCTCGAATCTCACCAATGAGCTCGGATTGACCGAGGGCAATGCTCGAATTGCAGTGGGCTCGGGCTCGGGCATCGTCAACAACTTCGAGATGGCGAGGCCGATCTTCGGCCGCGAAGTGAACGTGCAGCTGCGCTATAAGTTCTGACACGTAAGTTCCGACTCACAAGCACTCCTGAGCGCGTGACCGCCGACGATGGTCACGCGCTCGGCGGGCTCGAGGGAAGATCGTTGACGCATGTTTCCGCGGAAACGTCGGAATGACCAAGCAGCGGGCGACACGGCGTTTCCGCGGAAACGCGCTGCTCGCTCTTTGGGTGTGCGGCGTGATTTTAATGCCCGGCGTGATTGTCCCGATCGCGATGGCACGCGGCTCGACTGCCACGACGCGAGCGGCTGCCGGCACGTTCACACTGACCGCTACTCAGGCTAATTTCGCCCAGTACTACCCCACCTACCTGGCCAACGGCTACTGGTCCGTCGCGAGTTCCCTGCTCGGCACTGCGCCCACCGTGGCCCACATGGTCGGGATCATGGACTACGACGCCAACGATGTATCGAGGCCGGCGGCCATCCCGAGTTGGAATGAGATCGACTATTTTGACGGTGGCGCATGGCTGAACGGCAGCGCTGTCGGCGCACAAACGCACACAAGCTACCGTCAGACACTCGACATGCACGATGGGGTGCTGCGCACGCATTACCGGTGGATCGACGGCGAGCGCGCGACCGACGTGTCGGTGACCTCTTTCGTCAGCGAGAACTCGCAGCACCTCGGCGTCGTGAGCCTGGAATTGGTACCGCATTTCAGCGGCCGGGTTCGGCTGCGCTTCACCTTGCAATCACCGCCCCTAGCCATGCGGCTGCCGTTGGCGCGGATGAGCGCAGTTGAGTTCAACGCCGCAGCCGTGGCTGCTCACCAAGAGGACCTCGTGTCGGGCGGTCATCGCGACGCCATCTGGTACCCCGGGCATGTCGAGGTCAGAGATTCGGGCGGCGACGCCGAAACGGACACCCTGTTCATGACGGGGGTGGCCGTTCGCGGCAGAACCGTTGCGTTGGCCGCGGCTATTGCCTTGCCGACGGACCTGCAGCGCGTTCACCGGATCGTCCAAACAGCGAGCGACACCATCGCTCTAGACGTGGAGGTCGGCGTGCGGCGAAATCATCGTTATCGATTCACCAAATTCGTAGCCGCTTCCGGCGCGGACTGGGGCGGCGGCGCAGCGGAGGATCTCGCGGCCGCCCGCAACGCACGGCAACGCGGCTTGAGTTCGCTGCTCGGGGAGCACGTGAAGGCGTGGCATGAGCTGTGGCGCAGCGACATCCTGGTGGGCGGCGGCGGCGAGCTGCAGCGAACCATTCACTCGGATCTCTTTTATCTTCTCGAAAACTCCACTGTCGATACCGCGTGGCCGGTCGGAGCCTGCGGATTCAGCAGCCATTATTTCGGCCACGTGTTTTGGGACAACGATCTCTGGGTGTTTCCATCATTGTTGTTGTTGCATCCGGCACGGGCCAAATCCCTGATTCAATTTCGCCAGCGCAGTTTGCCGCAGGCGCTCTCGAGATCGAAGGCGCATGGATTCGCGGGAGCAATGTACCCCTGGGAGGCGGATCCATGGAGCGGCGAGGATGTCACTCCGGCCTTCGCCGTTCAGAATGCCGATCGCGAGATTCACGTGAACGGCGCCGTGGCATTGGCGCAGTGGCAGTACTATCTCGCGACTCACGATCGAACCTGGCTCGAGGATCGCGCTTTCCCCGTCATCCGCTCGGTAGCCGATTTCTGGAGCAGCAGAGCGACCTTGAATTCGGCCAAGCATCGGTACGAGATTCTCGGAGTGACATCGCCGGAGGAGGACTACACCGATGTCGACAACGAGATATACACCAACCAGGTCGCGCGCCAAAGTCTCGAAGCTGCCGTCGATGCGGCCCAGGTCCTCGGCACGGCGCCCGATCCAAAATGGCGCGTGACAGCCGATGCTCTTTACCTGCCGAGCGCCGGCGACGGCGGCGCCTTCTTCGATTTCGATCCCACGACGCCCCATGACAAATCCACATCATGGATGGCGACGTCCGTGCCCATGCTCAGCATTCCCGCTTTGGATTTCGAGGCCGGCGCCGACACGCTCAAGGGACTGTTTCGACACTCGACGAATGCCATCGGTCCGGTGCGCGGCCGGGCCAACCAAATGGTGCTGCTGATGCTTGCCATTCAGGCCGCCAATGTCGGCGAGTCCGGCTACTTCAGCGACCTCATCGGCGGCACCGGACGCGACAACGATCCGTTTCTCAAGCCTCCGTTCAATGTGCGCAGTGAGACGCCGCAGAATGATTCCACCTATCTGCTGGCCAGTTCCGGCGGTTTCATCCAGGCATTCGTCTACGGTCTGACCGGTCTGCGCATCGAAGAGGCCGGTTTGGTCGAAAAATTCGCGCCGACGCTTCCCAAGTCCCTGTCGTATCTTAGGCTGGTGAATCTTGAGTTTCGCGGCAAGGCGCTGGACGTGGTGATTTCTCGCCTGCCGTCGGGCCGCGTCGTGCGGCGCGTGACCGTCAAGTCGGCGGGGCATTAGGAGCGATGCAATGACAAAAGCGCCAATGAGTGACGGGAATCAACGGAGGGGCCATCCGTTTGTTCCGGCCCGCAGCAAGCGTGTCGACCGGGTCGCCGCCCGGCGGGTCGCCATGGCCGTGGCTCTGGTGTGCGCGCTCGGGCTCGCGGCGGCAATTCAGTCGCGCCCATCCGATACTCCGCGCCCCGCGCCGCCGCAGGCTGTGTTTCAGGAACTCTTCGCCGCGGTGCAGTCGGCGCGAATATTTCCCGACGGCAAAACCTTCGCCGACGCGGTGCCGAAGGAGCCGCCGGAGCGGATTCTTGCGGCTTACCGCCGGGAGCCGCCGCGTTCCGACGAAGCCCTGAGAAGTTTCGTCGCGGCGCATTTCGCCTTGCCGTCCGAAGCCACGTCCGCGGCCGCGGAACCGGACCATGAATCCCTTCTCGCCCACATCGACCGGCTGTGGAATCAGCTGACCCGCATCACCAAGACCGCGCCGCCCTATTCTTCGCTACTGACGTTGCCATACCCTTACGTCGTTCCCGGCGGACGCTTTCGCGAAATGTACTACTGGGATTCGTACTTCACGATGCTGGGATTGATGCAGAGCGGCCGGCCGGAGTTGGCCGAGGACATGGTGCGCGATTTCGCGTACCTGATCGACACCTTCGGTCACGTTCCGAACGGCGCCCGCACGTACTACCTGAGCCGCTCGCAGCCGCCGTTCTTTTTCGAGATGGTGGGCCTGCTGTCCGCCGACGACCCGCCGGCGGCGTTCGGCCGCTACCTGCCTCAACTGAGACGCGAATACGCTTTCTGGATGCGCGGCGCGTCGGGTCTGCCTCGGGGTTCGGCTCGATTCCATGTCGTGACGCTCGACGACGGCTCGACTCTCAATCGATTTTGGGATGATGCGGACACGCCCCGCGATGAATCGTATGCGGAGGATACCGAATTGGCGAAGGGCAGCACGCGCGAACCGCGCCAGCTGTACCGCGACATTCGTGCAGCCGCCGAAAGCGGCTGGGACTTCAGTTCACGCTGGTTCGCCGATGCAAGGACCCGCGCATCGCTCGATACCACGGAAATCATCCCCATCGATCTCAACAGCTTGCTGTTCGGCCTGGAGCAGGCCATCAGCGCCGGCTGCATGCGCACCGGCGACTTAAGTTGCCGGCAGGAATTCGCACGCCGGGCGGCGCAGCGCCGCAAGGCGATCGACCGGTATCTGTGGGACGCCCAGTCCGGCGCCTATCTCGATTATCGCTGGACGCGCCGCGAGCGCATTGCCGGCATTTCCGCGGCCACTCTCTATCCTCTGTTCGTGTCCATGTCGTCGCCGCTACAAGCCCAATCGGTTGCCCGCGTCGCCCGGGACTCACTGCTCAAAGCCGGCGGCATCGTCACCACGCCGCAGGACACCGGACAGCAGTGGGATTCGCCGAACGGCTGGGCACCACTGCAATGGATAGCCGTCGATGGCCTGCGTCGCCATCATCAGCCGTCGCTGGCGGCCACGATCGCCTGCCGTTGGATGGCCGGCGTGAATCACCTGTATCGCGAGAGCGGTAAGCTCGTGGAGAAGTACGACGTGGTCGACACCGGCCGACGCGGCGGCGGCGGCGAGTATCCGACGCAGGATGGATTTGGCTGGACCAATGGCGTGATGCGTAGACTGGTGGCGCTCTATCCGGCGGAGTCCCACTTCGAAACCGCCGCCCAATGCAGGGAGGTGCGCGCGGCGCCTCCCAGCGTGAACGAGCCCCCCAGCGTGAAATAGCAAGTCGCACCCTGCGCGAAGCAGATGCCGGCGGAGCTGCTATTGCAGCGCACCATTCGTCACTCCCCGTCGGTGAGCCAACCGCGTGACTGGGCCGCGTCGAGGAACTCGGCCACATCGGCGGCGCGCATGGCGCCCGACGAATGCAGAATGGCATCCATGACCACGCGGTCACGCGTGCGGGAGCCGTCGCACAGTTCCAGGATGGCCACGGCATGCTCGTTGAGAGGCACCTTGCCCGCGCTTGAGACCAGCAGAGTCGCCGCGGATGACTCCGCATCGCCGCTCAAGCGGATGCCGGGCGCGAGTCTGAGGAGGCGACGACCGGGGCCAGAGCTTTCATGGTTGCGGACATGGGCCATAACCAGCAAAGCCCAAGCAGGTTACATGCCATCCTAGGCGAGAGACCAGGCTATCAGGGTCATAGACCTCGGTGAACGATTCGCAGACGCCGGCAGCGACGGTAGAGCGTGCTGCGGCTGACCTGCAACAGGGTGGCCGCGCGGGCCATGTTGCCGTCAGTGTTGCGAATGGCCGTGACCAACGCCTGCCTCTCGGCCGCCTCGATCGGCGAAAAATCCTTGGCGAGGTCGGGGTCCTCCGAATCGACGGTTTCGTAGGTCGCCGCGTGCGGTTCCGCCGGGACCGACGCGCCATGTCGCACCTCGCTTGGGAGGTCGCGCAGACGCACGACGCCGCCGTCGCAGATGGCAAGCGATGTGCGGATGACATTGCGCAGTTCGCGAATATTTCCCGGCCAGTCGTATTCCAGCAGGCATTGAAACGCATCCGTTTCGATGGCCACCGGCCGGCCGTCGCTGGTCTCGGCGCCGAGCAATTTTCGTATGAGTTGTTCCTTGTCGGTGCGGTCGACCAATCGCGGCAGCTCGAGGGTTATGCCGTTGAGCCGGTAATACAGATCCTCCCGGAACTGGCCGCGCGCGATCATGGAACGCAGATTCTGATGCGACGCGCAAACCACCCGCAAATCCACCTTCATCGGCTTATCGGCGCCCAAGGGAACGACTTCGTGCTCCTCGAGCACGCGCAGCAGCCGGGTCTGCAGTCCCAAGGGCATGTCGCCGATTTCATCCAGGAATAGCGTGCCGCCCGAGGCTTGCAGAATGGTGCCCTTCATCCCCTCGCGGCGCGCGCCGGTGAACGCGCCCGACTTGTAGCCGAACAATTCGCTCTCAATGAGGGATTCAGGGATGGCCGCACAGTTGAGCGCGACGAACGGCGACCTGCCGCTGGCCGCATGCAGCGCGCGCGCGAACAGCTCCTTGCCCGTGCCGGTCGCGCCTTGGATCATGACCGATACCGATGAGGCGGCGACGCGACGCGCGCTGCGCACGATGCGCAGCATCTGCGAATCGTTGCCGGCAAGGTCTTCGAGCGCCAGCATGTCCTTCGTGCCGTGGGCCGCCGTGAGCTGCATGACATCGGGGCCGCGGACGCTGCGCACCAGATACTTCGAAAAGCCGACATCGGTCGATTCGTGGCTCAAGCTGGCGAAATACCGCCTCCCCAGCGCGGTATCGCGCACCGGCCACAGACCCACGGCGCTGGGAGCGACCGGGTCCACCATCTCTTCGGCGCGCATGTCGAATATATCGTCGATGCGGCGCCCGATGAGTTCGCGCCGCTGCTGCACGCCGAGCAACCGCATCGCCATCTCGTCCGCGGCGATCACGGTCGCGTCGCTGGCCAGAGCCAACGCGCCATCGTGCTGCAAATTGACGAATTCGGGGCGCGCATGGAAACGCAGCACGCTGCCGCGCTGAAAATGCCGGAGGAAAAGACATTTCTCGATCAGTTTCGCGGACAGCTGGACGAGCGCCATGATGTGCGTCTGCGTCTCGCGAGTCCCCTGCGCGTTCATGGTCGACGCATCCAGCACCGCAACCAAGGATCCATCCGGATCGTGGATGGGCGCGGCGGTGCAGGAAAGGCCGATGTGGCACGACTGAAAATGCTCGTCGCGGTGCACGATGATCGGCCGGTTCTCGGCGATGCAGGTACCCATCCCATTGGTTCCCTGCCGCAACTCGCTCCAATCGGCGCCCAGCAGCAATCCCGCGCTGCGAAAGGTGTCGAGAATCGTCGGGTCGACCTTTTCGTACAGGACGATGCCGCCCGCGTCCGTCAACAGCAGCGCGCAGCCGGACATGGCGATGTGGTCGTACAGCCAATCGATTTCCGCGGATGCGACCTGGATGAGGTGTTCGTGCCGGTTGCGGTATTCCTGGAGGGTACGCCCGTCGAGAACGCAGGCCTCGAGCGGCCGCTCCGGGTCCAGCGAATAATCGATCATGCAGCGGCGCCACGAGGCCCCGATCGCTGAACTCACCACCCCATGATCCGACCGGTCCGGAGCACCGCGCACGAACCCCACCACCGTTGCCGCGTGCTTGGACTCTATGTGATTAGACATCGGGGATTCCCCTACGGCCGCCAGCTGATCCATCCTTAGAATAATAATTATCCGACCAGAGGGAGCATCGCGATCTCACTGTTAAAAGTCAAATGACGCGGCCCCGCAATGGAGCAACGGTGGCATCCGTGTCGCGACATGTCGCATTGCTGGGACACACCGCTTGCGCGTCAACGCGTCATGCCGCAGCCGCGCAGCGCATTCGCCTCCAAATCGCGAAAACTCTTGGCCAATTGGCGCGCATGCTCCGAATCCCGGAAGATGCCGCCTCCTTGGCCCGGCAACGTGGCGTATTTCGCGTAAGTCGACGCCTCTACGAAGTCATCGTAGGGCAGCGCGTTCGCAATGCGGTCGATCGCGCACGCACATTGATACAGGGCGGCGAGCTTGCCGCCGTTCTTCCCGATGCAATCGTTGACATATTCGACGCGCGCGACCGTAGGGTAGTCATGGGCGGGCGCCGCCGTGGCGTCCGCATCGGCTCCCGGTGTATCGCTCCATGCGGGGCCGGACGCGGCGCAGGCGCCGATGAATCCGACGGCACCCGCCAATACGAATACGGGGGGCATGTGGCATAAGTATTGCAGTTTCATGGTCTCGCGCTCCCGCCCTTTTTTGAAGGGAACAGATTTTCTTTGAAGTTGAATTTTAAGGGGATTGAAAGATTGGTTGGTTAAATGTCGAAACTCACGATGAGGGAATCAATATGAAAAAGTTTTACGCCCTTCCCATTCTGGGCGCTCTAGCGGTATCGACGTCATTATGCCTAAGTGGGATCGCTGCGGCGACGGACCTCGAAACAAGCATGAGCAATCCGTCCAACTGGGCGTCTCAGGCCGGAGATTATGCGAACCACCGTTACAGCACTTTGGATCAAATCAACGCCAAGAACGTATCGAGCCTACAGGTAGCCTGGACGATGTCCACCGGTGTTCTCCGAGGCCACGAGGGATCGCCTCTGGTCGTCGGCAACACCATGTACATCCACACGCCGTTTCCCAACAACGTTTACGCCATCAACCTCTCGGACCAGACGTACAAGTGGAAATACGAGCCGAAACAGGACGCCACCGTGGTGCCCGTGATGTGCTGCGATACCGTGAATCGCGGTCTTGCCTTTGGGGACGGCAAGATTTTCCTGCAGCAAGCCGACACCACATTGGTGGCGCTCGATGCCGCGACCGGAAAGGTGCAATGGACCGTCAAGAACGGCGATCCGAAGATCGGCGAGACGAATACCAACGCCCCGCACGTATTCGGAAGCGTCATTCTGACCGGTATTTCCGGGGGCGAGTTCGGTGTTCATGGACGTATGCACGCCTATGACATCAAGACCGGAAAATTACTCTGGAAAGCGTACAGCACGGGGCCGGATGACCAGTTGATGGTGGATCCCGCCAAGACCATGACCTGGACCAACGGCAAGATGGCGCCAATCGGCAAGGATTCGTCCCTCAAGACCTGGAAGGGCGATCAGTGGAAGATCGGCGGCGGCACCACCTGGGGCTGGTATGCATACGATCCGAAACTGAATTTGGTGTACTACGGATCGGGTAATCCGAGCACGTGGAACCCGAATCAGCGCCCCGGCGACAACAAGTGGTCCATGACCATTTTCGCGCGCGATCTCAACACCGGCGTCGCCAAGTGGGTGTACCAGATGACGCCCCACGACGAGTGGGACTTTGACGGCGTGAACGAAATGGTGCTGGCGGACATCAAGATGGCCGGCAAGGACGTTCCCGCGCTGGTGCATTTCGATCGCAACGGCTTCGGCTACACGATGAACCGGGTCACGGGTGAGCTGTTGGTCGCACAGAAGTTCGATCCGCAGGTCAACTGGTCCACCGGCGTCGACATGAAAACCGGTCGGCCGGTAGTCGACAAAAAGTACTCGCCGGGCACCACCGGACCGGACGTCGACGTGAAGGACATCTGCCCGGCCGCGCTCGGATCCAAGGACGAGCAACCGGCGAGCTATGACCCGAAGTCGGGCCTGGTCTTCGTTCCGACCAATCATGTCTGCATGACCTACGAGCCGTTCCAAATCGAGTACACGGCGGGCCAGCCCTATGTGGGCGCCACCCTGACCATGTTCCCGACGCCGAACAGCCACGGCGGCATGGGCAATTACATTGCCTGGGATCCGGCGACGGGCAAGATCGTCTGGTCCAAGCCCGAGCGTTTCTCGGTATGGTCGGGCGCCCTGACCACCGCGGGTGATGTCTCCTTCTACGGCACGCTCGAGGGATACATCAAGGCGGTGAGCACGAAGGACGGCAAGGAACTGTGGAAGTTCAAGACGCCCTCCGGGATCATCGGCAACGTGTTCACGTACTCGTACAACGGGAAGCAGTTCGTTGGCGTGTATTCGGGCATCGGCGGCTGGGCCGGTATCGGCATGGCGGCAGGGTTGACAGAATCACATGAGGGCCTGGGCGCCGTGGGTGGCTACAAGGATTTGGCCAAGTACACGACTTTGGGTGGGTCGCTATTCGTCTTTGCGCTGCCCGATTCGGCTGCCGGCCGCACCGCCAGCGCCAACTAATAAAAATAGTAGATTGAAGCGACCGAGACCGTGTGTCCGTGGACGTGAAAGCGTCCCCGGGCCCACGGCCTCGACTTGGAGAGATTAATGAGACGACTGGTATATTGTGTGATGTCGATTGCAATTTTGTCCGCAGCCGCCCCGATGGCGAGCCGGACCGCTGACTCCGCCCGAGCGGCAGACCCGGATTCAGCAGCGCCGTACACGGTACAGGACGGCGACAAAGTCGATCCCAAGACTCTGGACGGTTGGAAGACGTGGCGAGCATTGGCATGCGAACGCTGCCATGGCGCCGAACAGGAAGGCTTGGTAGGACCCTCGTTGGTCGACTCGCTCAAAACACTGTCTAAGGAGGACTTTAAGACGACGGTCATCAACGGCCGCCCCGAGAAGGGCATGCCTCCGTGGGGCGCCAGCGACATGGTACAGAAGAACTTGGAAGGTCTTTATGCGTACCTCAAAGGTCGGTCGGACGGCAAGATCAAGCCCGGCCATTTGCATCCGCTAGCGCAATGACGCGCGTGTTGTTTAACCGGGGACGCGGCTGCGCAGTGCTGACGACCGCCGCTCTGGCGCTATGCGCGCATTACGGCGCCGCGGCGGAAAACGAAGGCGTCCTCAAGGTATGCGCCGATCCTTCGAATCTGCCTCTGTCCAACGACAAGGGCGAGGGCTACGAGAACAAGATCGCGGAAGCGCTGGCGCGCGATCTGAAGATGAAGGTGGAATATACGTTCTTTCCCCAGCGCATCGGTTTCATACGCAATACCCTTCGCTCCAGAGACGAGGTATCGCATGAATATAAGTGCGATCTCATCATCGGAGTGCCCAAGGAATACGAACTCACGGCCACTACGCAGCCGTACATGCATTCGACCTATGCGCTGATCTTTGCCTCGCGCAGCGATCTGAACGGATTGCGCACAGCGGAGGACCTGCTCAAGCTGCCGCGGGAAAAGCTCGACACGCTGCGCATCGGCGTGTTTACCAAGTCGCCGGGGTCGGACTGGCTGCTCAAGAACGGGCTGGTGGACCACGCGGTCAGCTACAGCCATCAAAACGGCGACGCGGAGGAGTCCCCGGCGCGCACCATCGCGCGGGATCTTGACAACGGCAAGCTCGATGCAGCCATCCTCTGGGGTCCGATCGCCGGGATGCTGGTCGAACAGCGAGCCAAGGACCCGAAGTGGCGGGCCGTCCCGTTCGAACCCGATCCCAAGATCAAGTTCGATTATGAGATATCCATGGGTTTGCGCAGTGGCGAGAAGCAATGGAAGGAGACCCTGGACAGTTGGATCGCCGGGCATCATTCTCAAATCGACTCCATATTGTCGAGTTATAAAGTCCCGATGGTCGACGCCACCGGTCATGTCAGTTCTCCTGCTACAGATGGAAATTTATGAAAACCAAAGCCGCAATTGGTTATGCCGCCGGCAAGCCGCTCGAAATAGCCATGGTCGATCTCCAGGGGCCGCGCGCCGGCGAGGTGCTGGTGGAAATCAAAGCCACCGGAATCTGCCACACCGATGAATTCACGCGCTCGGGCGCCGACCCGGAGGGTCTGTTCCCCGCGATTTTCGGCCACGAAGGAGCCGGAATCGTGGTCGATATCGGACCCGGCGTGACCTCCGTGAAGAAGGGCGATCATGTGATCCCCCTCTACACTCCCGAATGCCGCCAATGCAAATCCTGCACCTCGCAGAAGACCAACCTCTGCACCGCGATACGCGCCACGCAGGGCAAGGGGCTGATGCCCGATGGGACCAGCCGGTTCTCCATAGGCAAGGACATGATCCATCACTACATGGGATGTTCCACCTTCTCGAACTTTACCGTGCTTCCGGAAATTGCCGTTGCCAAGATCCGCGAAGACGCCCCATTCGACAAGGTGTGCTACATCGGCTGCGGCGTGACCACCGGGATCGGCGCCGTCATCAACACGGCGAAGGTGGAGCCCGGCGCCAACGTGGTGGTGTTCGGACTGGGCGGCATCGGCTTGAACGTCGTCCAGGGCGCCAAATTGGTCGGCGCCGACAAGATCATCGGAGTCGACATCAATCCGAAGCGCAAGGCGCTTGCCGAGAAATTCGGCATGACGCACTTCGTCAATCCGAAGGAAGTCAAGGGAGACTTGGTGCCGTATCTGGTCGATCTGACCGGCGGCGGCGCCGATTACAGCTTCGAGTGCATCGGCAACACCGACCTCATGCGTCAGGCGCTCGAATGCTGCCATCGCGGCTGGGGCGTCTCGGTCATCATCGGCGTTGCCGCTGCCGGCAAGGAGATCAGCACTCGGCCATTCCAGCTGGTCACGGGACGAGTTTGGAAGGGCACGGCTTTCGGAGGCGTACGCGGGCGCACCGGAGTTCCCAAGATCGTGGACTGGTACATGGACGGCAAGATCAACATTGACGACCTGATCACCCACACGATGCCGCTAGAAAAAATCAACGACGCCTTCGAACTCATGCACTCGGGTGAGTCGATCCGAAGCGTCGCGATTTATTAACCAAACGAGGATACAAATATGGCTGTACAAATTCATCCCTCCGTAGATAACGGCGTCAAGGCCGGAGACTCGGGCTTTTCCGGCGGCACGCTGACGTGCAAGTGCACGACCGATCCGGTCAAGGTGACGATAAAGAGCAACGTCCTTTTCAACCACGTCTGCGGCTGCTCGCAGTGCTGGAGACCGGCGGGCGCGCTGATGTCGATGATCGCGGTGGTGCCGTCCGACAAGGTTGAAGTGGTCGCCAACGGCCAGAAGCTCAAAGTCGTCGATCCGTCGAAGACCATTCAACGCAATGCGTGCACGGTATGCGGCGTGCACATGCATGGACCCATCAAGAATCCGAAGCATGCCTTCAACGGCCTGACCTTCATTCATGCCGAACGGTTTGACAAGGGGGGTTGGGCTCCGCCGGAATTCGCGGCGTTCGTTTCTTCCGTCATCGAGACCGGCACCACACCTGCGGATATGAACGGGATTCGCGCGCGCCTCAAGGAGTTGAAGCTCGAGCCGTATGATGCCCTGTCGCCGCCGTTGATGGACATGCTGGCGGCCAACACCGTGAAACAGAACGGAGTTGCCAAGCCGGCGATGTCGTAGCCTTACGGTCGCGAAGTAAAGAGGGCGGGAGTCTCACGACTCCCGCCTTTTTTTGTGCCTCTTTCTTGTCCCGAATGGCTTTGGCGCCGTCGCGGTCCCGCCGTGCCGTCGAAGAAACAAAAAAAGCTGCGCCCGCCGTCGGGCGCAGCTACCAGGGGCTAGAAGGACATGAACGCGCCGAAATTGCCGTTGGTGCTCTTGTTCTCGTTGCCGTTGTGGGCCTGCGTCTTTACCCCGCTGACTTCGCCAAGAAGGGTGAGATTCTTGGTGAGCGAGTAGTAGATGCCGCCGGTGACCTTGCTGTTCTTTTCCAACAAGAACGGATCATCCGCCGCATTGGCTAGGTCGAGTTTGCTGACCCCATAGTTGACGCCGAATTTGACCGCACCGACGGTGTACGTACCCTGAATCAAGTAGCCGTCGGATTTGCGCGCGTTGCCCGCTCCGTCACTGGCAAGAATGAACAGACCGGTGGTGCCCATGCCCTTGCCGTAGTAGTAGGACGCATCCACCTCGAAGCCGGCGACGTCGAATTTGGCAAAGATGTCGGCGCCGGTGCTCGTGTAGGCGGGACCGTTGACAGCTGTCGCTCCCGTTCCGACCTGCGAGTTCTCTTTTTGGGTAATAAAGGTGGCCGATGCGTAAAATTTCATGTCGTCCGCCATCTTGAGCGTATACGTGGCTTTGCCATGGAAGCCCGGTGCCTTTCTTGCCGTGTAGTTGGTTCCATCGATCGGGTTGATGGGAGCGAAAATACCCGCCGTGAAGTTGAATCCCGCGATATCGGGGGTGGTGTAGTCCATCTGCGCCAAGGTATCGACATAGAGGTAACCGAACCCGATCGAACCCAAGGTGGTATTCGACGGCGAGGCGGTCGACGCGGAACCACCGACGCCGACACCGGGCAGAGTCATGTCGTTGATGATGGCATCGAAACCGAAGAGACCGAAATTTCGGCCGAAGGTGAACGTGCCGATCTCCTTGTTGCCGAAAGTCAGATACACCTGACGCACATCGAGTCCGGTGGTCGCCAAGCCGACATTGGTCCCAAAGGCCGTCGAGTTCTGCTGCAAATTAGGACTGCCCGAATCATTGCTCGCGATGCCCGGATACAACCCGAAATGCGCTGCGATGTCGTATCCGTTCTGAGTGGTGCTGATCCCGAAGGTGATGGCGGCAGGCAGGAGGCCGTTGCCCACGTTCGATACGCTGCTGCCGCTCGCCGACCCCGTGCAGGCGCCGCCCACCGTGTCGATTCGCTCGGCCGAGCTCGCCGATTGGCAACTGGAATAGATGTAATCAACGTTAATGTTGCCGTTGACGGAAAATTTCCAGTCACCGGAAACAATGTCCACCGCCCCTGCCGCGGTCGCTGCCAGCGTTGCGGCGAATGCCGCGGCCAGCCTGAATGCGCGCTTGTTGCTGTTTTGCATCGTGCCCCCTAATGCCAATGTTTTTGCTGATGATTACTACAAGTGCCGCGTGGGTATTTCCCAATTCACGGGTTCCGCGGAAAGACTCAGCAAACAGCGTGCCATCCACCTTGGAAATGCATCGTTTGCGGGTCCCCGCGCCGCAAGCGGCCGCCTTTTTTGCGCCGTCAACCCTTCCGAGTACCGCGAAGGACCAGTCCTGAGGGCTACGTTGTCAGGGCACAACACGGCATGCCCGCCGCGGCCACGATCGAGGTCCGCGGGCTCACCACCTGTCGGCGCAGCGTCCCGTTTTTGTGACACATGTGACGCAGCGAGTGACACACTCCCGGCACACCGCATTCGCGCAATCCCGCGAGAATCGGCGACAATAAGAGGCCGCGTGCATTGCACGCTTAACGGTTCAAGGACATTAATGAAGATGATCGACGGCCGATCTCTGATCGCCTGCTGCGCCTCAGTTTTTGCTGCGTCCGCGTTCAGCGCGGAAGCGGGCTACCGGGTTTTCGTCACCAATGAAGGATCCGGCGATCTGACCGTAATCGACGGCAGCACCCACCGCGTCACGGCAACTTGGCCTCTCGGCAAACGACCGCGGGGAGTGATCGGCGCCCCCGACAAGCGGCGGCTGTACGTTGCGCTCAGCGGCTCGCCGCTGGCAGGCCCGGGCGTGGACGAGAAGTCGCTGCCTCCCGCGGACAAGGCGGCTGATGGAATCGGCGTCGTTCGATTGAGCGACGGTCATGTCGAACGGGTATTGACCGGCGTATCCGATCCGGAGCAGGTGGCGCTCAGCCCCGATGGAGCTCGGCTGTTCGTGGCCAGCGAGGACACCGGCATGGCGGCGGTCATCAACATCGGCACCGGTAAAATCGAGAGCAAGGTCGACGTCGGCGACGAACCCGAGGGCCTCGCCGTGAGCGCCGCGGCCGGCCTCCTGGGCGTCACCTCCGAAGCATCGAATTCGGTCACGCTGCTGTCGCTCGCCGCTTCGAAGTCGAGCGCGCGCTTGGCCGTAGGTCAACGGCCTCGCGACCTCGCATTCACGCCCGACGGCAAATCACTGTTCGTATCGGGCGAGAACGACGCCTCGATCACCGTGATCGATGTTCCCGCACGCCGCCTACAGCAGACGCTGCATCTGACTGAACCCGGCGCCAGGCCCAAGGGCGTCGCAATCTCACCCGACGGTGCCCGCGTCTACGTAACCACGGGCCGGGGTAGCCACGTCGATGTCCTCGACATCGGCAGTCTCAACATCATTGCCTCGATTGCGGTCGGAGCGCGGCCCTGGGGCATCGGCTTGAGTCCGGATGGCCGCTACCTGTACACGGCCAACGGGCCCTCGAACGACGTATCCGTGATAGATACGCTGTCCCTGAGCGTCGTCGCGACGGTCAAGGCAGGGGAAAAACCCTGGGGGCTCACGGTCGTTCCAACGGACTAAGAGCCGCTTCCATCTTCACCGGCCATCGGTAACGCGTGCCATAATCACCTGAAATGCTCGACCCTCTCGACCCGGTTGTCCTGGCTCGTGCGCAGTTCGCGTTCACCGTGTCCTTTCACTTCATCTTTCCGGCGTTCTCGATCGGTTTGGCGAGCTACCTCACGGTACTCGAGGCACTCTGGCTCAAGACCGGCAAGTCGCTGTACCTCGATCTCTTCAAGTACTGGGTGAAAATCTTCGCCGTAGCCTTCGGCATGGGGGTGGTCTCCGGTATCGTGATGTCCTACCAGTTCGGCACGAACTGGTCGGTATATTCGCAAAGGGCCGGCCCCATCATCGGGCCGCTCATGGCCTACGAGGTGTTGACCGCATTCTTCCTCGAGGCCGGATTCCTCGGGGTCATGCTCTTCGGGATGACGAAGGTCGGCAAGAGCCTGCATTTTTTTGCAACCTCCATGGTCGCGCTCGGAACCCTGATCTCGGCCACTTGGATCATCAGCGCCAATAGTTGGATGCAGACGCCGGTGGGCTTCGTCGTCGGTGCCACCGGCCAGTTCGAGCCCGCCGGCTCGTGGTGGGCGATCGTTTTCAATCCGAGCTTCCCCTACCGGCTCGTGCACACCGTGATCGCGGCCTATCTCACGACCGCATTGACGGTCGGTGGCGTCGGCGCCTGGCACCTGCTTAGCGATAGCGCCAATCCGCATGCACGCACCATGTTCTCGATGGCGATGTGGATGGCCGCCCTGGTGGCGCCGTTGCAGATTCTGGCCGGAGATACCCAGGGTCTCAATACGCTCGAATATCAACCTCTCAAAGTGCTGGCCATGGAGGGTGACTATGAGCCCAGCCCCGACGGCGCTCCGCTGATTCTGTTCGGCCTGCCCAGCGGCGCGGATGATTCCGTGCACGATCGGCTCGAAATCCCCAAGGTGGGATCGCTCATCTTGCGCCACGATTTGCACGCCCCCCTCCCCGGGTTGAAGGATTTTCCGCGCGACAAGTGGCCGCCCGTGCCGGTGGTGTTCTGGTCTTTTCGAATCATGGTGGGCTTAGGGCTGACCATCTTCGGGCTCGGGCTTTGGAGCCTGGTCGCTCGCGCGTGCCGCCGGCTCTACGATTGGCCCTGGTTGCACCGGGCCGCGGTGCTCATGGGACCCGCCGGGTTCTGCGCCGTCATCGCAGGGTGGGTAACGACCGAAGTCGGCCGCCAACCGTATACCGTCTATGGCCAGCTTCTCACGGCCGATTCGCATTCACCGCTCGCAGCACCGGCGGTGGCCACTTCGCTGGTGGTGTTCGTGGTGGTTTACTTCACCGTCTTCGGCGCCGGCACCGGCTACCTGCTGAAGATGATGGGGCGGCCGCCGACACCGGGGGAGGACGAACTGCCGCACGTGCCGCATCATGCGGCGGGAATCACTCCGGCGCACGGCATCAAACCGACGGTGGCGCCATGAATCACATCGACCTGCCGCTCATTTGGGCCGCAATCATCGCCTTCGCGGTGTTTGCCTACGTGTTGATGGATGGGTTCGATTTAGGCATCGGCATCCTGTTCCCGGTGTTTGCGGTCGGCGAAGAACGCGATCAAGCCATGAACTCCATCGCACCCGTGTGGGATGGCAATGAAACGTGGCTGGTGCTCGGCGGCGGGGGCCTGCTCGCGGCCTTCCCGCTGGCGTACGCCATCATCCTGCCCGCGACGTATCCGCTCATGATCGCGATGTTGCTGGGTTTGGTATTTCGCGGCGTGGCCTTCGAATTCCGCTGGCGCGATCCGGCGCACCGGGTCTACTGGGACGCGGCATTCACCTTGGGTTCGTTGACCGCGACCATCGCCCAAGGCATCACGCTGGGCGCGGTTCTGCAGGGCATTCGCGTCGCGGACAACGCCTACGCCGGCGGATGGCTGGACTGGCTGAGTCCCTTCAGCCTGCTGACGGGTGCATCGCTGGTTCTCGGGTATGCGCTCTTGGGCGCATCCTGGCTGATTTGGAAGACCGAAGGCGCGGCGCAAGCGCACGCCCGCCGCATGGCATTCGTCCTCGGCATCGCGACCCTGATTGCGATGGCGGCCGTGAGCGCCGCGACGCCCTTTCTGCACTATGACTATTGGCAGCGTTGGTTTTCGCTACCGGGAGTTTTCCTGACCGCTCAGATCCCGTTGCTGGTTCTCATCACGGCGGCGGTGTTTTTCTGGGGCTTGCGGCGCGGCAGCGAAAGGCTCCCCTTCTTGATGGTGCTGGCGCTGTTCTTTCTGAACTTTCTCGGCTTGGGGGTAAGCGTCTATCCGTATCTCGTGCCCCGCACAGTCACGATCTGGGATGCCGCGGCGCCGCCCCAGAGTCAGCAATTCATGCTGATCGGAACCGCGGTGATATTCCCGGTCATCATCGGGTACACGGCTTGGGCCTACTGGGTGTTTCGCGGCAAAGCCGGCGCCCACGGGTATCACTGAGGAGGCCAGTCATCCCCTTTTGGAAAAGGCTCGCATGGATGATTGCCATCTGGGCGGCGAGCGTCATGGCCTTGGGCGTGGTCAGCTTGTTGCTTCGCCTGTGGTTGAAGCCGTGACGGCCCGCCCTTCAATGAGCGAGCTTGAAATTGGTGGACACGACCCAACCCGCGTTGCCGAGTTCGTCCGTGACTTTCCACCAAACCCCCATCTTATCGCCGGTCGGATACAGCATCATGCCCGGGTCCAGATCGCGCACCACGGCCGACTTCAAATCGGAGTTGGTGTACATCTTGCCCGGCTTGGCCATCGACACGGCCTGCTGCACGTTGTCCGCTTTGGCGTCCGGCGCTTGCGCCTTCACGTCCGCGACCAACTTCGCGTACGCATCCGCGTAGGCCGTCGCAACCACCTGACCAATCTCGGTGTTCGCATAGCTGCTGGCGCCCGCAGCGGCGAACCCCCCGAAGAATCCGACGCCGCCGCCACCGCCCATCCAACCCAGATCGGTCTTCTTGGCATGCCCCTGTTCAAGCGCTACCTGCTCGGTTGAGCGCACGTCGGTGAGCGTCAGCACCACATCGGCGGTCTTGCTCTTGAGGCTGATGCCGCCCGCCAACGCGCCGATCCCGTGCGGCAGCAGACCGCCCAGCATGCCGCCGACGTTGGTACCGCCCGAGTTGCGGTTGCGATTGGCGATATCCGGCACCAGCACATAGTCGGCCGCCTTCATCTGCCCCTTGCCGATGTTGGAGCCGGCGCGCTCCTCGCCGCTGGCCGCCAGCGCGCGCTCGGCTTGCGCGGCCGCCAGACCCTTACCGCGATCAACCAAAGTAAAGCACTTAGACTGCGCCACGTAGACCTTGATGAGCGCCGCCGGCGAGTCGAGCTGCATGGCGGTCCACCATGGATCCTGCGGTTCGTTGACGGCCAGGGTACCCAGCTTCTTGTCGCATGTCGGAATCTGGGGCGCTTGACTCGTGTCGGCATGCGCCGCGGTCACGGTGGCGGCGGCAGTTACGGTTACTACGGCGAGTGAGAGGACCAGCCGGCGATAAGGGTAAGCGGTGGACGGGGTCATGCTCATTTTTTACTACTCCCTTGTATGCCGTGCGGC
>Ga0179587_10000201_pt1 | contig 24784 bp, 27 predicted proteins | sample CZODoug2_1_08_16_FD_185932 | JGI IMG/M metagenome (GOLD analysis project Ga0179587, IMG submission 185932) | Vadose zone soil fungal communities from Angelo Coast Range Reserve, California, USA - CZODoug2_1_08_16fungal | ecosystem: Environmental > Terrestrial > Soil > Vadose zone | place: USA...
GGAGGGCGCAAAATCAACATCCCACCGCAGTCCGTAAGTCAAAGTCAGACGCGGAGCGATACGCCAAGTGTCTTGTGCGAATACACCCAGATTACGGAACAACAGTGTGGCGCCAGCCCCAGAGCTTACAAAATAGAAAAAGAGGTTTCCGTTTGCGAGCGATGGGACATCATTGAAGAACACCTGTTGGTTATAGGCATTTGGTCCAAACACAGGCGACAAGCGACGAAAATCAACTCCGAACTTAAGGCTATGCGATCCTCTCTGTGTCGAGAAGCTGTCAACGATGTTGAATTGTCTCTGCTGATTCGTGGTGGCTCTTCCAATGAAATAGGAACCATTCGCTAACGAAAAGACATCGACGAACAGAAATGAATTCTCGCCCGTGAATGGGCTAGGAAAACCTAGCGAAGCAGGCGGAACGGCGCCACCAAAAGTGTCTACGAACGAACGGCTTGAGGCATCCACGTTGCTGTAGTTAACTCTCAGATCATTACTGGCTTGAGCGGAAACAACCCAAGTGGCTCCCACGGTTCCAGTCTGTGTCGTGATCCGCAACGGGCTGACTACATTTATGGCCTGCCCACTGCCCCGCTGATCGATTTCCGAGGGAGAATTATTGTATCGCCCAAACAGAGTGAGCTTTTCACCGAGCTTGTGGTCAACTCGTATGCTGTAGGCATCGAGCGTAGCCTTGTTTGAAAAACTGGCGTTGAACTGCGCCGCACCCGCGATCGGGTTACCAGCCGAATTTACTGCTTGTGGGCCATTTGGCAGCGGAAAAGCATTTAAGAACGGCTGTACGCTGGGGAGGGCGTTCTGCCGCGCCGCGGAATCAGGAACAGAAGTTAAAGCAACTTGTGGGAGCCGAAGGCGAAGTCCCTCATAGGAAAAAAAGAAGAATGTCTTATCTCTTAATATCGGACCGCTGAATGTTCCGCCAAAATCATTTTGACGTTCTTCCGGTTTTTTCAAACCCTTGCTGTCGGCGAACCAATCGTTTGCGTCGAACAAATCGTTCCGCAAGTAGTCGAACAGAGTGCCGTGGAACCCGTTCGTGCCGGAGCGCGTAACAATCGAAATCTGTCCGCCAGGTGTGCGGCCAAATTCAGGAGCATATGTGGAAGTCTGGATGCGAAATTCTTGCAGGGCATCCACCGAGACGAGGCTGTTTGTTCCGCCAAAAGCATTGAATGCGCCCAGCGCGCCCCCGACTCCATTGCCTTGGGCGCGCGCACTCGTACCTATGTTCGCGCTGACTCCGTCCACCGTCCAGTAGTTAGACTCGGCACGCTGCCCATTCACGCTGAATTGGCCATTATCATAACCTTGAGAATTAGCCGCAGTGACAACTACTCCTGGCGTGAGATCGATGAGTGTCTGAAAACTCCTGCCATTCAACGGCAGGTTCTCCGCGAATTGGCGATCAATCACGGTGCTTACCGCAGCAGACTCGGTGTTAACCAGCGGCGCGCCGCCTTCCACGGTCACTGACTCAGAGGCAGCGCCAATCTCCAATGTAAAATTAATGGTCAGAGCGTCCTGCACGTGGAGAATGATGTCGGGCTTTACCATGTTCTTAAAGCCGTTCTTTGAGACTTGAATGTGATATTTCCCAGGAGGAACAGAGGGGATGGAATAGATCCCTGCCTCGTTCGTGACCGCGGGAAAGCCGATGTTGGTGTTGTCGTTTACTATCGTCACCTGAGTCCCCGGAACAATAGCGCCCGATGGATCCAGGACACGACCGCTGACAGTTGCGTTGGGATCCTGAGCTCGCAGGGAAAGGCAACAAACAAGAATGCAGGCAAGGCTAAAAAGCGCTCGGCACATTCAATGGTCTCCTCGATGGGGAACAGACATCAACACGAACTGAAAAGAAATACGGCCAAGCCAGCAGTTCTGTACCAAACAATCGCCTTTTTGGCCTTTGTGTGTACCAGAGGATTGACTGAATACGGCTTAGGCCGAATGATGAATCGTGGATGGTCGCTCGACCACTGAAGATGATTTATGGATGATTTGGACGGACGCGAAGATAGGCAAATAGCAGTTGTTTGCCCCTGGGCAGCGGACTCCCCCCGCTGGGTTCCACTGTTACAAAGATGGCATTTAGTTCGTCCACCGTCTTCGGATCATCAAAGCGAAGAACCCACCGTTTCTTGGCGACGCTGTCCGAGTAGAAGATTCCTAAGTTCAGGGGCTGCTTTTGATCTCCATCGCGGACACCCCATGCCTGGAACGTACTAGCAGTTTTAATCCCTGGCTGTTGATCCAAGTCGTAGGCGTAGAAAATCAGAGACTTTCCCTTAGTGTAGAAGACGCGAGCAAAAGGCTTTTGTGTTTTTCCGTTTCGCCCCACATCATGGACTTCATTAATCAAAAGGTCGCGCGCTCCCATCAATTCGCGGATATCGCGGTCGGAACCAAGCAATTCTCTTTCCTGCGAGATGGTTTCATCGCGCTCGTTCAAAAGTTTTGTTAACTGCGCGACGCGCATATCAAGAGCAGCGACCTGCACCGACTCATGCGCTCTCTCCTTGTGCAACGAGTCCAGCTCTCCCTTCAATCGGGCTAGGTCTTGGTCGGCCGCGGAAAGCTTACCTAGGAGCACATCGCGGTCACCGTTGAACTTGTTTCTCTCCATTTCCGTCTGCGCGTTGCTCTCTTCGAGCTCACGCTTCGCGCTCGTCAGTCCTTGAATTTCAAGCTCCTGTTGGTGGATTGTAGCTGCGAGTTTGGCTTCGTGAGCATTCTTCTCCTTGAGCTTGCGATTTACTTCGTCACGTTCCGTCAACAACGAAGCCGCCTGCTTTTGCGCTGACGTCACTGCTTCCTCAGACACCGTACGAAGTGCAAGTTCGTTCTTGCCGGTACGTTCAACAGCCACGCGGTAGCCCATGGAAAACAGAGTCACGGCGATGAAGATTCCTGCAGCGTAACGAAGGAAAGCCGCGAAGGCCGGCGTGAACGTCCGAGCCCGCTTGCGGAACATTCCCTCTTCCGCCCCGAGGGACTTTTCACGAAGTGGAATATGTGCTGCTTCCACTGCGCATTGGTCGAGTAGCCTCTTCAATGTCTTCTGCTCTTGCTCGCGCGGAACTACTGCAAGCTCCTCGTCTTTGAGGTCCTCGGACGCGGCCATTGGTAAGCCGAACTGCTCGATTACCCTATATTGACCGAGCTTTGTTCTGCAGTCATCGCAGGCAGCGAGATGAGCGCTCAAGCGCTCCTCTTCTTCCTGTGTCAACAGTTCGGAGACTGAGGCCGCACACAACTCGCGCAGCTCCTCGTGTTCTCTCGATTTGATATCCATCCCTTCCATTTCGCGGCCTATTCCCCCGGATTTTCTCGCACTTGTCTATCAAAAACAAACTCTCTCAGTCGCTCGATCCCACGGTAGTAGTGGTGGCGAACATTTCCGTAAGTCTGGCCAAGTTGTTCACCAATCTCCTGGAAAGTGTATCCGTCATAGAAATGTAACCTGACCGTCCTCCGCTGCTCCTCAGACAATTCTTTGAGGCCTTTCTCCAGATAGGCTTTCAAACATATCCATTCGCCGAAGTCCGAATTTGGCTTGCCGTTCCATGAACCATTGTGCTTCCCACTCTCCGTCAGTCGTTCGTGGTCTTGAGAGAACCGAGCCTTCAAATAGTCCCGACGGTCGAAGGCTCTATGATAAGTGACCCGAACGATCCAATTGCGTGCATGCCCCTTCGACGCGTCAAACAACTGGCTTTTTTGGAAAATATACAAGAACACGTCCTGTGCCAAGTCATCTGCAGCGGACTCGTCCCGCAGAATACGCATCCCAATCGTCCACACTAAACGGTAATACCGGTTGAAAAGAAGTGCGAGTGAATCGGAATCACTGTCGCGGAGGCGCTCAAGAACCTCGTCATCGGAAGGGTTTATGTTCGGGCCGTGATGGCTGGTGGGGGGGGCGGCTTTCTCCGCGACCGGTATTTGTGTATATGACAGACGGTCGGTGAAGGGTACGCTCAAAGACCCTCCTCTGCTTTGCCATCGTGTTCAACTAGCGGGGAGACACTCAATTTGGTGGTCAGCCTGGAAGGACGCCCACCTTCGCTGAGAAATGCAACGGAGTCGATAACTCGCTGACTCAAGCTTTTCGAGCGCGACCAGATTCGGGTCTTCTGGTCCCGATCGGAAAACCGTGGACCTCGCACGCGCATAGTTCCACTGACCCATATACGGCCTTGTTCGTTTACGAACCGGGCTTGCCCGCCGGCGTTCGCAGACATGGTTGGTCTACCAACCGCCAGGGGTATTTTCGTGACGACTCTTAAAAGCAACCCACGAGCAGATTGCATCGGGCCTCGCGCCAGTAACAGGGTCGTCGGGGGACAAGACATTCCTGAATGCAAACCATTTATCAGCAATAACTTGGGCTGTCAAGCAAAGATGACTGGGACGAGCACACGTCGCTTAGTTGTCCCTAAAATGGTCTGTTATTAAGGGTTAGATTAACAATCGAGAATGGATTATGGGGGAGCGGTAAATCGGGGCGTGGTTGCTACACCAACCAGCTAGTCCCCCCAAATTCCGCGTGGTTGCTACACCAACCACCTGTCCGCCACGGCCAACAGGCAGCCCATGAACTACATTTAGTCCCCGGATAGTTGCTGTCGCGGAACGCATGCACCCTTCACCAAAATCAATTCGTCGAGGCTCACCTGCAAGGCGTGGGCGATGCGGCAAAAGCTCAGAAGGCTCGGGTGCTCAGCCGTGCCGCGCTCTATCGCTATCAGCACGCGGAGATGCAAGCCCGCCGCTGCCGCAAGTCCCGGCCGTGTGAGGCCGCGAACTTCTCGCGTCATCCTGACTGACCTGCCAATCGCTCTCCTAAAAGCGGCCCGGTTCACTCTCGTCCCAGAGTCCTTCGCCAGCTTCTCCGCTCGTTCGATCGTCAAACCTTTTGCTGCGAGCATTTCCTCGACAGTTAGGTGATACGCCTTTACGACGTCATCGTCGAATGTTGCCCAATCACGCATCATCACTCCCGGCAGTCTGTTCCCATGGGAACGAAACCAGCTGGCGCATGCTCGCCAGGCGCTTCTCAAGGACTACTACAGCGAAGTGCGAGCAGGCCGCGCGCTCGAACTCCGCATGCCTGGCAACTCGTGGAGCCGATCCCCCCGAAACCCAATACATAACTGTAAGTAGGCGATAGTAGATTTGCACAAAGCGCAGGCTGCGTTTCCCTTCATCGCGCTCGCACAATCGCGCAAGAGCCATGAGGTGGGGGAAATCCTCTCCGCTAGGGACAGCTTCCTTCATCCCCAACTCGCTCATGCGATGAGCGGAAACCGTTACCCTCATCGCCTCGGCGAGTAATGACCGGCAATGCGCGACGAAGAAATGCAGCCCGAAAAGGGTGCCGAGAAGACCAAGAAAAAGCGTGACACTGAGAATTTCAACCAACGAGTGTCGAGGCAGTACAAGCAAGACCACACCACACATCCAGAAAACGGCGCAGCATAATCTGGCGCAGCAGTTTCTTCACCACTGCACCCTGCCAGATCCTATCCCAGGAGGAGCGGAATAGAAACGTCAATCAGCAACAAGCTTCTGAGCGCACGCGCACAACGATTTGTGCTTACCTTTTGCTTCTACGTGAGTGCTTGAGGCGAACGGTAGGCCCGGCGACCCTACAGGCCGACCTCCGGACATGAAAGAAGGGCTCCAGTAAAACCGGAGCCCTTCACGGTTGCGAGACTCAAAACGGAGTGTCGACCGACCGCGGTTCCACCGGTGCGGCCTCGGCCTGCGCCGACTTCGCGCGGTTCAACTTGCGAATGGACTGAACCTTGATCTGCCAGCTCGTCAGCACCAACGTTGTTTTGTTCTTTCCTTTGCCCACTTCCTTGTCGTAGATGCTGCTCACCAGCATCCCTTCGACATACAGATGGTCGCCTTTCCTCAGTTTGTTGGCCGCGTATTCGCCCAATCCATTCCAAGCAATCAGGCGGTGCCATTCCACTTTCCGTTGCCATTCTTCGTTCGCATCCTTCCACGCGCTCTGTGTCGCGAGTGAAAGCAGAGCGAATGTGCGGCCCGTCTGCTTAGTAGTTTTGTGCTCTGGGTTCTTCCCCAAATACCCGATGAGTTGAACCTTGTTTTCGTACATAAATGTAGTTCTCCATTTCTGCCCTTGAAATTGGGGCACCCAAAAGCGAGGGAGACCACTCCCAAGACGAGGGTCTGCATTTCGGGAGGGACACAAAAAATCTTCCGCGCTGTTCCTGAAGATTTTTTGGGAGGAGACGGAAAAGCAGAAGACTCGAAGCCGCAGGGCGTGGGAATTCTCCCGAAGCAGTGCCCAATGCAAAGGACGGGAATGGGAACGATGAACACAACAAGTGTCACCCAGAGGGGCAAGAACTGGAACAACAAAAGCAAGGCAAAGACGGGCCGCACGGAATCAGAGCAATCAAAAGCGGGAAGGTACTGGACGAATCGAAGAATGGCACATTCCATGAAATGCGAAGCTGGGCCGAATAGGCGGATCACGAAGAAGGGCGAATCAGTCCAGAGCGTGTCGAACTACGAGAGCGAAGAGGCAAAGCGTAAGGTGCGCTCACGGCTCGCAAGACAAGTAAAGTCCGCTGCGGATGCCAAGCGCCCAGCCGGCGGCCGCTTACGCGGAACCCGGCGAAGGAGAGAAGCAACCGAAGGAGCGAACGGCGGACCATGCATCGGTTCGCCGGCCTGTCGGTTCTCAAGAAAAAACCGGGCTGCGCTGCAAGCGCGGCCGGCCGACTTTGTTTGTAGTTTCGCTTCTTCGATTTCGGCCTGGACGGCTCGCGCGGGCGTTGCGCAGCGGGCGCCAGCCGCCGCGACCTTCTCGCAGTCCACGGGCTCAAGTTCTGTGTCCGCTAGCGTCTGCTATCCTGTCTGCTGTAGTTTTCTCCTCAGCGGGATTGTTGACAATCGCCAGTCGTAATCGGTGGCGATGTGCCCAGTAAAACTCGAGAGCCGCCATCCGCATTCCCTCGTCGGAACCGATTTGCTCCACTTCCGACTTGCGCCAGGGCGTACACATCGGTGCTCTTGTTAGCTGCTGTTCGATTGCATTTTCAAGCTCTTCTAGATCCGTGATTCCATCCCTGAATTGTGCTTCGAGTCGTGTTCGTGTGATGTTGCGGCCCTCGACCCGGGCGAAACGATACTGCTGATATATATCATTCATTGTTTTGTTCCTCCTTTATTGCGGTGTTGGTTCGAAAAAAAAAGTGCGGCGCAAGCCGCACTTTTTTTGGAAAAACGAAATAAATAAATGGAGGGCACGCTGAGCACGTGCCCTCCGCATATATCCTCAGTGGGTCAGAAATAACTTTCCGTCCGCATTGAAGGCTTCGCGCAAGATGACTCTTGCCCGGCGGAGATACCGATGCACGTTCCGCTTCCTAATTCCCATAGCTTCGGCTATAACGTCGGGGTCAAGAATCGGCCTTCTTCCTCGTTCACGTTCCCATTTGTCGGGGTCACCTGACGCCGTGTATGCGTGCTCTTTCAGCGCAGTATCCGGGCCCAGCGCCGTAATGCATTGGAGTGTTGCAAGCACAGGACCGGGTAGGTGCGGAAAACTCGTCACCTGCTCTAGCAGTTCTCTGGTGATAATGTCTCGCTCGACTGTGTTACGGACAGGCTTTTTGCGGGTGGGAATGGTTGCAACATTTCCCACACACCGAACCCCCTCGTATTCCTGGCGCATAAAATAGCTCCGCACCGCGCCTGTAGACAACGCGCGTCCAATGTAACGCTGGAAACCATCTGTCCCCGGCATCAGAGTGCAGTTCCGCTGAAACACTGAGATCATGGAGTTGACCGCACCGTCGTACATCAATTCAACCTGCCAATCAGACGGGCGGAGGAATATCTTCGTTGCTTTGCGCTCTGCGACCTTCTGCGCTAATGGCAGGGTGCAAGCCAGAAACAAGTCCAAGGCATTTGGATGGTCATGTTCCCGGTATGCGATTTCCGCAATCTGGATACGGAGTGTCCTGCTCGCACTGCTAAACAGATAGTGCAGTAGAGCCGACATCTGTACACCGTCGAGCGATGGGATTTTCTTACCGTCGAGAAAATCATTTATAGTTGCAAGCATTGTTGTATCTCCTTTGTTGTGAAGAATTTGGCCTTTGCAGGCCAATAAAAAACATTCGTTTCACAGTTGGCGAAAGTTGAGCGAAGGGAGGCGCTGTCAATCCCCGGAGCGTAGCGGAGCCGCAGGGCGCGGAAGCGAGCACGGCGCGGGTTTGGTGTATGCGCCGCGCAGAGCTGCACAAGCGGGATTGACAGGAGGAGCCGACCGTAGCTCCAGACTTCGCCGTGAAACGAATGTGGAGAAACAAGACCAGCCGAAAGGCTGAACCGAAAGATGGGGGTAGGGTTTTAAGCGAGCCGGATTTTGTACTGCCCGGCTCGCGGTTTTCGACCTACTTCCTGCTGAACAGTGATCGGCGTCCTGGAGATAACTGGAGGGACAGATGGCCGGCACGACGGAAAGAAGCGTGAAGTAGGTGATTCAAACGAGGGCGCGGAGCGCCCGAGCGAAACCTTTAGGAGACTCAATAACGCTCTTTTTCCAAACACCCGTTCACTTATCCGTCTTCGTTAGTGGGCCGCTGGTCTCCGTTATTAATTCGAGGATGTCGTACTCGAGTGCAAGGCACAGCCGGATCGTGTCTGCAAGGGAGAAACTGCTGCTTCCGCGCTCCATCCTACCGATCTCTCGTAAGGGAACATTGGACTGGTGCGCAAGCTGAGCTCGACTCAACTTACGTTCTTCCCGAAGTGCACGGAACTTTATCCCCATTGCGCGGCGCATTACAACCGAATCTTGGAGAGCTTTTTCGCGTCCGCCAGCAAGGGCCTTTTCCAGCTGCTCCCGAGTCATCCCCGCATTCTGGCGGAGCAGCTCTTTCATTTCGTAAAAGCGCCGCGCTATGTACTCGTCTCCCGGATAGCCGGGTGGGTCTCTTCTTGGGTTCACGACTATGCCTCTGAATCTCTGTTTAGCTCCTCGTACTCCATTTCGCTAAAACCTGATAGAGGTTTGCCGAATGCGCGCTTCTCCCCGGCTACGCTCTCTTCAAGTCCGGCGAGCAGTTTGTAGAACCCTCAAAATCAGTAGAGATTCTCAGCTCATCAATTGTCCGGCCTTCTGTAGAATTCCCTGATGATCTTGTCGTCTCCCGTTTTCATATCTGAGAAGTCGATTCCATCCGTAACGATCTGAGAACTGAATTGGAGAGAGAAGTTTGTCTTGTCCTTGAAACGAATGTTGATGTACAGGAACCCTTCTTCATAAGAGTGGCCGACCCAATCCACGGCCTTGCCATGAATCTCTTTATAGCGTTTGCGCAATTTCTCGTACTTCTTCTCGATCCGCGCCTTCAATCTCCGTCGTTCCTTCTCTGTTATTGGAGTGATCTCAATGCCCGCAACCCGGACAGTTCTGTGTTTTTTACTCATCATCGCTCTGCACTTTCGCGGGCATGAAAGGGAAAGCGATCTTGAACACAGCTATCGACCACGGACGTGGCAGAAGAAACGAAATTAATGCTAACAGGAGGAAATACAGCACGGCGAAGCCGAGGACCTGCTCGAATTGGGTCGGCGGTGAAAGTTCAGAGCCGGCAGGTGGGTCGAAAGGAAACGGTACTCCATCGAACAAGAAGTGCAACATCGCTGCGTCCTCCGCTGGAAAAGTTGCGGGACGCGCGGCCTTGCTCCGAGTCGTGTGCTACAGCACAATGCGTCTTAGCCACGGGGCCTCCGCTACAGGGACCTTGTGGTCAGGGATGCGTTGGTGTTGCAAGCACCAGCGCGTCCCGCTTCGAAGAAGCTACGCCATCATATCTCCCTAGTCAACAATAAATGATGCCACAGCATATTGTGTAGACATGATGCATGCCCGCTTATACTGTTCAGCGATGCAAAGCCAAGAGCTCTTGAGAGCCTTCGGAAAGCACCTGCGCGAGCTCCGTGAAAGGCGCGGTCTATCGCAGGAGAGGTTGGCGGAACTGGCCGACTTGCACAGAAACTACACAGGCCTCCTAGAAAGAGGAGGTTCGAACCCCACTCTGCTGGCGATCGTCGCCCTGGCGCGGGCGTTGAAAGTACGCCCGGCAAAGCTAATCGAACGGCTACGTTGAACAGGGGGAAGATCTCATCAGTCGTGTTCCCTTCGCTCTCGCCGCCGTCAAGGGTCATGCCCGCTGACGCGGCTGCCGATGGTCGCCCCTGACCGCGGCTTCGCTGCGGGAATCTTCTGGCTATGAGAGCCGTTGTCGGCTCTCCTTTTCATTCTGCTCCGCAACAGTGGCAGGTTTTCGAGACGCCGCGGAGAGGGGACGGAGTGCACCGAAGCGCGGCCGGTTTGTGTCGGGGCACAGTCGGTCGGAAAGTGAGCGTGTGTACGGGGGAACAGCCGGTGGGATGAGCGGGCCGGCGCCGTGTGACTGTGCGTGCGCGAGTATTCGCTCGGAGTGGCGGAGGACATGGTTAACGTTCTTCGCCACAAAAAAATTTTCCTTACAAACCCTCTTGGAGCATGTTTTCTCTAGCCCGCCGGGCCGTTTGCGCGCGGCTTTACGGAACTAACGCTTCCGGGTTAGCGGAATAAATCAGTCCGCTTCTCCATTTTCACTTGTCGAAGCGCCTTGAACTCGCGTAACGGGCGTAACCGTTCGCCGATAACCCTCGTGCATCGAGAATATTTGAGTCGCGTTGATACAAGGCGCTTATCTGAGTTGTATATCTACGTGGGTGCACCGTTCAGTTGTAGTGTGCCCTACCCAAAGCTCAGAGAGAAGCATTCCTCGAATGGCCGTAACTAGAGAGTGCGGCTCATGTTAGTGGGCGGGCTTGAGAGAAAGAACCTGCATGTACTGCAAGCGGAAGTTCAGGCCATTCGCCCGCCACCCAGATCAACGCGCCTGTGGCTCGGCAGAGTGCCAACGAAGAAGGCGCGCTGACTACCACCAGAAGAAGCTCGCTAGAGACTCCCTGTATCGCGAGCAGTGCCGCGATAGTCAGAAAAAATGGCGAGACAAAAATCCCGGCTACCTGAAACACTATCGTGCGCGGCAACCATCAGGAGGTAGCCGCGATGATGAAAGGTCACACCTCTTGAATGAGGTGGACCGCCTACGGGATTCACTAAAGAACGGCGCCGCTTTAGAACTGCGATCCTTCGGTGCAAACATTTTGCTCGTTTGCCCAGCGGACCTCATAAGGGAGCATTCGAGAAGAGATCACCAATGGCAGCTTCAAATGATTTGGTGGCGGACACTGGCACATGAGTCTTGTCCGCAAGAGACAAACAAGCGACAGGAATGCAGTGGCCCTCGTACAGTCGGAAGCAAAATAATGGGATTCTGAATAATCTAGCTGGATATAAAAAGATGCGAGTAATTGCGGAAATTCTGAATCAATCCGCTGGTGCCCTTTGCTGCGACGCGGTGGCGGCGGAAAAAAGGCTGTCCGGCCGAGTGCGTAAACTGTGGGTGAAAAGAACAACCTAACCAACGCCTAACTGATTGACGCGCAAAGACTTGTGCGCGAGCTGTAAAGATGAAAAGAACATCTCTTTGAAAGTTCTTGCCAACCCATCATATAAAGTCAGTGTTGTTGAAACCAATTCCGGCCGGACGGCGAAGCGGTCTCTGCCATTCTACGGCCTGCCGACCAGCAGCCCAATGAAATATTTGCAAGTGTGAGAGGCGAGTCGCCTCCCAACGCGAGAACTTCACGGCTTTCAGACGAGTGGCAGCAATGGAAGGGTCGGGAGGATCACCAGCTCCGTCACCTCGATCCGGGTCTGACACGATCCGAGCTGCCGAGTACGTGCGCATGTCAACCGAACACCAGCAGTATTCCACTGAGAACCAGCAGCAAGTTATCCGCGACTATGCGGATAGCCGGGGAATGGCGATCGTGCGGACCTACACAGACGCCGGCAAGAGCGGTCTTCGGATTGATGGCCGAGACGCTCTGCAGCAGTTAATCAACGACGTTGAAAGCGGCCAAGCCGACTTCGATGCCATTCTCGTCTATGACGTGAGCCGTTGGGGACGCTTCCAGGATGCGGACGAGAGCGCCTATTACGAGTACATTTGCCGGCGCGCGAAAATCCAAGTCCAGTACTGCGCCGAGCAATTTGAGAATGACGGGAGCCCCATCTCAACCATCGTGAAGGGTGTTAAGCGGGCAATGGCTGGCGAATACAGCCGTGAGCTTTCTGCGAAGGTCTTCATTGGCCAGTGTCGGCTTATCGAACTCGGTTTTCGCCAAGGCGGTTCGCCTGGGTTTGGACTTCGTCGGATGCTGCGAGACATCCACGGCCAACTTAAGGTGGTGCTGAACCGCGGGGAGCAAAAAAGTATTCAGACGGATCGCGTCGTTCTTGTACCGGGGCCGGAACAGGAAGTCGAGATCGTTCGTTGGATGTACAGGATGTTTGTGGAAGACAAAATCGTTGAATCAAAACTGGCCAGCATGTTGAACGAGCGCGGCGTTATCACAGACTTGGGTCGGCCCTGGACGCGAGGGAGCGTGCATCAAGTCCTGACCAATGAGAAATACGTCGGCAATAACGTCTATAACAAGCTCTCGTTCAAGCTCAAAAAGAAACGCGTCGTGAACCCGGCAGAGATGTGGATTCGCAGGAATGGAGCATTTGAGCCGATTATTCCAGCGGAATTGTTCTACAGGGCTGAAAGCATCATTCGTGAGCGCAGTCGGAAGTTCACCAATGAGGAATTGCTGGGGCAGCTTCGCAAGCTACTCGAACACCAGGGGCACCTTTCTGGAGTTCTGATAGATGAAGCGGAAGGCATGGCTTCCAGTTCGGTTTATCGCACCAGGTTCAGCAGTCTAGTCCGAGCATACCAACTGATTGGATACACTCCCGGCCGCGACTACCAGTTCGTCGAAACGAACCGCCATCTTCGTCTCATGCACCCAAAAGTTGTAGCGGATGCCGTCGAGCGCATTCGCCAACTCGGTGGCGCTGTGAACAGCGATCCCGCCACTGACCTGCTAACAATCAACGGGGAATTCACGGCGTCTCTCGTTATTGCTCGCTGCCGACAGAGACAGCCTAGCGGAACATTTCGATGGCTAATTCGCCTCGACACCGGCCTTGGACCTGACGTCACCGTAGCCGTGCGGATGGATACGGATAACCGCGACCCACTCGACTACTATCTTCTTCCGCATATCGACTTAACTTGCGACAGAGTGCTACTCGCCGAAGACAACGCGATTAGTTTGGATACGTATCGCTTCGATACCCTCGATTTCTTTTTCGGGATGGCTCGGCGTGCGCTCGTGCCGGAGGCAGCATGAATGACACCGCCCCCATGGTCGAGATGATTCCTGTTCACCAGATAAATGTTCTAAATCCGCGTAGCCGCAATAAGACTATCTTCCAAAGCATCGTGTCCAACATTTCGAATATCGGCCTGAAGAAGCCGATAACCGTCGCTCGCCGCGTGGATTCTGCGGATGGCAAGCCCTACGACCTCGTCTGCGGCCAAGGCCGCCTAGAAGCGTATATAGCATTGGGGCAGACGGACATTCCGGCGATTGTCAAGGAAGCATCCAAGGAAGAATGCTTTCTCATGAGCTTGGCAGAGAACGTCGCCCGACGGCAGCAACGCCCACTGGAAGTGCTCCGAGCAATTACGACTCTCAGATCGCGAGGGTACACAACGGCCGCAATTGCAAAAAAGATTGATGTTGCCAAGAGTTACGTGGTGGGAGTTCTTCATCTACTGAAGAACGGTGAGAAACACTTACTTGATGCCGTTGAAAAGAATCGAATTCCCTTATCAGTTGCGATACAGATTGCAAGTGCCGACGAGGAGGGCCTCCAACGGGCTCTCTGCGACGCGTATGAAGATAAGACTCTCCGCGGGCGCAAGCTACTTACTGTCCGACGCATCATTGAGCTTCGCAAAGCCAACGGCAAACATTGTGCTCCGGGCATCCGGCGGAAGCATGAGCGATTGTCATCACCGGAAGCACTAGTCCGCGTTTATCGCCAGGAGGCTGATCGACAGAAGCTCCTGGTAAAGAGGTCGCAGCTAACTGAAAACCGTTTGCTCTTCATCGTTTCTGCCCTAAAGAAGCTCTTCGGTGACGAAAATTTCGTCACGTTGCTACGTGCTGAAGGATTGGGCGACCTGCCAGCATATTTGGCCGAAAGGATTCAGATCGCTGAGAAGGTGTGAGCATGGGTAAAGAAGTGTCTATTGGATTTGATCGGAAGGGTGTGCTTTTGCCCATTGCTAACATTCTTCCGGTGAAGGAGCTCAGGCCAGCTCAGAAGTTTACTGAGAAATATCTGCAAGTGCTTTCGTCTGTGCGCGAGGTTGGCATTATTGAACCACTGATCGTATTTCCAGAGAACGGGAAGTCCGATCAATACGTGTTGTTAGATGGCCACGTTCGGCTTGAGGTTCTGAAACAACTCGGCGAGACAGAGGCGCGCTGCCTCGTCTCCACCGACGACGAAGCATACACGTACAACAAGCGCGTGAACCGGATGTCCACGATTCAAGAGCATTTCATGATTCTGAAAGCTATCCGAAGCGGCGTCTCGGAGGAGCGGATCGCCAAAGTATTGAACGTGGATGTCGCCAGCATTCGTCGGAAGCGCGATTTGCTAAATGGCATCTGCGCGGAAGTCGCGGAGCTGCTCAAGCACAGGCGTGTCACCCCAGGTGTATTTTCCTTTCTAAGGAAGCTGAAGCCAATGCGGCAGATCGAGGTAGCCGAACTCTTGATTGCGACCGGCAATTTCTACAAGCCATACGTAAAAGCATTGGTCGCAGCCACACCTCCAGAGATGCTTCTCGACCCCGAGAAACACAAGGTGGTCGAAGGCCTGACGCCGGAACAGGTAACAAAGATGGAGAAGGAGATGGAGGCGTTGCAACGTGATTTGAGGCACGTTGAAGATTCTCATGGAAACCAGGTACTAAACCTTGTCCTCGCACGCGGCTATCTCGGCAAGTTACTTGGCAATGCCCGCATCGCCCGATATCTGGGCCAGCGTCATGGAGATATCTTTCGCGAATTGCAGACAATTTCTGAAGGCTCATCACTGGAAAATTGAATCGCTGTTGATCCGTCCTTCATCGGGATGTGAGAGGCGGTCGAGAGCCGTCATCCTCAGCTTTCATCGCACCTGGTCTTTCGTGCCTGTCACGTCGCGGCTCTCAACCTTTCGTACAGGTTAGCGTGGTCTTCATCTACGACGGCGCAACGGAGCCATGCACCGATTCAGCCCCAGGCACAACACTTCTACCCCTTGGCACTGGCTTCGTCTCAGGAATCCCCAAGAGAGGATTGGCCCCCGACTCGCCAACGTGGACGGGCGTCAAATTTCTGATTACCGCCAAGCACGTCGTGCGCGGAAGAAGCAAGGTCATCATCCGGCTAAACCGCAACGACAACGCCGGCTTTACCTGCTTCCCGATGGAATTGAAGTGGGACGGCAAGGAGGAAAACTCATTCCTCAGCGAGAAGCCCGAGGTCGATCTCGCAGCAATATACCTTCCGAAAATCCCGAACACAGACCCCTGGGTAATCGACTACTCTCTCATCTTGGACGCAAAGAGCATGAGCTCCTGGCAAGTCGAGGAAGGAACAGAAGTCTTCACGATCGGGTACCTGTTCGGCTACTCGGGGCAGAAAAAAAACTACCCCGTCAAAAAGTTCGGAAAGATCGCCCTCCTGACCGAAAAGAACTGGTGCTGCCCGAACCCGCTCCATCCAGACCAGCTCCAGAAAGCGTATCTCGTGGAGCTCCAAAATGTGCCCGGTCTGAGCGGTGCGCCAGTCCTTCTGCAGAGCCCTCGCTTCATCCTTCTAAAAGGAGCCGCGCTCGCCCTTAGGCACAATCCACCGATGGTGGTTGGTGTCATCAAAGACCTTCTGAAAGCGCCTATCGGCCCTGGCCAGGTCATTTCACAAGGCGTAGCAGCCGTCGAGCCCGGCGGCGAACTAAAAGCGCTACTCCAACAGGTCGCCAAACAAGTCACCAGCCGCCTCCAGCCAGGGCTCGAACTGGACCTCTCCGAAACGCCCGCCCCAAAATGAGGTCGCGCCATCGCGTTACGTGTCCCGCCCATCCCGCGCCGCACCCGCTAGCCGCGTCCCGCGCGCGCTTCCTCCTCCGCTGTGGGCGGTCCCCAAACGTCTGCGTCCAGCAGCCTCCTCAGCCATTGCTTGCGCGGAGTATCCCGGTGCCCACGCCTTCCGCGGTCGAGCCACTCAAGCAGCTTCTCCAACTCCACGTGAAAAACTTTCGGGTCCTGGTGAACCTCAACGACAAACTCTTTCGTCTTGTATGACTCTTCCTCGGTTCCCTCGGCCGATTTGAAACTCGCCCACGCACGGCAGGCCGCCTCGTAGACACTTGAGGCCTGAACTTCTGTCGAGTGTTCAACGCCCTGGCGGTCGGAAAACCGAACGGTACACGCACACACGCGGCTCACTCTTCTTGTCCTCAATTGAGATTGAAACCAGGTAGGAAAACGGAGTTTCAGTCTACTTCTTTTCCCATGGCTTTTGAAAGAGCCGCGCCGTTGCCGGCTGTTGGGCCGCACGCTCTCCACTCCGTGGTCGTTCAAGCCTTTCTCACGTCGAACGAGCCATCATCTCTCATATGAAGAGTTTCAAATGTGACATATCCTGATCGAATCGTCTTGTCAATCGACTCCACTGCTGCCTCTTGTGACTTCGAGGAAGGTGCCCTGCTAACAAACTCCAGGAACTCCACTCCATGGTCAGAATTGAGACCGTGAAAAATCAAGTACTCAACCGGATCAAAGATGACCTTGACATCTTGCGGATCAATGTCCTTAGCAGAAAAAATTGGATCAATTTTTTTTAATCTCTTCTTTGCCTGCCTCCTTCCCAAGTCGATAAACTTTTGCCTTTGCGCTTCTAGCTTTTCCTCGAACTTCTCTTCGGCAGAAGCTATATGATCCTCCTGGTCGGAAACCTTTCCCTCAAGGGCCACGAGGTCAAGATAGACGGACGACTTAGGCCGTTGTAGGGGAAAAATGAATTTACCCTCTACCAATCTAAAGATTTCCCCGCAGCAAGGACATATAGCTAGAATTCCTTGAATGCCGTCGATAGTCTCTGCAAGAATGTTCATCAGCCGATGACCTTATGTCTGATTTGGCCTTCGATGACGCGATCTCGAATTTGCCTTTGCCCTCTGGATAGTCGTGCGTCACCCGTCTTCACATCGACAAACTTGATAGCCTCAACGTGGTGCGCCCTAGAAAGCCCAGCGAAAATTATGTAGTCGATGGGCTCGAAAAGTGGCCGGCACTCGCTCTGTGTATATGGAAAGGTGAGAAAAGCGGGCACGATCTGCTCCGCAATTTTTCCAAAATTGCTCCCTTGCGCTGAAGTCGTGATTCTTTCAGGCTTTTTCTTCTTGTTTTCAAACAGCTCTTTCCGTCGATCTCTGAGCTCCTCTTTCGATTCATTCGCAGATTCGAAGCGCTGACGAATGATTTTCTGAACTGCCTGCGGATAGCTATCGTACATGCTAAAAAGCTTGCCTCTTTTGATCGGGAATTCCTCGTTGCAATGAGGACATTCCACCTTGAGGCCTGGGATCGATACCAACTGCTGGATCATCTTGTGAGGCATGGTTTGATTACCTTCGAATGAACTATTTTCTCCCGAGGGAGCGCCTTTGCGGATGCGATGACCGGGAGATTAACACGGAACTCTATCGCGAGTAAGAAGCAAACACTTGCCTAAGAGTTGACGAGGTAGGATACTCTTTGTGAATTCTCGACTATTTGGTGGTCAAATAATGGCAAAAGATTAGTCACTGAGCGAGCATGCCAGAACAAATTGATCCGCGGTCGCCTACGAATCCGTCTTCGTTGACCTCAACATCCACAGGGCCAGAACACAGTCCATATCGACGTGCTACTGACCTGTTGCAGCGACTTGCGCCGGGTAAGATGCGTATTGGTTTCTTTCTCGGGGCAGGCTGTCCGTTATCCATTCAGATTCAGGACGGGGAGAAGATGGTGCCTCTGATTCCCGAGATCATTGGGCTTACCAAAGCGGTCAAGGACCATCTAGATGGCGCAGCCGAACTGAAAGAGGTAGCTCAGAATGCATGGAACAGAGTAATCGCCAGGGGCATTCCTTCGCCCACTGTCGAGGACATTCTCAGTCATATTCGAGCTCTAAAGTCCTTGTGCGGGGCCGCTGGGATCGATGAATTTACTGAGGAGCTGCTCCGCAAGCTTGATTATGCCATCTGCGAGAAGGTGCGAACGATCTCTACCAAGGTTCTTCCCACCAACGATACTCCGTACCACGTGCTGGCAAGCTGGATTCAAGCCATCCCTCGCGACAAACCAGTTGAAATATTCACGACCAACTACGACTTATTGATCGAGCAGGCCTTGGAAGAGCGACGCGTCCCCTACTTCGATGGTTTCGTTGGTTCCGATAGCGCTTTTCTCGACCTGGAATCTATGGCTGAGGATGATTTGCCGGCTCGATGGGCCCGCCTCTGGAAGATACATGGCTCTATCAACTGGTGGATGACTGCTAGAAAAAAATTCCGGCGCAGCCGCGATATCGGAGAGGGCGAGCAATTGCTCATCTACCCGTCGCATCTGAAGTACGACGAGAGTCGACAGATGCCTTACTACGCGATGCTTGACCGCCTGCGAGTCTTCCTACGTTCCAATCAATGCGTACTCTTGACTTGTGGTTACTCATTTAGTGATGAACATATAAATGCTCACATAGGTCAAGGGCTCTCAGGAAACCCCAATGCTGCCTGCTTTGGGATGATCTTTGGCGATCTGGCCAATTCGCCTCTGGCGGTTGAACTTGCAAAACGCCATGCCAACTTGACTCTGCTCGCCGCCGATGGCGGGATCGTTGGGACCGTGAAGGGCAATTGGGAAAGCATCGTCAAAGATACAAATCCAGCATTTCCAATCGCCGTCGGAACCGATTTGCCTGGGTCACGAACGAAAGCACCAGGGAAGCAATGCAAGTGGCTCCTGGGAGACTTTGCGAGTTTCGGTCGGTTTCTGGCTTACCAACTCTCCAGTCGGGATGTCGAGCAGAGCGTCACAGATGCGGCTTGATCCCACGCTCATCGGAACAGTTCAGGATGTCGCGGGCACCTCGGTCAGTGTCGCTCTCGCGAGCGAGACTGCGACTGGATTGAGTTTTTTCAGAGGCGAGTCGTACAGGATCGGGCAAGTTGGCAGCTTTGTCCGAATTCCGCTCGGGTACACATCGCTATTTGGGATTGTCTCGCAGGTCGGGGCTGGGGCGGCTCCAAAGACAGAGGGCGACATTCATCCGTGGGGCAACCAATGGTTGAAAGTACAGCTGGTAGGCGAGAGGGGCCGTGAGGGAAGATTTGAAAGAGGCGTGTCGCAGCATCCCACAATCAATGACGCGGTGCATATAGTAACCGAGGATGATCTAAAAGAGATTTACGGACCTGGTGACCCAGTCGATTTCGTGGCTGTAGGCCATTTAGCAAGTGCGGAATCGATTCCTGCCCTTGTAAATATCAATAAGCTTGTGACTCGCCATGCTGCTGTAGTGGGAGCCACGGGCGCCGGAAAGTCAACGACAGTTGCAGGTCTGTTGGCGGCACTCTCAGATCCCAGCCGTTATCCGTCCGCGCGAATCGTTATCTTAGATGTTCATGGAGAGTATGCTAGGGCTCTAGCCGATCGCGCTACCGTCTTTCGAGTGTTTCCTGATTCAACGAGAAACGAGATGTCACTCCGTATCCCGTTCTGGGCTCTAAGCTTCGATGAACTGGTGAAATTGGCTTTCGGGAGTTTAACCGACCGACCATTGTCGGCAGTTGCCGACGCCATAGTGGCACTCAAACGTCAGTCTCTATTGAAACAGTCTCGTGAAGGTGTGGACCCTGAGAGGCTCACGGCAGATTCCCCGGTGCCCTTTTGTATTCATAAGTTGTGGTTCGATTTCCATCAACGCGAGCATCGAACGGTGATACCTAAACCCGGCGCAGGGGCCGACGAGGTGGAGACTGCATACGTTTTGGGGCCCGGCAACCAGCCCGTACAGAGGGGCGACGCCATGTCGGTAACGCCTCCCCAATATAGGACCATTAAGATGACGGGACCAGCAGCCGAGCGTGTAAATTGGGGCCCGGACGCACTTGGCATGCGAGATCAACTGGCGATTCTTGCGTCCAAGCTACGCGATCCCCAGCTCGAATTCTTGTTTAATCCCGACGAATGGCGGCCAGGACTGGACGGGGCCGTTGGGAAGGACCTCGACGAAGTGCTTGCTGGTTGGGTGGGTAGCCCCGCGCCAATCGCGATTTTGGACCTATCCGGCATACCTTCTGTGGTGCTCATTGACCTGATTGGGGCCCTGCTTCGTATCCTCTATGACGCTCTCTTTTGGGCCAGAAACTTGCCCGAAGGCGGTCGTGAGCGGCCATTGATGCTTGTCCTTGAAGAGGCCCATGCATATCTGGGCAAGGAAAGCAGTGGTGTTGCGGCCACCGCTGTGCGCCGAATCGCGAAGGAAGGGCGCAAATACGGCGTTGGCGTTATGGTCGTAAGCCAACGACCGTCCGAAATTGATCCAACTATACTTTCTCAGTGCGGCACAATTGTCGCTATGCGACTGGCGAATGATGCGGACCGAGGGCAGGTGACTGGAACAGCATCTGACAACCTCAAGGGTCTTTTCGACATCCTCCCAATCCTACGGACGGGGGAGGCCATCGTGGTCGGTGAGGCTGTAAGCTTGCCGATGAGGACTCTTATCGATCCGCCTGGCAAGCATCGGCGGCCGGACAGCGGCGACCCGCGAATAATCGTTCGCGGTGACCCGACCAAAGAAGGGTTCGAGGGTGAGGGCGGCTGGGCTGTTCCTAGACATCAAGAAAACTATGGGATTGTCATGGAGCAATGGCGCAAACAAAGCCCGAAATACGAACACAAGGGAAAGAAATCGGTGAGTCCCATTCCGGCTCCTAAGCAAGGAGGAAAAAAATGAGTTGGATTCCCACGCCGGAGTCGTCAAACATAGTAGGTTTTGACTATTCCAAAGAACGCCAGATACTTACCGTTGAGTTCAAAGATGGTGCTCGATACAACTATTTTGATGTGCCGGAACAGGTGTTCGAGGGAATGAAGAGTGCATCTTCAAAGGGGCAGTATCTCGCCCAGAACGTTAAGGGAGCCTATCGCTACGCGAGAGTATAGCCACTCTCCCTAGGCTGAGGAGATACGCCGATGACTCCAGTTTGGTATTGGATTCTGAATCACGCAGACCGCATCATCTCGTTCATCGCGATTGTGATTGCAGTCATTGCCATTCTTGATGTTCGACATCTTTTCCGCACGACAGAGGAAAGGGCTCGTGCGGCCATTCTTCGGGAACTCAATAATTACGGCGCGTCAATGTCCGCATTCTACAGAGCGTGCCAATACATAGAATTTCATCCCGGCGAACTCGACAGGGAGAGCGCTGCGCTACTTTTCGCGACTTTTCGAGTGCAACAGCTTCTCGCTCCTAAGGCCACCAAAGAAGAACTCTCAGAGCGTCAGAAGGCCACTCGTAGAGACGTGGATGACGCGGCGAGGGGATACATGGAACTGCTCGTTAGTTCAGGAATTGGTAGGTTGAAGGACGGATACACACTACCAAGTGTCAAGTGATCCGGCGCAGCTTCAAAAATCCAGGTCCACAGAATATGTTGATCCGCCCCGTGTGACGCGCCGAATCATTCCGGGGTAGAGGCTCACCAGCAATTTGATACATCGCAATTCCAGCAATTGGGTCCGGTACGCCGCGCATCCGCCCGCATCCGTCCAATGGGAGTTTTCCCAAAACAGATAGCGGGCGGCGACTACGCCGCCGTCCTCTTTCACGCAGCGCAGGGTTGCCTCCGTTACTGACGAACAATGCCTAGAGGACGCTAAAATTCCCCATTTGTAGGTGCAGCCTTTCGGCTGGTCTTGTTTCTCCACATTCGTTTCACGGCGAAGTCTGGAGCTACGGTCGGCTCCTCCTGTCAATCCCGCTTGTGCAGCTCTGCGCGGCGCATACACCAAACCCGCGCCGTGCTCGCTTCCGCGCCCTGCGGCTCCGCTACGCTCCGGGGATTGACAGCGCCTCCCTTCGCTCAACTTTCGCCAACTGTGAAACGAATGTTTTTTATTGGCCTGCAAAGGCCAAATTCTTCACAACATAGGAGATACACGAACCATGCCGACAGCGAGCGAAAGCCGTATACCGGCACTTCCCACGTGCCAAGGCGCGCCGAAATTTAAGATCACGGATACGTGTGTTGAAAATTGTGGTGCCTTATGGGTCTGAATAATAAGAAAAGCGTTGTCCAACCTGTAGTTTCTATCCAGAGTTCAGAACCAATTCTTACGATTGAACAGGTAGCTGAGCGCCTGCAACTCAAGCCTTCCACAATCTATGAGCTGACTCGCCGTCGCAATAGTCGCCCGCTTCCGGTTCTTCGTGCCGGAAAATTTCTTCGTTTTCGTTGGTCGGAAATTGAAGCCTGGTTGGTTGAACGAGAGTAGACCACGATTATTTTACTTGAGCCAAAACAATGAAGATACTGCTCGGTGACACGCGAAGTCGAAAGAACCAAGGCCTCTTCCAAATGAACGGGTGGGGGAGAATGTTTGCAAGTGACAGACCGTTTCCCCATTTCTACTACCCGTATGAGCCTTGGGGTTTTGACAACGGTGCGTTCGTCGCATGGACGGGAGGCAACCAGTTCCCCGAAAAAGTGTTTCTGAAAAGACTTGACGCTGCTTTGCGGGTCGAAACCGACCCAGCGGTTGCAGTGTGCCCCGATATAGTAGCTGGCGGGCTAAAATCGCTGGAATTCTCGGTGAATTGGCTAAAGCGCCTGCCTTCCTATTGGCCTTGGTATCTGGCCGTTCAAGATGGAATGAGGCAAGACGCCGTTCTGGAGGTTGCCCACCTCTTCGCTGGAATCTTCCTTGGTGGCACTGATCGATTCAAACTCACAGCGTATCACTGGTCGCGTCTTGCACACTTTGCGGACAAGAAGTTTCACTATGGCAGAGCTGGCACGTTACGGAAGATTCGTCATGCCTATGCAGTCGAGGCTGATTCTCTTGATTCTAACTTTCCACTGTGGACCTTAGACCGGATGCGCCGTTTCCGTGATGAACAAATGGCCCTCGAAACCCAGGAGCAAGGAGTTTTAGTGAAGTGAATAATCGTGGAGCAGGCCAGCAACTTGATTTTTGGTGGGCCCGGATGGACTCGAACCATCAACCAACAGATTATGAGTCTGCTGCTCTAACCGATTGAGCTACGGGCCCTCTATGCTTTGATACCATATTTTGTTCGTAGGGTCTTGTCGAGCTTCTTTAGTCCCGCTTCTGCTCGCTCGTGGTTCGGCAAAATATAGAAAGCCTGGGTGGTGGAAACGTCAGCGTGACGCAGGATGCTTTGAATGTCTTTGTCATCGACGCCGGCTTCGTTCAGTCGTGTCCCTAGACCGCGGCGAAAAGCGTGCCAGCCGAACCATGCGCCCTTAATGTGTTGAGGAATCTCTCGCCGGGAGAGATTCTCCAAGTCAAGAGGCCGAAGGAATTTTTCACCACGAAAAATCCAACCTTCTTCGCCTGGTGGAAAATCCTTTTTGTACTTTGCCAGAATCTTCCTGAGTAGCGGGATTACAAAGACGCCTGCTTCACGTGCTTCGGTTTTGGGCACGCCGATATGGGACTTCCAGATTTTCCTCTTAACGTTGATTGATTCACCGTCGTAGTCTGGCCATTTCAATCCTTTCAATTCGCTTCGAGTCAAGCCCGTGAAGGCTGCCACGGCGCAGACAGTCCGCGCGGGCTCAGGCAATTTGTCGAGCATCTCGGCAACTTCCTCCAGCATGTAAGCGTGCTCGTGCGAGGCTCGAATTTTCTTCTCACGCAAAGTTAGCTCGCGGATGTCGCGCTTTCTTGTGCTGCCACCGGCCTTTGTTTCTTCCATCGGATTCGAACCGGTCATCGCCTCGCTCGCAATCGCCCAAGTGAAAACGCCGCGCAAGAGGTTCTTGATGCGGAGATGGGTCTGGTGAGAAAGATTCTGTGGCAGCGATTCGAGGAACTGCTGACCGTTCTTCGGAGTGAAGTTGCGAAGCTGAATCTTGGCGACCGGATTGTTCTTGACGTGAATTTTCCAGATGTCCTGATAACCCTTCACGGTCGAGGGTTCGATGTGTAGCTCATTACCAGCTGGCATCTGCAACCGCTGGTCGAGGCGAGGGAAGTAGCGCTGTTCGATGAACTCTCCAACGGTCAGTGTTCCGTCAGCCGGGTTACTAGATTGGGTGTTGACAGTGGCGAGAATCGCATTAATCTTGTCGTTGAAAAGGGCGCGGACTTGCGTGGTCTGTGTCTCTTTTAGCGGGTGTTGCGAATAAGACCCGAGTACCTTGATCGTGCGAACGCGCTTGACTACGCCATCGATGTTGCGGTCCTCGTGGTAGCGGAGAACCCAATTGGGACCGCGCTTGGTGATTTGCCCTTGCTGAAACCTCGGCCTCATATAGTCTCCAGTTATGGGACCATTATGGGCTAGAATCATTCAAATGTCAAGTAAAAAGTGCATTTGCGTGCGGACTCATAATCCGTTGGTCCTAGGTTCAAATCCTAGCGGGCCCACCAACGTTTTTCGATCTAGT
>Ga0179587_10000202_pt1 | contig 24779 bp, 19 predicted proteins | sample CZODoug2_1_08_16_FD_185932 | JGI IMG/M metagenome (GOLD analysis project Ga0179587, IMG submission 185932) | Vadose zone soil fungal communities from Angelo Coast Range Reserve, California, USA - CZODoug2_1_08_16fungal | ecosystem: Environmental > Terrestrial > Soil > Vadose zone | place: USA...
GTTAGCGTAACTTCTCGAACCGCCGTATACGGACCCGTACGTACGGTGGTGTGGGAGGGGCGGAGCCGCGAGGCTCCCCCCTATCCCGATCATTGACCCACAGCGGACATCCAGCACCGCGTTCCAGGAAGCCCATTGTCTCGGCCCAAAAACACGATAGCTTTTGCTCCAGACTCCGGAGTGAGGCGGCGGGCGACATGACCCAAAAGTCCCATACGCGCCGCGTGCTATGCGACCTTAGAAAAGCGCTTGAGCATCGCGCCGGTTAATTCTCTTGGCACCCATTGCGCCTCGCCTTCTTGGGACTGACAAAATTCCGCCGGGTCAACTCTAAATCAATAGGAATTATGGAAACGCCAAGCCGGGCAGCTTCTGACGTCGAAGGAGGTCGCGTCGCCTGGAATTTATATGTACGCGACCGAAGCAGAAACTAGCAGAGAGCGGGACTTAAAAAAATGACCCGTCCTCCGATACTGTTCGTAGTTCGATCTCCAAGATTGCGCAGGGGCCTTAGAATTTTCTCTCCGCGCCTTTCCGCACTCGTACCTTTCGAACCGATCCGTGTTGCCATATTGAACGACCATTACTCCGGTTGAGCGGCTGATGTGATGGAAATATGCAGTCCCGTCGGATGCCTTAGAGCTGGTGTGTAGACTAGCAGCCTGTCGGACTTAACGGGATAGGTAGCTGATGATAGCTACGACTGCTTTGCGACGCGACCAGCGTCGCGGTCGCGGCACTGGGCTCAGGCGTCCCGAAAAAGCAGGCCGGGGCTGTGAGCCTGGTCTCCATTTCAAGATCCATAAAAAACGGTTGCGGCAGAGTCAGTGCGAACTTAACATGCGAGACGGCCTCGATAATCAGCTGCCTTCGTGTACCGCTAAACGAGTACAAGTTTGGACGCGGAGGTGCACAAACACCATGCATTCGACGAGCACATCTCATCGAAACCCGCACACGCCTCACGCCGTTGACAACGCCGACTGGCTGAAAACCGTGGCAATCATCTCGGTCTCGATCGGCCATTTCGGCCATTTCTTCGTGGAAGACGACCGCTGGTGGAGCGTTTTCGGACGCCTCGCGGCTCCAACGTTCTTCTTTCTTATGGGCTACGCGCAGACCAGGACCGTCCCGCTACACTGGATCTGGCTCGGTGTCATCTTGACCCTGCTCGAAAGCTGGAATGCAAAATGGACATGGGTAGCACCGAACGTTCTTTTGAGCTTGGCGCTCATCCGCAGTGCACGGCCCTACATGCAAATCCTTTTGCAACGTCACGGTTGGGCCGCCTTCGCCTTCCTCGTTTCCGCACTTTTCGCGGTATCGTCGATAGCGGGCAAGATTGTCGATTATGGCTCGGAGGGATGGTTGTGGGCCCTGTTCGGCTTATGCCAACGCATGTATGTCGACAGCAGATCAGCTACCGACGTGGATGGCCCAGCCCAAAGCTCGGCACCGCCCGCACCCGCGATGAAGGAGAACGCGGGACTAATGCGACTGCTGGCCTGCTTTGCCGCCGTGGTCGCCTACGTTTGGCAGGAACAAAGTGAATACTCGTTTCCTCAAATCCAGTTCGCCGTCTTCATTTTCGGCATCGGCGTTTGGTCCGCGAGCCTGTGTCAGTTCCTGCGCGGCCCGAGCCGCATCCGACCGCCTGAAGCCATAGCCGGCGCCCTGCGCTTCATCGGTCGGCACACTTTGGAAATCTACGCAATCCAGCTTGCCGGCTCCGAACTCCTTGTAAAGCTGGTGCCCGATCTCGCCCCCTGACCGGAAAACGGCACTTCTTGCTTTGCTTCGACCTAAGGGTTCGAATGTCGGCGACGCTGATGCGTTAAGATCATTGGCATGAGCATTCGCGACCCTGAAAAGAATTTTGAGGTCCTGTGGGAGACCTTTAACAAAAGATACCCATTTTTCCAATTGAGGAACGTCAATTGGAAAAAGCAGCATGACACCTACAGATCAAGAGTCACAAGCAAGACCAGCGATGACGAACTCTTCGAGATCTTTTGCCAAATGCTCGATCCGTTAAATGACGGGCATGTAGAGTTGAAGGCCAAAGCAAGTGCGCATCGGAAGAAACGATACTTCACCCCGGAAAAACAGCCCAGATTCAGGCAGGAATTCACGACCCGCGAGATTAGGCAACTCTTCAAAACGACCGAAAAGACTCTTGTCGACAATTGTTTCGGTAGGCCTGCGGCGACCGAGGCCTGGATGCTTCGCTACTGCAGGTCTCAGAAATTCGGCTACATTCGGATTCTCGAGTTGGAAGGCGTTAGTAAGCGGAGACTGACTGCTGCTCTTGACAAGATTGCCCGTGACTTCAGCGACCTGAAAGGGATTATCATTGATATTCGCGACAACCCCGGCGGGGAGGATAGTATTGCGATCGCGATCATCAATCGCTTTTGCGACCGCAAGCGGGTCGCTTTTCACAGGAAGACGAAGATTGGCCCAGGCAAAGATGACTTTACCCCCCTCAAGACTTGGTACCTCGAACCGCAAGGTGACGTACAATTCACCAGGCCAATCGTGCTCTTGACTTGTGATTCCGTTTTTAGCGGTGGAGAGGCGTTTGCACTTGCGATAAAGGAACTGCCTCATGTTACGATCATAGGCGATCATACGAACGGCATATTCTCGTATCAACTCGAGAAGAGACTCCCCAATGGCTGGAAGTACTGTTTGTCGTACCAAGTGTACCTTTCAGCCGACATGGTGTGCTACGAAGGTAAGGGCGTACTAGTCGACATCAAGCTGCTTAACAAGAAGACCGATATTGAAAACGGCATCGATCCGTTGATTACCCGCGCATTGAAAGTGTTGAAGTCAAAGAACGCGGGACCGGCGAATAAGACGCGGGACCGGCGAATAAGAGACGATTGATTGCGCGGGCTTCCTGTTTTCCGTTGGATCAGCGTGCTCGAATAGCTTTATCCAGAAGGAAAGGAGGCGTACATCAGCTTGACCCCGACAAGTACGGACTGCCCGTGCCGGGAACGATGCCCAATTCTGGCATTGCCTAGCTAACAAGCACTATGCATGATCGATAACGCATCCCCGAAAAAGGGCGATGAACAGGTGATGAACACCACAATCGGCAGATGTTCAAAGAGCCTGATTCAAGATCGCCCCGCAGGTGATGGCGGTGAAACTGATGAGCCGCGCCGCTGCGATATATGCGGTCTGCGCGTTTCCGGCCCAGGAACGACGGCCTGAGTTGGTGGTCTGAAAAAAGACGAGGGCGGAACACTCAAGTTGGTGGTCCGGGGAAACAAGGTCTTCTGCTCAAGGGATGCCGAACTATGATCATCGAGTCGCCCTTACAGTTGATTTTTCGTGATTTGTTTTATCGTCTTCCGGCTTTTGCCGGAAGGCACGACGTGTTTCTAAAGTTGGAAGGGTTCAATATAACGGGCTCGATCAAGGTCAAGACTGCGATAGGGCTTGTCGAGGACTTGGAACGGCGAGGGATTGCCAAGCCAAACGAAACCGTATTGGTCGAATCGTCATCTGGAAATCTCGGGCTAGCGCTTAGTTTGATATGTGCCATCAAAGGCTACAAATTTATTTGCGTGACCGATCCAAACGCCAATCGCGCGACTTTAAGAGGTATGGAACTCTATGGGGCAAAGGTTATAGTAGTTGAAGATCGCGACTCCGCTGGGGGATATTTGGGAAGCAGGTTAGAGAAAATCGATCAAATACTGCGATCGGAGCCCAACGCAGTCTGGCTCAATCAATATGCTAACGTAGCCAACAAAAATGTTCATGCCGAGCAAACGGCAAATGAGATTGCGCGCGAATTTGACAAAGTCGATTGGGTTTTTGTTGGGACCGGCACTACCGGTACCCTGGCCGGGATCTCGGAACGACTTGGTGCAGAATTCCCAAGGATCAAAGTTGTGGCCGTCGAACCAGTAGGCTCTGTCACGTTCGGAGGCAGGCCCGGCAAAAGAAACATCCCTGGCATTGGCGCGAGCGTGAGACCAAAGCTTGCGGACCTCGCCAAGCCGGATAGAATCGTCGCAGTGAAGGAAGAAAGAACGGTTGAAGCTTGTCTTTCTTTCGTTCGAAATTATCACTTGCTTGTTGGGGGAAGCACCGGAACAGTCCTGGCCGCTGTACAGCAGCTAGCTCCAGAGTTCAGTCGCGGCGACACCATAGTCGCCATATCCGCGGATCTCGGCGAAAAGTACCTGGACACTATTTATGACCCCGCCTGGGTAGAGAAGGTCATTGTACCAGAAGATGACAGGCCCGCGCGAACCTATGCGTCCGTCGCGTCCGAGTGAGGCACAGAAAAGCGCTCGATCGCCGCGCCAACAGCCGGCGCCCTGGCGCAACGATATGCTATGGACCCGCCACCGTCGGCGCACGTTAACGAGTTGATTGACACGATCGGCGGCAAAAACAGTCGGGCGTAGATGGGAGAATAAAACATGCTATCCGCTCCCACTTTCCATGTTGTTCCCGGCTCGACGGTTAAGCGTGTAATTGACGACAACAAGAAGCAGGTTTTCGACGCTGTTGAGGCGGCATACCGTCTTCACGGTTCGGGAAATACTCTCAATCCGCACAGCTACTTCCTCCGATATCCGGATAGGCCCAGCGCCCGCATCATCGCGTTGCCAGCTCATCTCGGCGGTGCGGTTAAAAAAAGCGGCATCAAATGGATATCGAGTTTCCCTGAAAACAGGGCCAGTAACCTAGCCCGAGCGTCGGCAGTCCTGATTCTAAACGATGCCACGACGGGTTATCCGCTGGCCTGTATCGAGGCATCGCTGATCAGTGCTACGCGCACTGCCGTCTCTGCCGCGTCGGCAGCAGAGCAGATTTCCCCAAATCCCTTTAAAGGAACTCTCGGCGTAATCGGAACTGGCGTAATCGCTCGTACAACCGTCGAGTGGCTCTTATTTCGAAATTGGAAGTTTCGTAAAATCAGTTTGTACGATGTGGACCGCAAGGAGGCGGAGCACTTCAGCAAGTGGCTTCGCGATCATTACGACCTGCAGGCCGATATTCAAGATCGGTTGGAGGGCGCCATATCCGATTCTTCCTTGATACTATTCACCACGACTACGCTGGATCCCTATCTTTCCGATGAAAAACTGTTCGAGCACTGCCCCACTGTCCTGCATTTGTCGCTGCGCGACATTTGCGTGAATGTGATTCTCGCATCACAAAACATTGTCGATGATGTGGATCATTGCCTCAAGGCAAGAACGTCGCTCCATCTAACAGAAATGGCGACGGGAAATAGAGATTTTGTCTCCGGGAGTTTGGTGGATGTTCTAGAGAAGAAGCTCAAACCAGATCATGGCAAGCCTCGCATATTTTCGCCATTTGGGCTTGGTGTTCTTGATCTTGCAGTCGGCAATTTTGTACTTGAGGCAGCAAAATCGTCCGGCGCGGCAATTGCGCTACCTGACTTCTTCAGCAATTCCGCCCGATGGTGAAGAAGATGCAAGGCTTTTCGAAATTCGAAATGCGTCAACCTCAAGCGCGGAGCACTCGCGCTGTTCCGAAGGATACAGGACAGGTCATTCTCACTCGGGAACAAGCGAGCGGGCAGATTAACATGTCAGGTGTATGGAGTTGCAATGAGTGGGATCAACTCGAAGAAGTTATTTTGGGCAATCCGCTGAATGCGCGGTATCCTACGCCAGACCGAAGCACCCAGCTCGCAGAATTTCCTGACCGTTCATTGGCCGAAATTCCCCGCGGCCCTTTTCCTCAACAGATTATTGAAGAGACAGAAGAGGATTTGAATGGATTTGCCAAAATCCTGGAAGACTTGGGCATCACCGTCAAACGTCCGGACACCTGGCCGCACGATGGCAAATTTTCCACGATCCATTGGGAAGCTCAGGGGTACTACAACTATTGTCCCCGCGATGTTTTGTTGGTCATCGGTGACCACATTATCGAAACGCCCAATGTCATCCGTAGCCGCGCCCAGGAAACGTTCGGCTATCGCACGTTGCTGATGGAGTATATGAAGTCAGGCGCAAAGTGGTACAGCGCTCCCAAGCCCATGCTCCTGGACTCACTCTTCGAGGGGGTTGATCCAAACAAGCCCACGCCACGCAACGATGAGCCGGCCTTTGATGCAGCTAACGTCCTGCGTTTTGGCGAGGATTTGATCTATCTGGTCAGCGCCACGGGCAACGAGTTGGGGGGACATTGGCTGCAGTCGATTCTAGGTGACAAATATCGGGTCCATTTCCTCAAAGATGTCTATTTTGGCAGCCATATCGACTCGACCCTTGTGGCCTTACGCCCTGGCTTGGTCCTCGCCAATCCTGCTCGTGTCAATGACGATACGCTGCCCAAAATCTTGAAGCAGTGGAAAGTCATCTACAGTTCACCCATGGAGAACACAGACAGATATGATGCCGACTATCTGTCCAGATCCATTGGCAGTGACTGGATTGACATGAATGCATTCAGCGTCAATCCCAATTTGGTTGTGGTCGATCGAAATCAACCGTCTCTGATAAAACTCTTGGAGAAGGAGGGTCTTGATGTGATCCCCCTAAAATTGCGGCACTCCAAACTGTTGGGCGGTGGACCCCATTGCGTTACCTTAGACGTCCGCCGAAATGGTACGCTACAGCGATACTTCGATTAAACGTAGTACCTTCGCCGTGCTCAGGCAGCGAGTAACTATGACCTTTGAGGTCAAAGACCCAAGCGTCTCTGAGAACTTGGCAGTCTCTGAGAACTTGAGAGTCTAGACTTACGAGTATGTGAGGAAGAGCTTTGGCAGCAAGTTTTGCAACAACTGCCGTCGCGGTTTTCATTGCACTGACGTTTGTAGCTTGGCGGCGCTACCGTTGGGCGGCTGAGAAAATGCCTCAGGTGGACACCTGCCCATACAGCTTGACGGATGTCTTTGGCGACAGCCACCTCGTGAACGTACCGCATCAGAAAGGGATCCGGTGGCTCACGGAAGTCTTCAGCCGCTCGGCCGAGAAGTTTCCGCATCTAACGGCCTTGCAGATTCCCCACACCGGAGAATCCCTGAGCTTCGCTGAACTCGACGAGCGAGCAGAGAGCATGGCCGCGGCCCTTTCTGCCTTCCTCGCAGGCCCCGACCAGGTCGTTGCCGTGGCGATGACGCAGGACAACTGGCAAATCGTGGCGGCTCACCTCGGCATCCTCAAGGCTGGCGGCACAGTGATGTTCCTCGATACCACCTTGCCCGACGCCCTGATCACCCACATGCTCAACGACGCACAGCCGGTAGTCATTCTGACGCGGGGGCAAGACAAGTTCCGCGACCTGCCGACGCTCGACGTCCTGACGTTGCCGGAGAGGATGCCCCGCAGGGAACCGCCGCCTTGGCTGGACGACCCCACGCAGCGCCTTGCGACCATCTTTTACACGAGCGGCACCACTGGGATGCCCAAGGCAGTCGAGTGCCCGCACGCAGGTTACGTGAACCTTGCCCTGAGCTACGCCGATTACTTCGATCTCCTTCCCGGCATGGACGCAACCTCGCTCACTTCGTCGCTGGGCTACGATGGCAGCATCTCTGAGATGTACAGCGGCTGGGTGTCGGGCTGCGCTGTGGTCATGCTGACCAAGGAGCAGGTCCGGTCCGGCCCGGACCTCGTCCCCGTCCTCCGCGAAGCCGAGGTCACGGTGCTCTTCTGTCCTCCGGTGCTGCTCACCACCCTCACACCAACCCCCGAACTGGATCTGCCCTATCCGCTGTGCCGCTACATCGTTCCGGCGGGCGAAGCCTTCCCCAGCGCGCTCGTGGAGCCCTGGACCCGGGGCAGACGGCAAATCATCAACACTTACGGACCCACAGAGGCGAGCACCGACACGAGCCGCCAGAGTTTGCGGCCGGAGGAGCCCATCACAATTGGATCGCCATTCGCCAATGTCACCTACGTCATCCTCGAGGCGAACCAACTCCAGCCACTGCCTCACGGGGAGGTTGGAGAGCTCTGTATCGGTGGGGTGCACGTTGCACGCGGGTACCGCAACTTGCCGGAGCAAACCGTCCAGAAGTTCATCACGCACCCTCAGTTCGGCCGCCTGTACCGCACCGGGGACAAATGCAAAATCGACGTCCGAACGCAGCGCGTGCACTTCCTCGGCCGAATCGACACGCAGCTCAAAGTGCGCGGGCATCGCGTTGAGGCGCAGGCCGTTGAGGATATCCTCCAGTCGCAGTTCGGTGAGATCGAGGCCGCCGTTTTGGATTACCAGAACGAGACGCTGGTCGCCTTTGTTGCCGCGCCTTCAGTCTGCGAAGGACAGATCTCGGTGGTCACTCCCGCGCCGGCGGAGTGGGCCGCGCGGGTGACGGCGACGCTGGCCAAACAACTTCCAGCGCCGTCGATCCCGACGAAGTTCTTCCTTGTAGAAAAATTCGTCATGACGCCGGTTTCGGGGAAGATCGACCGGAAGTGCTTGCCAAACCTATCTCATCTATTGAGGAACGCCGAGCCGGAAACTGAGGACAATCGTTGGGACACACCGGCCAGTGCGCGCAACACAGGGGACGGGGAAGTGAAGGTGCCTGATACCAAAGCGGGCATGGATCCCGAGTGTGAGGAAGTGCTATCGATCTGCCGGGCCGTGTTCGAGACGCCGCTAGGATTGGACGATGGATTCGCTGAGGCTGGTGGGCACTCGATCCTGATCGCACGCTTGGCGCAGAAACTGCAATCTGCAGGATGGGTGGTGCCGGTCCGGGCGCTGCTCAGTGACTGCAACACTGCTCGAAAAGTGGCCAACCGGCCACGGGCGCTCCGGCAGGCCTCCAAGGCCTTTGCGGACCCCGTGAAATCCGGCGAGAACAGCGCTGAGCGCGATGAGGCCACGGCAGAGGTGCTCTCCATCGGATACTTTACCACCCTGCAGGTCCTCTTCGCGATTTTCTTGTATTCCCCGCTCATGGTGGTTTTCCTCAGCTTCTTCGACTTCATCGAATTCGGAACGATCTTCACGACCGCCAGCCTCTGGGCGTTCATCATCGACGGCTTCTTCCTTTATTTGCTGGCCCTCGTCACGCCCTTCGCCAGCCTGCTCTGGGTCATGACGATCAAGTTCTTCATGGGAGGTGACATCCGCGAGAACAATGTGACCCCGGGTGTGTACCCCAAGTGGAGCAAAATGCATCTGCGAATCTGGTGCATCGGACGGCTGGAGACCATGGTGCTCATCCCGCTGCGTGCGATGTATCGCAGCGCCCCGCTTATGGCATTCGTGTTGCGGCAACTCGGCGCGACCGTGGGCGACAACCTTCAGTGCGCACACGATGCCGACCTATCCGGGCCCCTGGACTTGATCTCCATCGAGAGCGATGTCGCCATCTCGACCGGGGCTTACATCCAAACGACCAAGTGGTGGGGGCAGCACCTGCAGGTCGGTCCGGTTCATCTCGAGCATGGTTGCAAGATCGGGACGCGAGCCGCCATCGCCAACAATGTGACGGTGGGCCGCGGCACCTGGATCACTCCGTTGACCCCCATCCTCGCCAACGTGGGCTCGCAGGAGATCTGGGAAGGAGCTCCCGCGCGCCTCAACGGCCGCTGCACGGAGCTGAAGCGCACGGCGATCGCCTGTCAGAACGCGTATCCGATCTGGCTACTGGAGACCCTCAACCTCCTTATGCAGATCTTCCTATCCTTTTGGCTCATTGTGGTCCCCACTGCCGCGATCTTCTGGCTCGCCCGCGCCTTGGTACCCGCCGGAGAAGCTGAACTTTCCCACGAATATTTCAGGGTGACGCCGCTGTTCGAGATCGTCTGGCACCTGGCTCTTTACTCGTTTATCGTCAGCTGGGTCACCGTCGTCGTCACCTCTCTGCTGGGTTGCCTCTTCATACGCTGGACGGCCGTTTCGCCGGGTCTGTATCCCTCGCGCGGGCTCAGGGGCGCTCTCCTCATGTACAGAATGAAAAGGTTGAACGGCATCCAGAGACTGTGGACCTGGAGCATCACTGGGCAGTACCTGAGGGCTCTCGCTGGTATGCACTTCCCGCGATTTGGCGCCTCCGAGTGCGACGTCATGTTCAACCTCGTCCCGGAGGTTGCTGCCGCCGACTCCCAGATTTTCTTCTCCAATGGATGTTTCACGAACATGCTCGATTATGGCGCCGAGCACTTCAAGCTGCGCCGTCTCGATATGCCCCGGAATTTCTTCGGCGGTAACAATTGCGTAGCGGAGTACGGGAATTTCCCGTCCAACTTCCTGCTAGGCGTCTCCACGCCGGGCAATGACATACAGTTCCGACGACAAATGCGATCCCGGCTTGGCGAGCCAATCACGGTGGCGGGAAATCCGCCGGTGAAATTTGCGAGCGCGTCATTTGAGGCGGAGAATGAAACCCACAGACTGCCGGACTTTCCCCTCTTCCTGACCCGGGTCTTCCTGTTCGACTTCCTGAGCATCGGCATGCTGCCCATCACCGAGATGATCGTCTTCCCGGTTCTGTACGTTTGTTTGCTGAGATTGGGCGGACACCCAATCGCCAGCGCGCTGATTGCTCTGATCCTCGTAGAAGTCAATCTGGTCCTGTTCAGCGTCGCGATCAAGAAGTCCCTCATCGGCAGCGAATGGGGAGCCAATCACTCGACCCCGTTCTGGTCCTGGCGCCACTTCGCCTACTTCTTCGCGCAGGACTGCTTCTTCGTCTGGTGCAGGAGTCCTCTTATGTTCGGCGCCGGGACTGTTCTCGCGAATTCCATCCTACGATGGATGGGATGTCATATTGGCTACGGGACAATCGTGACCCGACCAATGCAGTGCTCAGACTGGAACGCCGTGAGCTTCGGCAATGATTGTGTTATCGACGGCTTCCTGCAGTTTCACGCCTTTGAGAACATGATGCTGAAGGTGAAGCGAACTCACATCCATGACGGCTGCACCGTCGCCTTCGGGGCCACCGTGATGGGTGGCGCGGTCATCGAGCGGGACACGACCCTTTTGCCGTTGTCGCTCGTCCTCAAGGAGATGAACATGATCACAGCTACCTACGAAGGGAGCCCCGCGGAGCCTGTGAGCGGTTCAACCCTTCTCCCACGATCGCTCTGCGACGAGGAGGTGGTGAGCCCCTCGAACTCCCCGGAGAAAGCGGCTATCGACGAGAAGGATCGCGACGAAGCTCACATGGCCTCAGATGACGCGAGACGATAGCGAATGGGTGAACGGTCTGTTCGCCGCCAGCGCAGCCGACCGGACGCCGGCGCCGGCCAGTCATGCGGCTCGCGTTCTGTTTGCGCCGGTTTCGCGCGATCCCGAGGCATCATGGCGTTGCGCGTCAGTCCTGTCGGACATCGAGTTGCAGAGGGCGGAGCGCTTTGTAACGGAAGACGGCAAGGCTCATTTCAAACAACGGCGTGCATTTCGTCGCTATTGTGGAGCCTTCGTGCTCGGATCACCGCAGCCCTTATCGCGGATAGTATTCCAGGAGACAGAGAAAGGGCGTCCCTACCTTCCCGATTTACCAAATGTCCGGTTTAGTTTTTCCTCCTGCCGGTTCGGTTTTCTCGGCGCGTGGTCGTCGACACACAGTATCGGTGTTGATCTCGAGGATCAAACGAGGAACTTGGAGGCGGCGGAACTCGCTCAACAGTTCTTTTCGCAAGCTGAGGTGAAGGCTGTTAAAGTGGCAGGCGGTTTGGCGCGCCTGCGAACTTTCTGCCAGCTCTGGAGCCTCAAGGAAGCAGCTCTGAAATCCATTGGAGAGGGATTGCCCTTCGGCCTCGACGCGTTCGAATTCGAATTAACTCCAACTCTACGTGTCGTTCATGCGCCACCTGATTATGGAGGGCCGGAGCGATTTGATGCGCAGATTATCCAGGGAACTGATATCTGCGCTGCGCTTGTCATTCGAAGCGTGGCCTGACGTACCGGCCTTGCGCGCTGAGAAGCCTTGGCTGCTGTACAGGAGTGTCATCGTTCTTCGGAACCGCGCGTCAGAGGTGTCGTGCAGGACCTCTGTCCGGCCTGGGTCGTCGCTCCGGGCCCGACTTCAATGCCGGGGGTGCCTACCGACCTAGCCTCCTGGCTTCGGGTCGCGCTCGCGGTACCGTCGTTCCTTCGGAAGGGATTAGTTCGGTGCACGTTCAACGCGGCCAGATCGCGACTGGTCAGAAAGGCGATCTTGGCTGGAGGCGTCGCGACAATCTTGCCGATAATAGAATACGGCACTCCGAGTCCGACTAAAAGCCGCGACATCTGAACGGTAGTGCGGGCGCTGTCTGCGTCTTCCTTCCCGCAATCGTTGGAAACGGAATGCACTCCGATCTTGCAACCTCGGCACATGTACCTTTCTTTCGCGGCGAAGAAGATGAAGGCGCACACCGAGTCGCATTCCTTGGACGCGTACACGACGAGGCCCTTGTCTCGAACGACCCGCGCGATGTCGAGGCCGTCCTCGAGAGAGCCGCCGCCGGATCTGATCTCCAATCCCACAAATGTTCCGTTTTGTAGGATCGTTTTCAATCGGCCGTAGTCTCCTACTCTTACGTCACCGCGCAGTCTGAGAACGACCCCCGACTCAGTCCCCACACGCTTTATCTGAAAGGCGCCGGCTGGATGGGCAAGCGCGACTAGCATCAGAGGCATGGCCAGCTTGAGTATTATTCTCGAATTGAGCGTCATCGAGGAGTCCGGCATTTGTCTCCCTGGCCCGGAAACAACGATCGGCCCGGGCCGCCGCTGCATTTTGATTTATGTCAAAGGTAGTCCACGGGTTTTTTGGTGCTCACTTAAGTGCTAGGCACGACAATGAGGATGGCGGTTGCGTGATCCCGCCGACGCTTCTGGCCCGTGCCGACGAGGTGATCGAATAGGAGGCGATGTCTGCTTGGATTTTAGCGGACATCCCTGCGCAGACCGAGCCCGCCATGCGAACGCACGACTTCTAAAGTGCGCGTTTTTGTTTGAGACCCGATCCGCGCAGAGCATCAGGTCCAGCCGCCATATCTGCCTCACCAACAGGCCGGACACGTGACCGCACCTGACCAATGCTGCAAAACGTCGGAAAGTTCTTGCCACGGCGCCGGCCACACGAGACCCAAAGCGGACATGGATCTGCCGGCGGCGCTCCGACGCGACCCGTTTCCGGGACCGTCCGAATCGGACGAGCGAGCCTCCGGGAAATGCATTGGTAACTCTTCCAGTTGTGCTAGCCTTCCAACATCACCTGGGTTGAAGACGTACTGCCACCGATCGCGAGATCCAAATGTTCGGTTTCACGAAGCGACCCTTAATCCTCCAGGTCGACCACCTATGAATCACTCAATAATTGATTTGGGAATCCCCTAAGGGTCTGTTAAGAAATAACTTAGTCACTTTTTTGGGCGCTTCCGTTTCGGCGCTATGGTGTAGTTCCATTCCCCATGAAAGTCATGAGGAAACATGTTGACAGTGGCGAGTTGCGCATCGGAGACTTTGAGCCCCTTTGGATATTTCTTTTCGTCGAGTTCAGCACGTACGGTCAGGCCCGTCTCGGTAGTGGTAGCGGCAATGAGTTCGACGATTGTGCGAAAGCTGCGCAGGGGTTTGCCGCGCCAGTTGATGCTGATGAAAGAGAAAAGCCGGTGCTCGATCTTGTTCCACTTGCTGGTTCCAGGCGGCAAGTGGCACACCGTGATCGGAAACTTTAGCTCGTCAGCCAGCTTCTGGAGTTCAGTCTTCCACAAACGGACGCGATAGCCATTCGAGCCGCCGCCGTCAGCGGTCACCAACAGACCCTTGGGTTTCGGATAACGTTTCTTTCCCATGGCCTTCCACCAGCGGCGGATGGCGTTAACGGCAAAGGCGGCGGTGTCGTGATCCGTTCCCACGCTGACCCAGCCAGTATTGTTGTTGATGTCATAAACGCCGTACGGCACCGCGCGTTTCAACTTGGGATCAATGAAGTCATGTACATTGACCTCTTCGGGTGTGCCTTTGGGTCTCCATTCGCGGCCCGCATTCTTGAAATTGCCGACCAACTCCTTCTTTTTCGTATCGACCGAGATGACCGGCTGGCCGTCCGTCAAAAAACTGCCAGCCTTTTTGTTGATGTATTCGAACTGACCATTCCGGTCCATATGCTCGCTTCCTTCGTGGGATTTCCGGTTGGCCTGTAAGCTGTAGTGCAGCTTGTGCAGGCAATCCCCAACGACCGGATAGCTGATCTCGTGCCCTTTGCCTTTCAGCTCCACGCATAGCTTCCGCAGGCTGAGCGACGTCCACAATTGCCGCCGCATCGGGTCACCTCGCGTCGCCGGTTCGAGCAGCGACTTAAGGTCGGAAAGCAGGGTTGGATCCTCGGTTATCCTCGATTTGCGTCCGCCACCCTGCCGGCGTATCCGGTCATTCCCAACTGAGGCACGATCTTGGAGATCTTCAAGCCCTCGATATATCGTCCGCCGGGCCAGACCCGTCGCCTCAGCCACGGCGCTCACGCCGCCGTGTCCAATCATACGCGCTTCCGAAGCCGCCCAGCGCCGTCGGCTCCGCTCGTCCAGCAAAGGCGCCATCGCCTTCCAACGTTTCCGAAGAGTTCTGATGTCAGAAGCGATTATCACGCGGCGATTCTACCGCCGCTGATTCTCTTCAGGGAATCCCCCAGCGACAATTCTTACAGAGCGTGATAAAATTGACTCAGTTATTTCCTAACGCGCCCTTAGCAGCGGCCGGCCGGTCTTCGCTGGGATCTGCTCATCGGGCGTCGTTCTGACCTGAAGTCTGCTTATGGCAGTTGGCGTGACATCAGAATCGTTCGCAGATGCCGAGATAAATTCCGGCCTCGGAATGAGCGCCAGGATAGTGCCAGACGAAGATAGCCGACCGTGAGATCTTCTCAGGTATTGGTTTTGATCTCGGCGACGGCGTCAAATGCATCGAGCGCGCGGGTGGAATAGACGACGGCCGCACCGGCATTGACAGAGACCGCCACGCCCAGCACTTCGGCGATCTCTTCCTTGGTCGCGCCCCGTTGCTGAGCCGCCGCGGTATGCACCGTGATGCAGCCGTCGCAACGCAGCGTAATAGCGACCGCGAGCGCTATGAGTTCACGCGTCTTTTCATCGAGGTGACCGGCCTTCTGGCCGGCGCGGCTCAGGGTGGTGTAGCCCTTGACGATATCGGGGTTGAGCTTGCCGAAGCCGCCGACCCCGGTAACGAGCTGCTGCCGATATGTATTCCAATCCAGCATGTGCATGACGCTCTCCTCTTCGATGCGATGTAAGACCCCGGACGAACGGTGGATTGCCTGGGTTCAGCGCGCTGTGTTGTGCGCGGACCGTGCGTCGGTTTGAGAGGAGGACCGGCCCGGCGGCAGCGCCGATGACGTCGCCTCGGAAAGTGGCTGGCCGAGTGCTGCCCTCATCGCGCCAATCTGACGCCGTTGCCCGGCCACGATGTTCCTCGCGATCCGGCGCAATTTCTTGTCGTGGCCGTAGTGCAGCTCGGCCTCCGCCATATCGACTGCGCCCTGATGGTGAGGGATCATCATGGCTGTGAAGTCGGCGTCGACATTGCCAGACGGCTTCACTTCCATGTCCTTCATCATCTTGTTCATGGCGGCCCGGTTCTCGGCCATGTAGGACGTTTCCGCGGTTTGCTGATGGGATTGCTCGGCTTTTCCGGCCGCGACTGCCGCTGGTACCTGTTGCGCCGAGACGTAAGCGGGATAAGCCAGGACCAGCAATGCAAGCGCGCCGTTGATGAATGTCTTCTTCATCGCGTACTCATGATCGTTGCGATTCCGGGCGCCGCGTTTGGGTTGGTGCGGGCCTTGACCAGCGACGGACTGCTGACGATGGTTGTTGCTGCCAAGCATGCGCATGACATTCTCCTCATTCATTCGATGCCTAGAGAAATCGGTGCGAACGGAGAAATTGGCAATGCTCTCACAGCGCAAGACCTGCACCGACCGGATCAAACATTCGGCAACGCGTTGGCTAAGCCGGCTACTCTCGATCCGCTCAATGCGATTGCTCCCCCTTCCGGGCGCTCCCCGAACCTCAGGATCAGATCTGCGCAAGTTCAAACCAAACACCGCAATCTCCGGCAAGCAATCTCATCTCAGAGCGCACATAGTATATTTGTCTACGCACGACCGATGCGAGCTGTTTCGATGCTGTGCTCTCTCCGTCCCCTGCTCGCTTCGTCGATCATCACGAAACCGGACCTCCTCCCTGTCGGTTTCGCTGGGCTTAGGCATTCGGCCGGTGGCTTTCTGCCACCGGCCTTCTTTTTGTCTCGAGTATGCACCCTCCCCATTCTAAGACGCCGAGATTGCACGCTATGGATCATGGACGGAGCTTGAAGGCTGCAGTGCAATCGGCAGCCAGCCTCAATTCCAAGTGAATTTTTCTAAACCCCAATTTAATGGCCCTTTACTCAGCCCCCACCTAACTTCGTGGCATCCGCTTTCAAGGGTGATCGGGACGCTATGAGTACATCTGCTGCCATCCATATCGTCAGCCCGACTCAATTTGATTCCGGAACGGCCCAAACGCCGGGCTCCGAACGTCGCGCGGCGATCGCGCCTGCACTGGGTATCGCTTCGGTCATCTGGGGCGGTCTGTTCGAGGTGGAGGCGGGATCGCGGACAGGAATTCACCATCACGGAGAGCAGGAAACGATCGCTTACGTCCTCTCCGGCATCTGCGAAGTGCGCTGGGGTGAAAAAGGAGAATTTTCAGCACGCGCGAAGCCCGGTGATTTCATTCATGTCCCGGCCTTCCTGCCACATATGGAAATCAACCCTTCGAGCACGGAGCCGTTTCGATGGGTTGTAGTGCGCAGCACCGCAACGCCTGTAGTCATCAACCTGCCGGACGACACCTGGCCGTAAGCCTGATGTCTTCCGGCGGGCAGCAGGACGACACCCGGCCGTAAGCCGAACGTCTTGCGGCAGGGAGCTTTCACCGAAACTGCGAACATGGAGCAGCCATGCACGAGGATAAACCCATCACAATTGAGATTACCCGGCGTACGGTGATTGAGACCGGAACCACGGCGCTGCTGCTAACCACGCTCCCGCGCGCAGCTCTCGGCGCCGGCCCGCTCGACGATACCGGACTGCCACCGCCTCCCGTAACGGTGGCGCTTCAGATCAACGGCCACTCGCATTCGCTGACGCTCGATCCACGCACGACATTGCTGGATGCGCTGCGTGAACATCTCCCGCTGACGGGTTCGAAGAAGGGGTGCGATCACGGCCAATGCGGCGCCTGCACGGTGTTGATTGAAGGCCGCCGCATCAACTCCTGTCTGACGCTTGCGGTGATGCATGACGGGCAATCCGTCACGACCGTCGAGGGTCTTGCCGAGGGCGACAATCTGCATCCGCTGCAGGCAGCTTTTGTCGAGCACGACGGCTTTCAGTGCGGCTATTGCACATCGGGCCAGATCTGCTCCGCGATCGGAATGCTCGCCGAGAGCCGCACCGGCATGCCGAGCTATGTGACGGAAGATCTGGCGCAGCCGCAGCCCGAACTCACTGACATCGAAATCCGCGAACGGATGAGCGGCAACATCTGCCGCTGCGCAGCCTATCCGAACATTGTGGCAGCCATCAAACAAGCCGCGGGGATGCCGACATGAAGGCCTTCATCTACCAACGGGCGGACTCGGCCGCGCACGCTGCCGCCGCGGCCGTCAAACCTGGCGCCAAGATCATTGCCGGCGGCACCAATCTGCTCGACCTGATGAAATTGCAGGTCGAGACGCCATCGCAACTGGTCGATATCAACGCGCTACCGCTCGACAAGATCGAAGAAACCCCCGACGGCGGCCTGCGGGTCGGCGCGCTGGTTCGCAACAGCGATCTCGCGGCCGATCCGCGGGTGCGACGGCGCTACGGCGTGCTCAGCCGCGCCTTGCTCGCGGGCGCGAGCGCGCAGTTGCGGAACAAGGCCACTACCGGCGGCAACCTGCTGCAACGAACACGTTGTTATTACTTCTATGACGTCACCAAGCCCTGCAACAAGCGCAATCCCGGATCGGGTTGCGCTGCACTCGCCGGCTTCAACCGCATTCACGCCATCCTCGGCACCAGCGATCATTGCATCGCTACCCACCCCTCCGACATGGCGGTAGCTATGCGGGCGCTCGATGCCAAGGTGGAGACGGTCAATCACGAGGGCGAAGCCCGCGTCATTCCAATCGCCGAGTTTCACCGTCTTCCCGGCAAAACGCCCGAGATCGAGACCTCCCTCAAGTCAGGCGAAATCATCACGGCAGTGACGTTGCCGCCGCCGCCGCCCGGCGTGCAGCTCTACCGTAAGGTCCGTGACCGCGCCTCTTACGCTTTTGCGCTGGTTTCGGTCGCCGCGATCGTTGATTCCTCTCGTGGGCGCATCAGCTCGGCACGGCTTGCGTTCGGCGGTCTGGCGCATAAGCCCTGGCGTGTCGCGCAGGCCGAAGAAAAACTAGCCAACACCTCCGCGAACGCAAGCGCCTTCAACGTAGCCGCAAATGCGGTTCTCGACGGTGCCCGCGGCTTCGGCGGCAACGATTTCAAGTTACCGCTAACGCGGCGAACCCTGCATGCCGTGCTGGCAGAGATTACTCGGACCTGAGGAGCGCACTCATGGAAATGAATTCACCTGTCGGTTCGAATGCGCTTGACGCCCAGGGCGTTGTCGGCAAACCAATCGATCGCGTGGACGGGCGACTGAAAGTTACCGGCGGCGCGCGCTACGCTTATGAAATGCAGCAGAACACGCTGTATGGCTTCGTGGTCGAAGCTTCGATTGGAAAAGGCAAGATCAAGTCGATCGATACACGCGCGGCGGAGAAAGCGCCCGGGATAGTTTTGGTCCTCACGCATCGAAACGCCCCCGCGCAAGGCACAGGCAATCACCGCGAGGCCCACCCGGTGCTTACGGGACCGGAAGTAACGCGCTACGGCCAGCCAGTTGCTTTCGTGGTTGCCGAAAGCTTCGAGCAGGCCAGAGCGGCTGCTTATCTGGTTGATGTGAGATATGATCGGTCGCGGGGAAAATACGCGCTCCGCGCCAACCTCGATCAGGCGCGAGTTCCACACCCAAAGGATGCTCCGGCAGCCGACAGCGCGGTGGGCGATTTCGCGAGCGCCTTCGCCGGCGCCCCGGTGCAGATTGACGTGACTTACACCACCCCATTGCAGAGTCACGCCATGATGGAGCCCCATGCCACATTGGCGATGTGGGAGGGCGACAAGCTCATCCTCTACACCGCGAACCAGATGCTGAATCAGGGGCAGCAGGCCGTCGCGACCACCTTGAAAATTCCGGTCGAGAACGTGCGGCTGATCAGCCCCTTTATTGGCGGTGGATTCGGCGGCAAGCTCTGGGTCAATGCCGATGCCATTCTGGCGGCGATCGCGGCGCGGCAGCTCAAGCGGCCGGTGAAAACCGCGCTGACACGACAGCAGATCTTTCACGTCACGACGCACCGCTCGGATACCATCCAGCGCCTCCGCCTGGGTACGGATCGGACCGGTCGAATCCTCGCGATCGGCCACGATGTGTTCTCGGGCAATCTACCCGGCGAGCAAACCTACGAGGGCGCGGCTCTGCAGACCCGCACGCTTTACGCCGGATCAAACCGGTTGACGCGACATCGTCTGACACCACTGGATATTCCGGTTGCTTCGTCGATGCGCGCACCTGGCGAGTCTGTCGGATTGATGGCGCTTGAATGCGCGATGGACGAGCTTGCCGAAATACTCAGCGTCGACCCGATTGAATTGCGCATGCGCAATGAGCCGACGGAAGATCCGGAAAAACATATTCCCTATTCCAGCCGTCATTTGATCGCCTGCATGCAGGAAGGCGCGCGTCGATTTGCATGGGACAAGCGCAATCCGAAGCCGGGCCAGGTTCGCGACGGGCACTGGCTGGTGGGAATGGGCACGGCAGCGGCGACGCGCGGCAACCCGCTTCAACTCTCCAAGGCCAATGTTCGATTGAATCCCGATGGTACAGCCACCGTGCGAATGGCAATGACGGACATCGGCACCGGGACTTATACCATCCTGGCGCAGATCGCCGCCGAGATGCTCGGCCTGCCGACGGAACGCGTCCGGGTCGAGCTCGGCGATACCAACTTTCCGCAGGCAGCCGGTTCGGGTGGATCGTGGGGCGCAGCCAGCTCGGGCTCGGCCCTGTTTGAGGCCTGCAATGCGCTACGTGAAAAGCTGGCACGGAGCGCCGGCATGGATCCGGCAACCGCACGCTTAGCCGACGGCAGCATTGCTTCCGGAGGACAGTCCAAAAAGCTGACGGACCTTGTCGGCACCGGCATGGACGCCGACGGGGAAATCCAGCCGGGCCGCAACAACAAGGATTTCTCGCAACAATCCTACGGCGCGCATTTCGCCGAAGTCGGCGTCGATATGGATACCGGCGAAGTGCGTCTGCGGCGCATGTTGGGCGTGTTCACGGCCGGCCGTGTCCTGAACGCGAAGACTGCGCGGTCCCAGGCGATCGGCGGGATGACCTTCGGTGTCGGAGCCGCGCTGGGGGAAGCGATGGCTCTCGACCCGCGCTTCGGGTATTTCGTCAATCATGACCTCGCCGAGTACCATGTTCCGGTTCACGCTGATATTCCTGAACTGGACGCGATTTTCCTTCCCGAGCTCGATAAAAGGTCCAATCCGCTGAAAAGCAAGGGCATCGGCGAACTGGGAATCTGCGGGGCCGCCGCGTCGCTCGCCAATGCTATCTACAATGCATGCGGCGCGCGGGTCCGAGACTTTCCCATCACCTTGGACAAAATTCTTTCCGTCTTGCCGATGCAAACATGAATGCGTCCGCCATGACCAGATGCGCACGATCGACGTGGGGCTTCAATGATCGCTAACTACGCAAATCACGCGGCGAACGAGCGAACCTTTCTTGCCTGGATACGCACCGGCCTGGCCGTGGCCGCATTTGGTTTTTTTCTCGTCAAGCTGGACGTCCTTGTCGACGTGGTTGGTAGCGGAAGCCCACCCCATCTTCTTGCTGAAAGCGCCGGCGCGTTCGTCGCAGCCGCGGCCCGCTATGCCGGACTTGCAATGGTGGCGATTGGAATAGCCATCATCGCACGAAGCGGCGCCGTCTTTGAGCGCACGCGCCGCGCGATCAATCGTGATGAAGTTGTTCAGATCCCGCAGTCCCGTGCGGAGCCGCTGCTTTCGGCGGCGCTCGCGATCGCCGTGGTGATTTTCTGCGTCTATCTCGCGGTGCTTTGAGCCTCGGGGCACACGATTCCAATCCGAATTACGATAGGAGAATTCCATGGATACGAGAACCGACAATTGGTCCGGCACAGCTGTGCGCCCCGTCGGCCTGATCATTCGGCAAAAAGACCCGAATAATCTCGAAATGCCATTCGACCAGCTTGGCGATTTCATCACGCCGTCCGAGCTTTTCTACATACGCAGTCATTTCCCAACGCCTGAGATGAATCCTGTCGCCTATCGGCTGTCGATACGTGGCGCCGTGCTTAACAAACTAAGCCTGAGCTACGCCGATATCCGCGCCATGCCTTCACGGACATGCGTCGCCACACTGGAATGTGCCGGCAATAGCCGCGTATTCCTGGTGCCGCCGGTGCCTGGCGCACAATGGGAACTCGGTGCGGTCGGCAATGCCGAATGGACCGGTGTTCCGCTTTCCGTGCTGCTGGAAAGCGCCGGACTGGCCGATGATGTGTGCGACCTGGTTTTGGAAGGCGCTGATCGCGGCGTGCCGAAGGAAGAGCCGAAGCCGCCGGGGCCGATCTCTTATGCTCGCAGTATCCCAAGGGCGCGGGCGATGGAGCCCGACGTGCTGATCGCCTACCAGATGAACGGGCAGGATCTGACGCCCGATCACGGATACCCGCTGCGCGCCATAGTGCCCGGGCATTACGGCATGGCGTCGGTAAAGTGGCTGACCGACATCATTGCGGCCACGCAGCCGTTTCAGGGCTACTGGCAAACCTCCGACTACGGCTATTGGGATGATTCCGAGGGAACACCTGTGCGCCGGCCGCTCGCGGAGATGAAACTGAAATCGCAGATCGCGCGCCCCCGCGTGTATGAGAGACTTGAACCCGATCGTCCCTACACCATTTTCGGCGCCGCCTGGGCGGGCGACACCGATGTCGCCGAAATCTGGATTAGCCTTGACGGAGGCGCGTCGTGGGCTCAGGGCGAATTCCTCGACCCGATGAACCGGCACGCATGGCGTCGCTGGAAATACGATTGGACTACGCCGGCCCAGTCGGGCCGCTATACGCTATTGGCGCGCGCGACCGGAGCAGACCAACGTGCCCAGCCGGACGGTCACAATCCAAATTTCGGCAGCTATGTGATCGATCACCCGTTGCCAATTGAGATCTTTGTTGCTGCACTTTGAATTGCAGCGTACGCCGAGCGCTCCGAGACTTGGAGAAAGATGGGACGCAAACACCACAAACCACAACTCGCCGATCCCACTGCCAACGCTTGCCGCTATTCGTTAGATCGCGTGCACGAGCGCGGCAGGTTGAGGCAAAGCGGGCCCAATCGCAGCAATCCGGATAAAGCGGTTTTCTATCCAACAGGTACAGTTCTGCCCCATAGAGCCCACAGGCACGCCCGCTTGGGAGACTTGCATGAACTATGACGTGTTTTTTGCCACCGCCTTGAGCCGGCTGAGGAATGAGCAGCGCTATCGCGTCTTCGCGGATCTTGAGCGGATCGCTGGTCGCTTCCCGCACGCCATCTGGCACTCTCCGGCCGGTCGGCGCGAAGTGGTGATCTGGTGCTCGAACGATTATCTCGGGATGGGCCAGCACCCGCAGGTGATCGAGGCCATGGTAGCGACGGCAGGACGCCTGGGCGCCGGCGCCGGCGGCACGCGAAACATCGCCGGGACCAATCATCCCGTGGTCGAGTTGGAGCAGGAACTCGCCGATTTGCACCGCAAGGAAGCGGCACTCGTTTTTAGTTCAGGCTATGTGTCAAACCAGACCGGAATCGCGACCATCGCCAAGCTCATTCCGGACTGCCTGATCCTGTCCGATGAGCTCAACCACAATTCGATGATCGAAGGCGTGCGCCAATCCGGTTGCGAGAAGCAGATCTGGCGCCACAACGACGTCGATCACCTCGAACGATTGCTGCAGGCGGCCGGGCAAAGTCGGCCGAAACTGATCGCATTCGAGACCATCTATTCCATGGATGGCGACCTGGCGCCGATGCATCGCATCTGCGATCTGGCTGAGCGCTATGGCGCCATGACCTATGCGGACGAGGTGCACGCCGTCGGCATGTACGGCGCGCGTGGCGCCGGCATAGCGGAGCGCGACAGCGTGATGGACCGGATTGGCGTGCTGGAAGGCACGCTCGCCAAGGCATTCGGCTGCATGGGCGGATACATTGCGGGGAGCAGCGCCCTGATCGACGCGGTGCGTTCCTATGCGCCGGGATTCATCTTTACGACCGCCTTGCCGCCGCCCATCTGCGCTGCTGCCACCGCCGCCATCCGTCACTTGAAAGCGTCGAATTGGGAACGCGAACGACATCAGGAACGAGCCGCACGAGTCAAAGCCGTAGTCAACGCAGCTGCGCTGCCGGTGATGCCGAGCGACACCCACATCGTGCCGGTCCTGGTTGGGGATCCGGAGAGGTGCAAGGCGGCGAGCGATCTGTTGCTCACGGAGCACGGCATTTACATTCAGCCGATCAATTATCCTACCGTACCGCGCGGAACAGAGCGGCTGCGGATCACGCCAAGCCCCTACCACGACGACGCGCTCGTGGATGCTCTCGCCGAGGCCCTCGTGGATGTGTGGGCAAGGCTCGGGCTTGCGCCGAAGCGCTGGGCGGTGGCAGCTGAATAGCTTCCGGCTTCCAGAGATTGGCGCAAGACCGGTGCAATCACAGCAATAGAACCAAAGTCACTGCGAAGCGGATGGATACATTCCATTCGCGCCCGGCTGGCATCGATCACGGCACCGGCCCGTCCGACCACCGTGATGATCCATTCAACCATATGACCATAGGAGCCATCCAATGAACGATCAATCCAATCGACCGCCCCTGGCCCATGCATCAGGCACGCCGGTCACGGACAATTTCAACATCCAGACGGCCGGGCCGCGCGGTCCTGCTCTGCTGCAGGATGTCTGGCTGATCGAAAAGCTGGCGCATTTCGCCCGCGAAGTGATCCCCGAGCGCCGCATGCATGCCAAGGGTTCCGGCGCACACGGCACCTTCACCGTCACTCACGACATCACGCGCTACACCAAGGCGAAGATCTTTTCGCAGATCGGCAAACAGACCCCAATGTTCGCCCGCTTCTCCACCGTCGCAGGCGAGCGCGGCGCCGCTGACGCCGAGCGCGATATCCGCGGCTTCGCGCTGAAGTTCTATACTGAAGAGGGCAACTGGGACGTCGTCGGCAACAACACGCCGGTGTTTTTCTTCCGCGACCCGCTGCGGTTCCCCGACCTCAACCACGCTATCAAGCGTGATCCGCGAACCGGCATGCGTAGCGCTGACAACAACTGGGACTTCTGGACGCTGCTGCCCGAAGCTCTGCATCAGGTCACGATTGTCATGAGCGAGCGCGGTATTCCGAAGAGCTTCCGTCACATGCACGGCTTCGGCAGCCATGCGTACAGCTTTCTCAATGCCGCAAACGAGCGCATCTGGGTGAAATTCCATTTCCGTACCCAGCAGGGCATCCAGAACCTGACGGACGCGGAAGCCGAGGCCCTCGTCGGCAAGGATCGCGAAACCCATCACCGCGATCTGTTCGAAAATATCGAGGCCGGCAATTTCCCACGCTGGACCCTATTCATCC
>Ga0179587_10000203_pt1 | contig 24763 bp, 25 predicted proteins | sample CZODoug2_1_08_16_FD_185932 | JGI IMG/M metagenome (GOLD analysis project Ga0179587, IMG submission 185932) | Vadose zone soil fungal communities from Angelo Coast Range Reserve, California, USA - CZODoug2_1_08_16fungal | ecosystem: Environmental > Terrestrial > Soil > Vadose zone | place: USA...
TAACGCGTTAGCTCCGGGACGACACCCGAACGGGTGGCACCCCAAGTCCTGATCGTTTAGGGCTAGGACTACCAGGGTATCTAATCCTGTTTGCTCCCCTAGCTTTCGTTCCTCAGCGTCAGTAGTGATCCAGCTCGCCGCTTTCGCCACGGGTGTTCCTGCAGATATCTACGCATTTCACCGCTACACCTGCAATTCCACGAGCCTCTCTCACACTCAAGCACAGCAGTTTTGGAAGCAGTCTCTGGGTTGAGCCCAGAGATTTCACACCCAACTTGCCACACCGCCTACGAACCCTTTACACCCAGTAATTCCGAACAACGCTGGCCCCCTACGTCTTACCGCGGCTGCTGGCACGTAGTTAGCCGGGGCTTCTTATATCCGTACCGTCACCCCTCTTGCGAGGTATTCGTCCGGATCGAAAGGGGTTTACACACCGAAATGCTTCATCCCCCACGCGGCGTCGCTGCATCAGGCTTTCGCCCATTGTGCAAGATTCCCCACTGCTGCCTCCCGTAGGAGTCTGGACCGTGTCTCAGTTCCAGTGTGGCTGGCCATCCTCTCAGACCAGCTAACGATCAAAGCCTTGGTAGGCCATTACCCTACCAACTAGCTAATCGTGCGCGGGCTCCTCCTCCGACGACTTACGCCTTTCAGTCCTCGAACATAAGTCCAAGGAATGTTATGCGGTATTAGCCCGCCTTTCGGCGGGTTATTCCCCATCAGAGGGCAGATTACCCACGTGTTACGCACCCGTGCGCCGTGCGCCACCTGTATTGCTACAGGCGCGCACTCGACTTGCATGTGTTAAGCACGCCGCCAGCGTTCGTTCTGAGCCAGGATCAAACTCTCGTTTGAATCTGGTTGCTTGGCGAAAAAAAATCCCGGGATTTGCATCCCAGGCAGCCTGCCAAGCGAATTGTTGATCGCTCGAATTTACTCAGACCATCGGCGCTCGAAAAGCTCCAATGGTTTCGAACAGATTCTGGCACATCGTATCGATTGTCAAAGAGCGAAGCCCCCCTGTCTTGCAGAAAGGCACATCCACAGCCCAAGCAGTATGCCAAGCGCAGTGAGGAATGTCAACACCTGATTAACGATATCCACAGGCGTTCTCAGCGCGGCGCTAAGTGCTTGCGGCGTGGTAGGATGCGGCAAAAGAGAGGCTCGTGACTGGGGGAAGCATCAAGAACTCACACAAGACCGACATGCGCTCCATGCTCGGGCGACACATTTTCGCCAGTTTGAATAAGCGGGAAATGCTGCGGCCTGGCGACCGACTGGGTGTGGCGGTGTCGGGCGGAGCGGATTCCGTGGCGCTGCTGCTGTCGCTGCTGGATCTGCGGAATAAACTGGGCATTGTGCTCAGCGTAGTGCACTTCAATCACAAATTGCGCGGAAAGGCTTCCGATGCGGATGAAGCGTTTGTCGCGAAGCTGGCCGCGAAGCATGGGCTGGATTTTCACTCGGCTTCTGTTTACGTGGCCAAAAAGGCGAAAGACGAGCGTGCCAATCTCGAGGACGCGGCACGGCGCGCGCGGTACGACTATTTCCGTTCTCTGGTGGAATCCGGGACCTGCACGAGAATCGCGGTGGCGCACACGGCCGACGATCAGGCGGAGACAGTGCTTGCCCATCTGCTCCGTGGGACCGGCCTCTTGGGTCTTGGTGGAATTCATCCCGTAGCCGGTCCGGTCATCCGTCCGCTGCTGAGCGTTCACCGGAGTGAGCTGCGAGGTTTTCTGCGAGCTAAAAAACAAACCTGGCGTGAAGATGTCACCAACCGCGACACGAAGAAGATGCGCGCGCGCATCCGGAAAAAACTTCTTCCGCTGCTCCAGAAACAATTTCAGCCGGAAATCGTTGAACACTTAGCCACGCTCGCGGGGCTCGCACGGGAGGACGAAGCATTCTTGGACGCCGTTGCAGAAGAACGTTCGCAAGCGCTTGTTCAGAGGGGCGTTGAAGGAGTGCGAATCGCGCTCGGTGATTTATTCCAACCGTGGAAGAAAATGGAATTCAACGCCCCGAACAGGGAGAGCGAGAAGAATGCGGAATGGACCGTGGCGCTGAGCAAGCGGATGGTGCGCCACATCATCGCGAGCGTCAAGCCGCGAGCGGGCCAATTGGGCGCCAAGCACGTTGAAGCGGCACTCGAACTGGCGCGCAGCGGACAAAACGGAAGTTCGCTCGCCCTGCCGGGCGGAGTAGAGGTGCGCAAAGAGCGAGGCGCGCTCGTGTTTCACGCTGCAGAAGAGGTGAAAGGGCAGTCTTCTGAGAGCACGCACCGGGAATATGAGTACAAGATCGATTTGGCGAGGGGCAGCGCGGAAGTAAATGTCGCAGAACTAGGGTGCGTATTCCGCCTCAGGGTGATTGACTGGCCTCCCAAGAGGGGGGAAACTAGTAGTCATGGGGCGGTCCTGGACCGCGACCGGTTGCGTTTCCCGATGTTGTTGCGCAATTGGCGCCCCGGAGACCGATTGCGACCTAAGGGTCACCGAAACGACCACAAGCTGAAGCGCTTGTTGAACGGGAAACACGTCAGCCGGTGGGAACGTGACGGCTGGCCTGTGCTGACGAGCGGCGGCGATCTTGCCTGGGCCCGCGGCTTTGGGGTCGCCGCTGAGTTTGCCACGAACGAAAGGACCCGAGCGGGCATTGTGATCGCCGAGGACAAAATTTGAGCAGCCGAAAGGGACCGGCGTTTTCCGCGGCCCGCATCGCAGCGCGAGTGGCGGCACTGGGTAAAGAGGTTTCGCGGGAATACGACGGGCGGCGAGTGGATGTTGTTATAACGCTGGATCGCGGTTTCGTTTTCGCGGCGGACCTGATGCGGCAGATCGACGCGCCGGTTGTTTGCCACTTCGTGCATGAAGATGTGCGGGACGTCGAACACAGCGGACACGCGCGGCGCGAGGTTTTTTTTGGCGCAGGACTGGAATTGAAAGGCCGCGACGTGCTGCTGGTTGACGCGGTGCTGGAAAGCGGTGTGACGCAGGAATTTTTGCTGCGGCGGCTGGGCGAAAGCAAGCCGCGCTCGATCCGGCTGGCGGTGATGCTGGACAAGCCGGCGAGGCGGCGAGTGGCTCTGGAGCCCGATTACTTTGGCTTCCGGACCGCATCTAACCTAATGTGGGTTGGATACGGCCTTGCGGCCGCCAACGGTACCGGGCGCAATCTCCAGCAGCTTTCTTCCGCGGCGAACGGGATGCATGCGAAGAGTGGCAGAGGACGAAAGAACAAGGCAAGAGTCTGATTTGTTGTTTCGGGTGACAGGATTAGTGAGGACAACGTGAATTCTAGTTCCACGGCAAAAACAATTCTATTTTGGATCTCCATCGTCTTTCTGGGCGTGATGCTCTGGAAGCTGGTGTCCACAAACGCGTCGCAAGCGCGCGAGGACGAACCCAGCTACAGCCTGTTGATGGCGAAGATTGACGCCGGCGAGATCAAGGAAGTCACAATGTACCTCTCGCCCAACAGCTATGAGCTCAAGGGCGAATACTCCAAACCTCAAAACCAGAAGTTCCGCGCCATCATCGCCAAGGAAAATGCTCCCGAAGTCACCAAGGCGCTGCGGGACAAAGCTGTGCAAGTCAAGGTTCAGGAAGTGCGCAGCGGGGACTGGGTGCTGATCCTGCTGAATGCCGCGCCGCTGATTCTTCTGGTGGGCTTCTGCCTGTTCCTGATGCGGCAGATGCAATCGGGCGGAAACAAGGCATTGAGCTTTGGCAAGTCCCGCGCGCGTTTGCTCTCCGCGCAGCAGAAGAAAGCTACGTTCAAGGATGTCGCTGGAACCGACGAGGCCAAGGAAGAGCTGCAGGAAATCATTGAGTTCCTGAAAGACCCGCAAAAGTTCCAAAAACTGGGCGGACGAATTCCCAAAGGCGTGTTGCTTGTGGGGCCTCCAGGCACCGGCAAGACCTTGCTGGCGCGCGCGATCGCCGGTGAAGCCAACGTTCCCTTCTTCTCGATTTCCGGCTCGGACTTTGTGGAAATGTTTGTCGGGGTAGGCGCGAGCCGCGTGCGCGATCTTTTTGAACAAGGCAAGAAGAATGCGCCCTGCATCATTTTTATCGATGAAATCGACGCGGTCGGGCGCCATCGCGGTGCAGGACTTGGCGGCGGACATGATGAGCGCGAGCAGACGCTCAACGCGCTGCTTGTCGAAATGGACGGTTTTGAAACGAACGAAGGCGTGATCCTGATCGCCGCGACGAACCGGCCCGACGTTTTGGACCCGGCGCTGTTGCGGCCGGGCCGCTTCGACCGCCGCGTCGTCGTGGCGCGTCCTGACGTAAAAGGCCGCGAAGAAATTCTGCGCGTACACACGCGCAAGGTGCCCATCGGCGATGACGTGGATTTGTCCATCATCGCGCGCGGCACTCCGGGCTTTTCGGGCGCGGACTTGGCGAACCTGGTGAACGAAGCGGCGTTGTGGGCCGCGCGCCAGAACCGCAAGTTCGTCATGATGGTCGACTTCGAGATGTCCAAAGACAAAGTGATGATGGGCGTCGAGCGCCGGTCGATGATTTTGTCGGATGAGGAGAAAAAGAACACCGCGTATCACGAGGCGGGCCACGCGTTGGTTGCGGCGATGACGCCGGGCGCCGATCCGGTTCACAAAGTGACGATTATTCCGCGCGGCATGGCTCTAGGCCTGACCATGCAGCTGCCGGAAGACGACAAGCACACCTACACTCGCGAATATCTTGAGACCATGCTGGCCGTGCTGATGGGCGGACGTTCGGCCGAAGAAATTTTCCTCGGTCACATCACCACCGGGGCGGGCAATGACATCGAACGAGCTACGGACATCGCGCGCAACATGGTCTGCGAATGGGGCATGAGCGAGTTGGGGCCGTTGGCCTACGGCAAGAAAGAAGAGGCGATCTTCCTGGGCCGCGAGATCGCGCAGCATCGCGACTATTCGGAAGATACCGCCATCCAGATCGACAAGGAAGTGAAGCGCATCGTCAACGGCGGCTACGAGAGCGCCAAGAATCTGCTCTCTAAAAATCGGGATACGCTCGAGCGCATCGCACAGGCGCTCCTCGAACGTGAAGTGATCGACGCCAACGAAGTGAAAATGCTCATGGAAGGCAAGCCGCTGCCGGATAAGCCGCGCACACCTCCCGCACCTCCGCCACAGGCTGCTCCTTCCGCGGACCCTAAGCTGGTGCGCCCCGAGCTTCGCCCCGCGCCTGGCTTCACACGTGGCGACTCGCCAGCCAAGGCTTGACGTCCCCCGGCGCGGCGCCGACTCATTGGTGATTATAGATATTGACTGGCCGAGGTACCCGCCATTGCAAACGCGGTTTTTCCGGCCGACGTTGAACGTTTTTCCTCGATCAGATCCAATAGAATGAATACATTGGGGACCTTCTTGGCCGTGATGGCTATGTTGTCAAGCCATTTCCCTTCGGCTTTGACGCGCAACATCGAACCATCAATTTTGCATTTCACAAGGGCCGCGTAAGGAATCGGCTCCTTCGATTTCCAGACTACGCCGGCAGGCGACAGCGAAATCTTCCCGAAAGAAACCGTTCCGCCGGAGTTGAGAATCCGCTCCGCATCCTTGCGCAGCCGGGGATTCACGGCTGACAAGACCAGACGCACCAGCTCCTCTACATCACGAATATTGGAATTGAGTACGATTTTTTGCGTGCCGATCAATTCCAGGGACCGGATCACCTTGTTGTTGCCACGGGCCATTGCCGCTATAAGCCATCCCAGGAGCCCGAAATGTGCGCCCGCGTTAATGGGCTGCTGACCGTAGCGGGTCTCCGTGATTTCGTCCCACCGAAGATCCCTCTCTCTAAAGGGAGACTTGTAGGAGATCCCTTCCTCATGGAGCGTAACTCTTGTTTTCGTCCACAGCCAGGCGTACGCAAACAATAATCCAAACAGGCCGGTGAAGAACGCTAATACCGGGTCCACCTGGCGGCTCCGATAAAAATCGTAAGCCGCCCAGAGTAGCAAGGGAAAGAACAGCAGGGCCACCACGATGCACCAGGAAAGTGTGTATCGAAACGTGTTTCGAGCAGGCGACAGGAACATAGGTACACCTCAGGAAAAGTGTTGCTCATAGCATCCCTGGGCGAAGCAACCTTGTCAAAAGATGTTTCGCTCGAATGTGTCCCGCAAGCACGGCATTTCCAACGCAAGGGACATCTAGGCTCATGCGGTTTTACGCGTCCGAGGCGAAGGGGGTGTAGAATGATTTCATGGGAAATCGTTCCGGCGAAAACTTGCACGTGACGTGCCCGTGCTGCCAGGCAAAGCTGACCGTCGATCCCGTTTTCGGCGCCGTGCTCTCGCATGAAGCGCCAGTGAAGGCCGGCCCGAATGTGGACCTCAGCGACGCTCAAAAGATCCTTGCCGAACAAAACCGCCAGCGCGAAGACAAGTTTGCGGACTCCTGGTTCCAGGAAACCAACAAAGAAGACATCCTGACGAAGAAGTTTGAAGAGGCCATGAAGAAGGCCAAAGACGCGCCGACAGGCAAGCCTATCCGCGATTTTGATCTGGATTAGTACAACTAAGCTCAAGCCGCCATTTTTGATTTCTTCCCAGCGCTGACTCTGTTCCCTCCGCGTCTCAGCGTTATCATTTTCTTTCCGACTCGCGTTAGACTTCACTCCAGCTATGAATCATCGCAAACGCTTTCGCCTTAAATTAGATTCTCGAACGCTAGTTCTGGGAGAGCGCACGCTGCTGATGGGCGTGCTCAACGTCACGCCGGACAGTTTTTCCGATGGCGGAAAGTTTTTTGACCCGGAGAGGGCCGTCCAACAGGCTCTGGCAATGGAACAAGCCGGAGCAGACTTGCTGGATATCGGCGGCGAATCCACGCGGCCCGGTTCTACTGGTGTTTCTGCCAAAGAGGAGCTGGCGCGTGTGTTGCCGGTGCTGCAGGCGTTGCGGGGACTGCTGAAGATTCCAGTTTCTATCGACACACAAAAGTCGGAGGTCGCGGAAGCGGCGCTGGAAGCCGGCGCGCAGATGATCAACGACATTTCCGGGCTGAAAGGCGATCCGCGGATTGCTGAAGTCGTTGCGCGCCGCCGCGTGCCGCTCATCCTGATGCACATGCGCGGAGAGCCGCGAACGATGCAGGCGGGGCCGTTTGCGCGAGACGTCATGAAAGATGTCATGCAGCGGCTGCGCGAATCCGTGGCGTCCGCGCGAAAGGCCGGCGTCGAGAAATCTCAAATCATCCTCGACCCGGGAATCGGCTTCGGCAAGAGCTTCGCGCAGAATTACGAATTACTGCAAAAACTCCCGCAACTAGCGATGCAGGGTTATCCGCTGCTGGTGGGCACATCGCGCAAGGGCTTCCTGGGCGCGACCTTGGCTCGCGACGGCAAACCGGCGCTACCGGAAGAACGCATCTGGGGCACCGCCGCAACCGTTACCGCGAGCATCTTGAACGGCGCGCACATTGTGCGGGTTCACGACGTGGCCGAAATGGCGCAGGTGGCGCGAGTCGCGGATTGCCTCCTCGATCCGAAACACAGGCCAAAGAACTAAATACTAGGGAAATTTACGGGCAGGATGCCAGCTGACGACTCCTTCGGTATAATCCGCCCCGTAATCGAAATGAGAAAGCTTCGCGCAGATATTTCAGAAAAAGAGGGCCCACTTATGGCGCGCCGCACGATTGTTCTTCTTTCTTTACTTCTTTCTTTTTTCGCTTCACTGCCGTCTTTGCGGGCGCAAATGCCGCCCGCGAAGAAAGACCCATTAAGTGTCCTTCAAGGCGCGCAAGGAAAAGCTGGATGTTCCACAACGGAGGCGTCTTCATGCGCGGAGGTGGCGGCAAAGCTTCTGCCTATCGTGATGGGCCCGTCGCCGATGGAGGAGAATCTGCGGCGGCTGATGGATGAGATCGGCGGCCGGGTGACCGGAACGTCGGAGATGGCCAAAGCAGTGGAGTGGGGCGTAGGGGCGTTTCGGGCGGCGGGAGTGGATGTTCACACCGAAAAGTACACTCTACCTGCCACTTGGCACGAGGGAGACACACGTTTGAACCCTACGGAACCAATCTCTGCCCTCGTGAAGGAAGCTGTGCGTGATGGAAAGATTTTCACGATTATGCCGGGGCTCCGTGCAGTTTCTGAAGCGTGGGGACCGCCGACACCCAAAAACGGCATCACTGCAAAGATAGTGGACGTGGGTGATGGGAGCGAGGGGGAATTCGCGCGGGCGGGCGCCACGGTAAAAGACGCGATTCTGCTTGTGCACACGGACCTAGGCTCAACGTGGGCCGACCTCTTCAACGAGTATCTGAGGCCACCGGAGATCATTTCACGTGCTGTGAGGGATGGCGCTAGTGCAATTCTGTGGATGGGCGCACGCGAAAGGCTGCTCCTCTATCGTCATACAAACTCCCTCAACGGCGAGATCGACAGAATCCCTCAAGCGATTGTCGCGCGTGAAGACGCGATGTGGCTGGCGCGTCTTGCTAGTGCGTATCCTGGCGAAGTGCAAGTCTCTCTCAAAATGTCCAATAAAATTGGCGGACCTGTCGAGCAGCAAAATGTCGTTGGCGAGATTCGCGGCTATGAGAAGCCGGATGAAATCGTCATTCTCGGCGCGCATTTGGATTCGTGGGAGTTGGGCACGGGAGCGCTGGACAACGGCTGCAACGCGGCGCTGGTGATTGAAGCGGCGCGCGCGATCAAAGCCACAGGGCTTTTGCCGCGGCGGACGATCCGCTTCGTGCTTTTCAGCGGCGAGGAACAAGGCACCGTGGGCTCCTTCGAGTATGTCAAGGCGCACCGCGCGGAACTCGACAAAATCCGCGCGATGATCACGTACGACTCGGGCATCGGCCGCGTCACCGGATATTCGCTGGGCGGGCGCCGCGACATTGAAGCGGGCGTGCGCGAAGTCCTCAAGTCTCTGGAATCCTGGGGCGCGAACAATCACACTTATGACGCATCTTTCGGCACGGACAATTTCGATTTTATGCTGGAAGGCGTGCCCACTCTCGTGGCCAATCAGGAAGAGGCCAACTACCTGCCGAACTATCACGCGGCTTCGGACACTTTGGATAAAGTCGATATGCGCGAATTGAAGCTGCACACCGTGCTCGCCGCGCTAACGGCATGGGGAATCGCCGACCGAGCTGAACCGCTCGGCAAACGCCTTTCCCGCGCCGAACTCGATGTGCTCGTCAAAGAGACCGGCCTGGACCAGCAGCTCAAATTGCTTGGTTACTGGGACGCCTGGCAAAGCGGCGCGCGCGGCCGCAAACCGTAGATTCAGGATCTGGTTGTCGTAACCCTTCCGTATTACAGGCGTCTTTTAGGTCGCATCTCATATATCGGGAGGACCTTCCCGGTATACTGGAAGCATGACGATCGCTAAGAACGAGCTGACGAGGGTTGAGCGCCAATCTATTTTGGCAGTGGACTATGGGCGCGTGAGGATCGGACTTGCTGTCGCGGACTTTGAGACCCGGATGCCGCAACCGCTAGGCACGCTGGAACGCGTCAACCGAAACGAAGACATGCGACGGCTGCGTGAACTGGTGCGCGAGAACGGAGTGAAGCAAATCGTCGTGGGCTTGCCGCTGCGCCTCGATGGCTCGCGCGGCGAAATGGCCGAAGAGGTGGAACGTTTTGCGCAGCGCGTGCGAAAACAGATTGGCGTGCCAGTGGAAATGGTGGACGAGCGGCTGACCAGCTGGGAGGCTGAGCGCTTAATGGAAGAAATCCAGGGAAGGTTTATCCGCGACGAAAAACTGGGCGGCGGCAAGAAATCGAAGAATGCCCAAGCCAAGATGACAGTGGACTCCGTGGCGGCTGCCGTTATTCTGAAAGAATACCTGGATCGCCAAAGTGATCCGGTGAGGCTGAATTGAGGTATTTTCTCGCGCTATTGCTTCTAATCGTGCTGGTTGCCGGGGGCGCTGCGGCGTGGATATGGTACGGCATCACAAAACCCTACCAAAACTTTGCCGCGGAAGGCGTATTCGTCGATTTGCCGCACGGGGCTTCGCAGCGGCACGTGGCGTATCTGCTGAGAGCGAATGGCGTGGTCCGCAGCGCCCTGGCGTTTGAGATTTATGCGCGGCGGCATCCCAAGCGCACGTTGCAGGCCGGCGAATACTTTTTCGATCAGGCCATGACCGGTAGTGAAGTCTTCTGGAAGCTCGCCAACGGCCAGGTATATCAGCAGCCATTCACGGTGCGCGAAGGCGAAACGATGTTCGATATCGCGCGCGAACTCGAAGCAGGAAAGTTCATGCGCGCGGGCGATTTTCTCTACGCCGCAGGTGATCCGGCGCTGATTCGGGATTTTGCTCCGGGCGCGCAGACGCTCGAAGGTTTCCTCTTCCCTGCCACCTATGAACTCCCCAGGCACCCGGTGGCCAGCGAATTGACCGCGGAAATGGTGCACAAATTCAAAGAGGAATGGAAACGAATTGCGCCACCATCGGAAACGGTGCCGGGCGATCACCGGCTGATGACCCGCATGGTGACGATGGCATCGTTGGTCGAACGCGAAACGCCGAAGTCGGAAGAGCGGCCGCTGGTGGCCGGTGCGTTTGAAAACCGTATCCGCAAGGGCATGCGCCTGCAGTGTGACCCCACGGTCATCTATGGCATGGAGCGGCTGGGAAAGTACAATGGGTCGCTGACGGGGAAGGACCTGAGCTTCGAATCTCCATACAACACCTATGAGCACGGGGGACTTCCCCCCGGGCCGATTGGAAATCCCGGAGAAGCGTCGTTGCGAGCCGCGATGCATCCGGCGGAGACGAATTATCTCTATTTTGTGGCCAATACGCGGGGCGGGCATTTTTTTAGTGGGACGCTGGCGGAACACAACAAAAATGTGGTGAAGTATCGGCGGTTGCTGGCAGGGCTGCCGGCGGATCCACCTCCACCGCCGCCTCCACCCCCCAGCGCCAAGAAAAAACACGCCAAGCAACAGCGAGGCAAAGCCCGATGACCGAGGATTTGAAAACGAAGAAGGCGCTTATCCTGGAGACCGCCCGCGAAATCAAGGTGCAGCAATGGACACCCGCGGAGATCGATCAATTGCGGCGCCGGCTTTTGGCCGAACACGGCGAGGCCGGCAAAGCTGGATCGGATTACATAGCGGACGTGCTGCAAGACGCGGGACAAAAGGTGCTCATCAACCAGCAGGAAGAAGCCGAAGAACAATACGAAGAGGAATTCGAGGATCTTCTGCACTTCAAGACGCTCGTGGATGCCGAAGTCAGCATCATGCGGCTGGATGAGTTGATGCGTAAGTTCCGCATGCACGGCGAACACGCCGCCGTCGAGCGTGTTTTGAACGTAGCGCGCCTCGGCAAGCGCCGCGCGGAAATGATCTCCCGCAATCACAAAGTGGAAGCTCAGAAACGCATTGAAAAAGAAGAGATCGCCGGATGGTTCCGCATCTGGCTGGAAACGCCCGATGCTTTCTTCGATTGGCTGGAAGTGCGGAAGCAGGCGCCTGATTTTCGCGCCAAATTTCCGCAGTTGGAGTCCGAAGAATGAGCACGCCGGGAACTGCTGCGTCCGGGAGCGATGCGCTGGAATTGCCGCCCTTTTCCCTGGATGTGCAAGCGCTGGACTTCGGCGGCGAAGTGCAAGCTGTCGGACTCGAGTTGATCGAAACCCAGAACCGCGAGCCCGTTCGAGGAAAGGATGCCGCGAAGATTTGGTCGGCGGCCTTCCCTGCCCTCGCGGGAGACGAATCGTACGCAGTGGATTTTTTCAGCCACATCGAGAGGGTGCGGGAATTTTGCAAGATGCGGGAGATTAGGTTGCGCGAAGCTGCGGAGCGCTGCGTGGTGCTGCCGCAGCCGAATCGAGAGCAGTTGCGGCTGATCTTTGAACGATTTGAAGCCGAGACATTCGGTTTTAGAGCGGGAGTGGCCTCACAATCCGCCGACACCGCTCTCGAAGGCGACCTTTCAAGGCGTGGCCTCGACGCCTATCAATCGGCGTATACACGCTATTCGTTTTGCGGCATTTGCGAGCCGGAAGACGGCTGGGTGACACTGCTGAGCGAGTCGCTCTGGTCCAGCGAAGTCATCCGGCGGGTGCGGCCGGCGGTTCAACCATTTGACATCTACATTGCGCGGCCCGATTGAATGACTGCTACGGCTGAGACCTGCATTGGTGGAACGGCGTCGAAGTGGTTGCTGGATTGCTTTATTTGTGGGAGTGAGAACGGAACTCATTGATGCGACGTGTGAAAACATGCCTGTTCCTGGTGACACTGGCGCCTATTTCCTGCAGCTGTCATCCTGGAAAAGTCGTCACCGGCCACACCAAGCTGGCCCCGTCGCAGATCCCGGTCGCGAAGGATGCCACGCGTGAAGAGCTTCTCGAGGCCTACAATCTGATTGCGCACAGCACAAAAACGCTGAACGCCACCGTGGAACTAAAGCCCACCGCGGGATCGAAGTATAGCGGTGTCATCGACGAGTATCATGAGGTCAAGGCTTTTCTCCTGGCCGCTCGGCCGGCGGAAATTCGCGTAATCGGGCAGGCGCCCGTGGTCGGAACCACCGTCTTCGACATGGCTAGCGACGGCGCTACGTTTCAGGTGTCGATTCCCTCGAAGAAAAAATTCCTTGTCGGGGCCGTGGCCGCCGAGCGTGCGAGCAGCAAGCCCATCGAGAATCTGCGGCCGCAGCACCTGCTGGATGCGCTGCTCTGGCCGGAGATCCGCAAAGAAGAAGCAGTGACACTAAGAGAATTTAACGACGAGAACGCCAGGTACTACATATTGACTGTTCTACGCGGCGGCCATCAGCTGGAAGTTCTGCGGGAAATCTGGTTCGATCGCTCCGACGTCCAAGTCGCGCGTATCCTGAATTTCGGACCGAAGGGCGTTCTGCTTTCGGATGTTCACCTCGCTGACTGGCAACCTGCCGATAGTGCCGCTGGCACTGGGTCGAGCGGAGCAGCTACGCCATCTAGTGGCGCGGCTTTGTTTGCGCGCACCATTCGAATCGACAGGCCACACGACGACTACAAGCTCGATTTGCAAGTCACGAAAGTCACGATGAACGAAGAGATTCCTGCCGAGCGATTCAAGCTCGAACAGCCGGCGGGTTCCGAACTGGTGCCCGTTGGCGAACCCACGGAGAGTAAGAAGCCATGATGGGTGAACTAATCGCCCGCAATCTGATGCACCGTCCGCTCCGCACGCTGATTGGGGCCATGGGAATCGCGGTCGAGGTTGCCTTGGTCGTTATTATCGTCGGGCTAACCAGCGGCTTGCTGACCGAAACGGCCAAACGCATCGAAGGCATCGGGGCAGACATCATGCTGCAGCCGTCGAATGCTTCTTACCTTTTGGCCCTTGGCGGCGCGCCGATGCCCATAAAAATCGGCGATAAACTCGCCGAAATGAAGTACGTCCAATCCGTGGCCCCCGTGCTTTTCCAGTTCAACACTTCGGGCGTGGAAATCGTTTATGGAATTGATCCGGAAAGCTTTCGGGCCGTCTCCGGCGGATTTGTGTTCCTTCAAGGGCACGATCTTGAAGGCTCCGACGACATTCTTGTGGACGACATTGCGGCGAAGGTGAAAAAGATACAGGCCGGAGAGACCTATCGAATTTTCGAGCACGATTGGCACGTTGCGGGGATCGTCGAGCACGGGAAGGGCTCGCGCCTTTTCGTGCCTCTCACTACGCTCCAGGAGCTGGTGGGTGCCCGGGACAAAGCCAGCGTCTTTTTCTTGAAATGCACGCGCCCCGAACACACCGAAGATGTGATGGAAAAAATGCACCACGACTTTTCCGGCTACACCGTCCGGCCGCTCAAAGATTTAATGTCCATGTATACTTCCACGAATATCCCCGGCTTGCAGTCCTTTATCAATGCCATGATCCTGCTGGCCGTCACAATTGGGCTGCTGGTCATTTTTCTCACCATGTACACCACTGTTATCGAGCGCACCAAGGATATTGGGGTTCTGAAATCGCTTGGCGCCAACCATTGGTTTGTCATCCGGGCGTTGCTCTCGGAATCCGCGGCGCTCTGCGTGCTCGGAATTGGCGCAGGAATCGGTCTTAGCTATCTGGTCCGGGCCGGATTTATCTGGAAGTTTCCGACCCTAACTATTCTCATCACTTCGGGGTGGGTTCTTCGCGCTGCGGGCATCGCGCTCCTTGGCGCGTTATTTGGCGCGAGCTATCCTGCGTGGCTGGCGAGCCGCAAGGATCCGGTGGAAGCATTGTCGTACGACTAGAGCCTAAGCAATCGGGCACGGAGCGCGCCGTGAAGGCCGCGGGAATAAATAAGCGAGGAAAGGCCGCGAAGCGGGCGGGATGGCTAGGCACGAATGGCAATCGCAGCTACAATACCAGAACTCGCCGAAGGGCTGATTTTCCAGGGAAAAAAGAGCGTGGAGTCGATACTCAGAACTGAGAATTTGTGGAAGCTTTACCGCGCAGGCAAGGTCGATGTCCCAGCCTTGCGCGGTGTGAATTTCGAAGTGCAGCCTGGCGAATCGGTCGCGGTGATGGGTCCTTCTGGTTGCGGCAAGTCTTCGCTGCTCTACGTGATCGGCGGCCTGGCGCAAGCCTCACGGGGAAAAGTGCTGGTCGACGGAAATGACCTTACCGAATTGAGCGATGCCGCGCGCACCAAATTGCGCCGCCACAAAATCGGCTTCGTCTTTCAACGCTTCAATTTGCTCCCCACGCTGACAGCCAAGGGCAATATCGCCATCGCGCAGTTTATTCATGGTGACGGTTTCGATCCCCATCGCTTCGACGTTGTAACACAAATGCTCGGCCTGGCGGGACGTCTTCATCACAAACCTTCAGAACTTTCCGGCGGCGAGCAGCAGCGCGTGGCCATCGCGCGGGCGATCATCAATGAACCGAAAATTCTTCTTGCCGACGAGCCCACGGGAAACCTCGATTCGAAAAACTCAGAAATAGTTCTCCAGATGCTCCGGCAACTGAACAAGGATCTTGGCCAGACCATCGTTATGATCACCCACAACCCGGAAGCCACCACGTATTTCGACCGCGTCGTGCACATGCGCGATGGCGTTATCGTCGACGGGGTTCCTGCGGATTAAAATGCCAAGCCTTGGCCAAATCCTCTCCCGGACGTTTTTCTGGTCCTACGAGCGCGGCACGTGGCAATACGATGGCGCGGTAATCCTGATTCTGGTCTTCGTGTTGCTCACACCGCGGAACTGGTTTCACGATAAACCGCAAAGCGGAGCGCCGGTCACACCCGGACAGGTTCAATTTATTTCCAAAGAAGGAAACCGGGCGAAATATCGCGTGGATGCGCGCATCCTGGCGCCTCCAACAAAGCTCGCGCTTCAGAACGACTTGCACACCGCCCTACAGGAAGCGCTGCCCGAATTGCATAACGGGAATTTTTCGATCGCCAATATCGAACCGCTGCGCGATGATCAGGGTACGGTGATTGCCTACCAGGTGGAGGTTCACCATTAGTGGCAGTTTTCTGATTTGAACGCAAAGACTCGTTCGTCGGTAACATCGCAACGCGCCCGCGCATCTCATTGTATATGTTAGGATTCCGAGGGCTTGTAAGGGCCACCGGGTCATCCATGGATCGAGGCCACGTTTGAGACGTCTAGCATTTGTTGTCATCGCGCTGGTTGGGCTGAGCTGCGCCGCTCACTGGCCGAAACCCGTCGCTGCGCAGGCATCTTCAACTTGGACCCTCGATGGCGTCTTGGCCATGCTCGATAAGTCCGCGCAGGACTTTCGTACCCTCACCGCCGATATCGAGCACATCAAATACACTGCCGTTGTGAAAGATAGCTCGACTGAGAGCGGCCAGATTTTCGTTCGGCGCGATGATAAGATGCGCATCGATTTTCAGAAGCCCGATCCGCGGACCATCCTTCGAAGCGGCGATGCCCTCTTCGTTTTCACCCCCAAAATCAATCGCGTCGAGGAATACAACATTGGAAAGCACCGCTCATTTGCCGATCAGTATTTGGCGCTGGGATTCGGGACGAAAGGCGAAACGCTCCGGAAAAATTACGTTGTGACCCTGATCGGCGAAGAGGAGTTTGATAACCGTAAGACCGTCGTGCTGGAGCTGACTCCGAAATCCGACCAGGCGCGCAGCCAGATATCCAGGATTCGCATGTGGATCGACGAAGCATCGTGGCTGCCGGTACAGCAGAAATTTTTCGAGACCAGCTCCGACGACTACTTCCTATCCCATTACACCCACGTGATGAAAAACCTAAAGATCGCTGATGCCAGGTTCAAACCCGATTGGCCAAAGGGCGTAAGAGTCGAGAAGCCCCGAGGGTAATTTCTAGCCTGCTGCTGCGCTCTGCTGATTGTCGTTGTGCTTCCCGTCTCTCACATTTTGAAAAAGCAGACTTGCTAGTTAGTGGCGCGCTCCTGCGCCAACAATTGTTCCTTGCGCGAAAGTCCCCAGCGATAGCCGGCCAGCTTTCCGTCTTCGCGAATGACCCGATGGCACGGCACCACAATGGACACCGGGTTCGTGGCGCAAGCTCTCGCAACGGCTCGTACCGCCTTTGGTTGACCGAGAGACCGCGCGACTTGCGAGTATGTGCGTGTCCTTCCGCGCGGAATCCGCTGCAGTTCCTGCCAAACGCGCCGCTGGAACGCTGTCGCCTGCAGGTCGAGCGGGAGTTCCACTCGAGGCTGCTTGCCTTCGATACGCTGCACGATCTCTCGCACCCAGCGCTGGAATGAATCCGTGGCGGGCACAATTTCCGCGCGTGGATATTCTTCGCGCAGTTCGGCGATCATGGCATTCTCCGCGTCGCCAAGATAAACCGCCGAGACGCCGCGCTCCGTCGCTGCCACTAGAACCTTCCCCAGTGGCGATTTCGCAATGCTGTATCCGATCTTCATACCCTTTCCTCCCTTTTGATAAGTCGCCGGTGTCATGCCCAGTTGCGCATTGCTGCGCTCGTATACACGGCTGGATGATCCATACCCGGTTTCGTAAAGAGCATCTGTAATGCTCTTGCCCGCTCGAAGCATCGCTTTGAAACGCTTGATGCGCAGCGCCTCGGCCAGTTCACGCGGTTTCAGTCCCGTCACCTGTAGAAACGCGCGCCGCAACGTTGCTTGCGTCGTCCCGAGAGTCCTCGCCAGTACTCCCAAGCGCATGCTCTCTTCGCTCGACTCCGCGAGTTGGCTTGCGGCCCGCTGCACCAGGGCCACCGGACCAGCAATTTCATTCGGGCGGCAGCGCAGGCATGGCCGGTACCCTTGCTTCTCCGCTTCTTCGCGCGTGCGAAAGAAAGTGACGTTCCGACGCAGTGGCCGGCGAGCCGGGCATGATGGCCGGCAATAAATATGTGTCGAGCGAACGGCCAGCACGAAGCTCCCGTCCGCCCGGGAATCGCGTGCCAGCGTCGCTTGCCAATACCGCGCGGCGGCGTGCGCCGAGATGCTCTGTCCGAATTTGCTTTGTGTGTAGCTCATGTTTAACAAGCTAAAAGTAGCGCAAGCCGAAAAGCAAATCTATCCGCAAAGTGTGGGTCAAACTAATAAGGTAGAAGAAGCGGCGCGGGCCGCAACCCGCAATCGGCGGTCCGGAAGTGGCCTTGGCACCTCTTCATGATTCCTTCGGTTTGTAGGATTGGCAGCGGCATTCAGGGAAGCCGCAGGGTGTGCGGCCGTGCGCGGGTGGTTTGTTCGCGCTGCGGTGAAACCCTTTGGGGTGGCCGCATTCGCAGAGTTTCTTCTTTGGTGAATGTCCGCGGGGCAAAGTTGTGGCTCCTTCCTGAGCGGTGGTTTTGTGATCAAGCGTGGGCCGTTGTCGTTGAATTTAATTATGCCGATGTCCCAGAGGATGTGCCACAAGTCCATCGGGTCAGATCCACAGAAGCGACGAAGGCTGAGTCAGCAAAATAAGGGGAAGAATCAGGCTTCGCCGCGGGCTGGCACAGCAGATACGGCAGGCGCCGGCGCCCGGTGCGGCGCCGTGATGACCAGAATGACAGCCGTCAGAATGACCGCTGCCGCAATGACCGTCCGCAGCGTGATGGTCTCCCCGACGATAAGCCAGCCCAGGAACAGTGCCACAACCGGATTCACGAACGCGTACGTTGCCACGCGCGCCGCCGTGCTCTTTTGCAGGATGTAGATGTACGCGCTAAAGCCGATGCCCGACCCGAAAACGATCAGATACCCGAGCGCCAGCCAGGAGCGCATCGAAATTGCGCCCAGATGCAGGCGGCCGAATTCTCCAGCAAACAAACCGGCGATCAGGAGAATCACTCCCCCTGTCAGACTCTGCATCGCGACCCCCAGTATCGCCGAACTGGGCATTCCCCCATGTTTGGAATACAACGAGCCACAAGCCCACGCCAGGGAGGCCACAACCAGGACCGCAGCGCCCCGTGGATCGACACGCTCTGAACCGCCCAGATGCGCTGGCCCAACCAGCAGCGCAAGCCCCGCAAACCCCATCAAGAGCCCCATCACCACTCTGGGAACGGGCCTAACGCCGCCGGGGCGGAGCCAGTCCACGATGACCAGCCATAGCGACACGGTGGCCACCAGGAGCGCCGCTATGCCGGAAGGTACCGTCTGTTCCGCCCAACTGACCCCGCCATTGCCCACAAACAGCAACAGAGTCCCAGTAATGACCGCTGCTACCCAGTTAGCGCGCGTAGGGCTGATCCCGGTCTTCCCTCGCAGGATTGGGTAAAGAAGAATACCCACAAAAGTGTGGCGGAGCCCAGCCAGGATTAGCGGGGGAAACGATTCGATCCCAATTCGGATCGCCAGGTACGTAGAGCCCCAAACAATGTAGACGGCGCCGAAGCCCATCAGCACCAAAGTCGTGGTGCCAGCAAGTTTGTGCGGCAAAGGCGCGGGAGTTCCCTCGCTGCGCTGCGGATTGAGTGCTGTCGTGGACATATTTCTTTCTTTAGTCTTTCCCCTAGGGTGAGGGCTGAAGTCAAAGGTGTCGAACCCCATATTGGTAGCGCTTGCAGAAAGGCAAATCCATCCGGAAAGCTTCGGCAAACTGATGTGGTCGGCTCCCTCCAAATTACCGGGCATTCAGTTGGACGTATTTTCTTTCTTCACCTTCCCGTCTAGCATGACCGTTGAAAGTCAGATGTGTCGAGCACCATATTGGTAGCGCCTCTTGCGAGGTAATCCACAGAATGTTGTGGGTCGGTTCCGGTACCATTACTAAGTGTTTGAAGTTAAGACACTTCCAGTGTTTTCCACAGATTGACGCTGCCTTCAACTAGTGCCATGTTATCGCTCCACACTCCGCAAGTGTGGACGGGGAAATTCCAGAAAGTTAGGTAGACAGTCCAATTTGTTGGGCTAGGGCCAGCGACAGAGAAGTGGCGTCTCTGAGGGGCAAAATGAGCGCGGCGAAACTCGTCATTCCAATTGAATTATGGCCAGTCAAACCAGGTGCAGAGGCTCACGAACCTGTGGCGGGACCACAACCGTTGTTGGCGGAGGTGCCGCGCGTGCCGGCTCTTCGCGTGGCTTCACTGCTGTGCCCCGCGCAGCCTCGCCGATTCGTCCGGGTGCCTACGCACGCCGTAGGCATACATCCCGAACAGCGCGAATATCCGCGTGCGACTTTGAACCTTCCCTTGCGCCTTCGCGCCACTGACGGAAAACCTGAGGAACATCCGGTAACCCTCGTTACTCGCAACATCAGCTCCACCGGCGTCTATTTTCTATGCCCCCGGCAACTGTCAATTGGTGCCTCGATCGAACTCGAAATCGTTCTGGTCAGTAAACCCCTCGGCCTCGGCAATGTTGTCATGGCCAACATGGCGCATGTTTGCCGCGCGGAGGCCGCCGCCATGCCCGGCTGGTACGGCATCGCCGCAGCCTTCGATGACGTACAGTTTGACCGCGACGACCGTATTCCCTCCCGTTTTCTGAAACCATAGGAAAAATCCGCACAGTAGTCTAATTAGAATACTTCGCACTAGTCTTAATTAGACTACTTCGCAGTTCCTCGCGCCCCCGGTCTCCTAACGTCATGATTCGGCCTTCACCACGTTTCTGCTACTCTGTGGAACCATGCCTGCCAAACCCAACAACTCCGTTGAAGGAGTGCTCTTCGACTGGGATGGCACGCTCGTCAATTCCTACCACGCCGACACCTCCGCGTATCTGGCAATGTTCAAGGAAATGGGCATCCCGTGGGGGCTCCCGGAACTTGAAAAAAATTATTCCCCCAACTGGTATCAGGTTTATCGCGCCGCAGGGTTGCCCCGGAAGCACTGGGATGACGCGGACCGCGCCTGGCGCGCGCACTATGCAAAGCATCGGCCGAAGTTGGTCGCCGGTGCGCGCAGAGTCCTCGCAAAAGTAGGAAACGCCCATCATCTAGGCTTGGTTACCAGCGGTGACCGCGACCGCGTTATACGGCAACTGCGGGAGTTCCGTTTGACCAGACTATTCGCGGCGCGCGTCTGCAGTGGAGACACTGTGCGCAAGAAACCGCATCCCGAGCCCCTTCGCCTGGCTTTGCGGCAGATGGAGCTGCATCCGTCCGCGTGTGTCTACGTGGGTGATGCGCCCCAGGATGTAGAGATGGCGCGGCGCGCCGGCGTCCGCGCGATTGGCGTGCTCGGCCCTTTTCCCACGGAAAAGCGGCTGCGCGCGGCCCGCCCGGAGTTTCTGATTGCGTCAATCCAAGAATTGCCGGACATACTGAAGAAATTGCTTCGCTGATGAACGATCCTACTTCGCCAGCGTGCTTCCTTATGGTTTCGCGGAACTTGCAGGTGTGGCTGGCGCTTGCGGCGCGCTCGGAACCGGTTTGAAGTCCGTCCACTTGATGACGATTCGCACGGGAATTTGCTCACCGTTCAGATTCAGCGTATCGTCCGAGCGCGAGTAGCTCGGGAACCAGTATTTTCCCTCGACGTTTTCGCGATAGGTCTCGAACATACTGAAGGGCAGATTCGCCATCGCATGGACGTCACCCTGATCGGTAACCCATCTCCCATACGTTTTCACTATTTCCAGATACTTCGCATCCACCCACACGATGCCGTCGAAATACGCTTTGACACGCTCGACCCCTCGAGGTTTGGCCTGAAAGATGTAGCAATCGACCTCGTCCACCTGCTCCTTGCCCAGGTACTTCAAGTCATATTTCGCAAGCTGGCTTGAAGTTAGCGGAAACGCGGGGATACGCTGAATCCCTTCAAGATCCTCTGACCGGAGAAAAAGATGGTGGAGAGTGGAGCGAGGTCTTTCGACAACCTTTTCGAATACCTTCCCATCCACGTCCCTGCCCGGCTGAGTTACCAGCACGAATTCGCCCGATGGCTGCCCGTCTGCCCCGAACTCCTGGATTCGAATTGTCTTCCGGTAGGTGTAGTGGGTGCGCTCGAGGATGTACTCGTCTTCTCTTACGGAGAAACGCTTGATGATTTCGGCTTCGGGGAGCGATGGAGGCGCCGCCGGCTCCGATACATTTCCGATGCGCGTGACGTGATGCTCCGGTGGCGGAACCACCGGCCCTTGCGGAGCATCCTGCGCGCGCAGCGGCGAACCGTGAATGGCAGCCAAAATTAATAAGACCACGCTAGGTAACGCGAGTGAGATGCGTTCGTACCGCTGCAAATGTCCAGCCTGTCTCATAGTAAATTGGATGCACGCAATTCGTCTTTGGGCAGCCTGACGCGCCTTTCCGAAGCAAGAGTTTAGCGCACTCCCAGCATGCGCCCCTAGCAAAGCGGACCTGCTTGAGCAGCCGAGGAAGAAACCCTGGCTCTCTGCTACAATTCTGGCGATTTGTGAGCGACGCCAAAATAGCCAAACGGTATTTCGTATCGGGAATGGTCCAGGGCGTGGGCTTTCGTTATTTTACCCAAGCCGCCGCGGAAAGATTGCGCATTCATGGTTTCGTCAGAAATCTTCGTGACGGCCGTGTGGAAGTATTTGCCATGGGTGCGCCACAGCAGCACGCGGAATTTCGCGCCATGCTGGAGCGTGGACCGCGTTTCTCTAGCATCAGCGGAGTTCAGGAAGAGACCGCCGCACTGGACCCGCGGTATGCGGGCGAATTCGTCATCAATCCGAGTACTTGAACGACATGACTTAGCAGGCTGTTGCAACCGCCCCAAAATTGTCATCCCGAGCGAAGCGAGGGATCTGCTTTTTTTCGAAATGCGCGAAGCTCGCAACTTGCATGTAATGGCACAGATGCCAGTTTTTCAGAAACCTGCTAGACGGAACATGGTAAAAGGAGAGACGTTCGAATGAACGATTTGAAAAAGTTGATCCGCGAAGTGCCGGATTATCCGAAGCCGGGAATTCTCTTTTACGACCTGACCACCCTGCTGAAAGACAAACAGGGTTTTCACACGCTGATTGATCGCCTGTGCGACCACTACAAGGGCCACACCATTGACATCGTAGCGGGGATCGAAGCGCGCGGCTTCATTTTTGCTCCCACTCTGGCCTACCGCCTCAATGCGGGTTTCGTCCCCGTTCGAAAGCCCAAGAAGCTCCCCTCCAAAACCGCCAGGGTCTCCTATTCCCTGGAATACGGCACGGACACTCTCGAAATCCACGAGGACGCCGTCAAGCCCGGCCAGCGCGTAATCATTTGCGACGACCTGCTCGCCACTGGTGGCACCGCCGCCGCCACCGCCAAACTTATCCAGCAACTCGGGGGTGCAGTCGAAGGCGCCGCCTTTGCCGTCGAGCTCACTTTCCTCAACGGCCGCAAGAAGCTGAGCGGCCTCGACATCTTCTCCCTGATCCAATACGACAAATAGGAAAGAACGATTAGCTACTTGCTGTCAGCGCGGAAAAAAAACCTACTTCGCTCGTGAGCGCGTGTTTCGTTGGCGAATGGCTTCGAACAACACTACACCGGCGGCCACCGAAACGTTGAGCGACTTTACCGGGCCTGTCGTTGGCAGGGAAACAACGAAATCGCACCGCTTGCGCGTCAACTCGTGCAATCCCTGGCCTTCGCTGCCAAGGACGATCCCCACCGGCGAAGTGTAATCCACTTCCGTGTAATTCTTGTCCGCCTGCTCATCCAGGCCCACAAGCCAGTAGCCCGCTTCCTTCAATTCCTCCATCGTACGCACCAGATTCGTCACTTTCGCCACCGGCAGATGCGCCAACGCTCCCGCGGAAGCCCGCGCGACGGTGTCGGTCAATCCTGCTGCGCGGCGTTCAGGAATCACCACGCCGTGCGCGCCTGCAGCCAGCGCTGTTCGAATGATCGCGCCCAGATTGTGCGGATCTTCGACTCCATCCAGCAGCACGATCAGTCCCAATTGCCCGTTCCCGCCACTAGCGTTGGCATTTGCCAGAATGTCTTCCAGACTCGCCGCCGCGCGCGCCGCCGCCAGCGCCACCACTCCTTGGTGGTCTTTCGAATTGGCCAGCCTGTCAATCTGCCCGCGGTCCTCGAACCGCACCGGAACGCCCTGCTTCCGGGCCAGTTGCATAATCTCTTCGACCCGCGTGTCCTGCCGCCCCTTCGCAATCGCAATGCGATCGATGGGCCGCCGCGCCTCGAGCGCCTCCTTGACAGCATGTATGCCCGTCAGCTTGTCCATGAAGTAGAGAGTCTACCGTCGCCAGCCCATACTTAAAAGCCAGGCAATCATCTATAGGTTGCCGTCGTCTGCGTTAAGCTGTCGTTGTAGTGGCGCAGCATGCTGCGCCCTTTCCCAGGAGCACGATTAATCCAACGCCGAACAAAACTCGACAATCCTCTCGCGCGCCGATTTTACCGTCACTGCAAACGAAAGCGCCGCCGCCTCATCAAGCAACAGAATCACCCGGTCGAGTTCCCCTTCTCCCGCCCGCCCGGCCAGCGCCAGTCGGATCGGATGAAACAGCTCGCGCCCCCTCAATTCCATTCCGTCCTTCAGCTCCGTAACAATCTCCTTAAATCTCTCAGACGTCAGCGCCGCTCCATCCAGTAGCAGTAACGCAACTTGCCGAATCACACCCCGCGCCGCATACCGCGAGAGCACCACGTGGCTTTCCATCTTGGAAATGATTTCACGGGCGTCGTAGTGAAAAACGAGCCCGAGCAAACCCGCTAATGCAGCGCGGTCGGCGGCGTGCCCTCCAAGCATTGCGGCGGCGCGCCCACACCAGGCATGTTGCTCCCGCGAAGGCTCCGCCGCCAGCCAGCCACGCTCACGAAGAATAGCGCGAACATCATCTGCAACGAATGGATTCGCCGCAACAATCGGCCCGTCAGAATGATCAGCAGGAAGCATCACGGGAATTGTAGCTTAGGGGTGCCGAAAAGTTCCTAGGTTGTCATCCCGAGAGGAGCGAGGGATCTGCTTTTGTGCCGATCTTTAACGCAAAAGTGTGTTTCCGGCGCTCCGGCAACTCACCGCGAAGTCAATGTCGCCACCACATGCGCCGCAATCGCTTCCCCGCGCCCGATCGCGTCCACGCCCTCGTTCGTCTTTGCTTTGAGATGAATTTTTTCGGCACTCACGCTCAGCGCTTTTGCCAACGCCTCGCGCATCTTCGGAAAATGCGGCCCCAGCTTGGGCTTCTCCGTAATCACCACCGCATCGACATGCTCAATCGCAAATTGCTTTTCATCGATCAGTTTCCTAACATGTTCGAGAAATAGCATGCTGTTCGCGCCCTTCCACTTCGGATCCGTATCCGGAAAATGCGTCCCGATGTCGCCAGCGCCTGCAGCTCCGAGAATCGCATCGCACATCGCATGTGCCAGCACGTCCCCATCCGAATGTCCCACCGGCCCCTTATCAAACGGCAGCTCGATCCCTCCAAC
>Ga0179587_10000204_pt1 | contig 24716 bp, 20 predicted proteins | sample CZODoug2_1_08_16_FD_185932 | JGI IMG/M metagenome (GOLD analysis project Ga0179587, IMG submission 185932) | Vadose zone soil fungal communities from Angelo Coast Range Reserve, California, USA - CZODoug2_1_08_16fungal | ecosystem: Environmental > Terrestrial > Soil > Vadose zone | place: USA...
TTCTAGTTGAACGCTGGCCCATACAGAACATACGATTTCCGTAAGACGGCCTCAAGGAGTGCAAAATATGATGTATCCAATGCCGGATTCCCCGGCAGTACGTCTCCTGGCCGTCGTCGTGGTCTTTGCCAGTCTTACTGGGTGCAACAGTGGGCCGAAATCTGAGCACGCTCCAACAAACGCAACCGTAGCACCCGCCGTGGTAGAACCTCCTCCGCCACCGGAACCGGCAAGCGCCCTGGGCACGGCTTCCGGCACCTTGCGGATGGTGAACTTCGCCCAAGACACCGACTTCTGGGCCTACGATAAAGATCCCTCTGAAGCCAACCTCGCGAAGGCACAGGGTCAAGTGAGTGACGAATTCCACTCCGCAATGGCGGTATGGAAGCCCCGTAGCCAATCCGTGGTCATTTTTCTGTTTACGGATAGTATGAGCGCTGACGAAGCGGCCCAATTGAAAGAGTCGATCGCAACCAATAGAGACGCGATGACTAATGGCGAAGCGATCCATAAGCGCAGCTCGATACCGAGAAAGGTGGCGTTCATCACCGTGACGTTCGACTCCAGGCCGCCGGCGACTGGCGCTCAAACCGCGCACATTACTATTGAGGGCAACCTCAGCAACGGGAAACCTAACTCCGCCACTGGCTCCGCCGAAGTCCAGGTCACCAGCCTGCCGGTGACAGCATCTTGGGCTAAGCCCGGCCGATTATTGCCAGAGATTATTTTGCGAACGAAGGGCAAGACACACTATGGAGGCTCCACGTTCGGCGGAGCCGAATGGCTGACCGAAACCCGCGTTCCCATGATTATCACGTCCGGCTACTGAACCGCGAACGCCACGAACGTCGTTCCCGTTTAGCGCACAACCTTCCCATCCGTATCCCGAATCTCCACCTTGCCCAAATTCAGCTTCTTCATGTCCTCTTCGATCTTTGCGCGGTCGCCCACCGCAACAACGATCATCTTCTCCGGCAAAATATACTTCTTCGCCACCGATTGCGCTTGCTCAGTGGTCACGGCATTGATGCGTTCTGGCAGCGTCGAAAAATAGTTCAGCGGCAAATCGTAAGTGAAGAGTTCCGCAAAGGCCCCCGCCGCTTCTGTCCCGCGCTCGAACCGCCCGGGCAGCGATCGCGCGATGGAATCCTTCGAGAGCAGCAGTTCCGTAGGCGTCATCTGTGTGTCGCGCATACGCTTCAGTTCGTTGAACACTTCCGAAGTCGCCGGAGCGGTCACGTCCGTCCGCACGTCGGAAAACACGATGAACGGCCCCGGGGAGCGGTGATAACTAAAAAACGATCCTGCCCCGTAGGTGTACCCGTGCGCTTCCCGCAAGTTCATGTTGATGCGGCTCGAGAACAGCCCGCCAAGATCCGTGTTCATCACTTCCACCGGCGCATAGTCCGGAGTCGACCGCGCCAAGCCTATCGAGAAGCACACCAGCGTCGTCTGCGGCGCTCCTGGCCGGTCTACCAGAATCAGTTTCGAGTCCGTTGTCTCCGGAGAACCCATCGCCGCCGGCGCCGGCTTCCCCGGCTTCCACGCGCCAAATTGTTTTTCAAGCAAGGGCTTTAACGTCGCCAGTTTGATGTTTCCCGTAACCACCAGCGCCGCATCGTCCGGAAAATAATTCTGCCTCCAGAACTTTTCCAGATCGTCGCGAGATATCGCCCTGGTGGATTCCGTCGTTCCGCTGTCCGGATACCCGTAAGTGTGTCGAGATCCATACAGCGCCGCGTCCAACACGCGCATCGCTAGAGAGAACGGCTCATCTTTTTCCTGCACGATGGCGGTTAAGCGCTCCGACCGTACCCGCTCAATCTCTGACTGTGGGAACGTTGGATGTAGCGCCACATCCGCAAGCAATTCCAGCGCATCGGGAAAATTCCTGGATAGCGACCGCGTGGAGATTCCCGTCGTGTCTGTCCCCGCGCCCGAATTTAACGTCGCGCCCAGATCAGCGGCGCGATCCGCAATTTGCAGCGTGGAACGTGTTGCCGTTCCCTGCTGCAACATCCGCGCCGTCATGCTCGCGAGACCCGGACGATCTACCGGGTTCACTCCGCTTCCCGCGTGCAAAACCAAGTCCGCCGCCACCAGCGGCAAGCCCGGCCTCTCGCTGTACAACACCGTCAGTCCATTGGCAAGCTTGAACTTTTCTGGGACCGGAAGATGCAGCGCGCTGGCCGGGCCAGCCTTTGGCGCATCCTTGCGCCATTCCGCGTCCGCGTTTACCGGTTCGCCGTTGTTCTTCGATGGATCCTTCTCCGGCGCTTTCGGAGTCCCCACCTCCGCCCCTAAATCCTGCTTCCCCGGAACTCCATAAACCACCGCGCGCTGATTCCCGTTGAGCTGCCCTTGCGCGAACGCCTCAATCGATTCCTTTGAAGCGTTTTCGTACCGCGCGATGTCCGCCGCCAAAAAATCCGGCGTTCCCAGATAATGGTTGTAGCTGTTCAACCGGTCGGCCACCCCTCCAAATCCGCCGAGCGTCTCCAGCCCCGCAATGATTCTCGATTCGATCACGTTTCGCGCTCGCGTGATTTCCGCCGCAGTCGGCCCTTCCTTGCGAAACGCGTCCATCTCCACGTTGATGGCCTTCTCCAGATCTTCCGGTTTCACTCCGGCCTTTGCCGTCGCCTGCACTTCAAACACGGAGCCAAGAATCAGCGACTGCTGGTTCACCGACACGTCCTGCGCAATCTGTTTTTCGTAAACGAGCTTTTTATACAGCCGGCTGGATTTCCCTCCGCCCAGTATTGTCGCTGCAAGATCCGCTTCCGCATCGCCCGGTTTGAAAATTGGCGAAGTCAGCCACGCCATGTACACGCGCGGAAGCTGCACGTTGTCTTGGATCACCGCGTGACGCTCCGACATAATCGGCGGCGTGTGCGCCTTGATCTTCGGCACTTCCTCGCCGCGCTTCAGCGGCCCGAAATATTTTTGTACCAACTCGCGCGCTTTTTCCGGATCGAAATTCCCCACAATCGCCAGGCTCGCGTTGTTCGGCGCATAGTACAGCTTGAAAAAATTCCGCACGTCTTCCAGCTTCGCCGACTGAATGTCCTGGTGCGAACCAATCACTTCCCCATAGTAAGGATGCTCTTTAGGAAAAACCTGGTGGAACAGCCCTTCTTCAACCACGCCGTAGGGAGCGTTCTCCACGCTCTGCCGACGCTCGTTGCGCACTACGTCCTGTTGATTGGAGAGATTCGCTTGGTCGAGTTTGTCCGGCAAATACCCCATGCGGTCGGACTCCAGCCACACCGCCAGCTCCAGTTGATTTGAAGGCAGCGTCTCGAAATAATTCGTGCGGTCAAAATCCGTCGTGCCGTTGATGTCCGAAGCGCCAGCCGCCTCCAGATAATGAAAATGGGAACTGCCCGGCACGTGCCGCGATCCTTCGAACATCATGTGTTCGAACAGGTGCGCGAACCCTGTGCGGCCCGGCAATTCGTTCGCTGGCCCCACGTGGTACCACAAGTTCACCGCCACCATCGGCAGCCGGTGATCTTCAGAGAAGATCACTTCCAGCCCGTTCTCCAGTTTGTACTTTTCGAACTTCAATTGCGGCACCACCAGGGCAGCAGGTTTCGCCGCCACCCTCACAGGTGCTTGTGGCGGCGCTTTGGCAGGCGTCTTTCGTGGAACTGCCGGCGGTGTCTGCGCCGACGATGAAACCGCAAACGCCAGCAACGCAAACAAACTCAACGACAGCGCATTCTTGGAAAGAAGCCTCATAGCAGTGTCCTCTCAATATGTCGCAAATAAGAAGATGATTAGCCAGCGGACAGCAGGCGCGGATGTCCCCAACGGCCCGGCTGTTAGCTTACCTTGGTTGTGAATGAGCGCAAGCATTTTGCGTTATTGAATCCTGACCTGAACCACGAACCGGTTCGCGTAACTCTGGTCAAAACTCGTATACTGTCAAGCTTGGCTTGCATCCTTGTCGGTACCAGTAAGTTTTTGTCAAGTTCGTTTATGCGTGAGGTCGTTGCGTGTCTGCTTCCGTTTTGAAAACCAGTGCAAATCGCAAGTCTCCGGAATTCGAAAAGAACTCCCGCCGCATCGTCGATTTGCTGACGAAAATCAAAAACGAAGAAGAACAAATCCGCCAGGGCGGCGGCGCCAAAGCCATCGACTCGCAGCACAAAAAAGGCCGGCTCACTGCCCGCGAACGCATCGCCAAACTGATCGATCCGGGCTCGCAATTTTTTGAACTGGGAATCTACGCCGCTTACGAAATGTACGAGGAGTGGGGCGGCGCGCCGTCGGCTGGAACGGTCACTGGACTTGCAAAAGTTTGCGGGCGCACCTTCATGCTGATCGCCAACGACGCGACGGTGAAAGCCGGTGCGTTTTTCCCCATGACCGCAAAGAAAGTCATTCGCGCGCAAAACATCGCCATCGAAAACAGAGTTCCCACAATTTATCTGGTGGATTCCGCGGGCGTATTCTTGCCCCTCCAGGAAGATGTTTTTCCCGATACCGATGATTTCGGGCGCGTCTTCCGCAACAACGCTGTCATGTCCGCCATGGGCATTCCGCAGATCACCGCCATCATGGGCATGTGCGTCGCGGGCGGCGCTTACCTTCCGGTGATGTGCGACCACATTTTGATGACCGAAGGCTCAGGATTATTCTTGGCGGGCCCCGCTCTGGTGCAAGCCGCAATCGGACAGAAAACTTCCGCGGAGGATTTAGGCGGCGCGAAAATGCACGCGCAAATCAGCGGCACGGTGGATTTTCGTGAGCCGGATGACGACTCCTGCATCGCGCGCATTCGCGCGCTCGTCGATAAAATCGGAGCGCCAAACGCTTCGCCGTTCAGTCACTCGAAATCGCGAGATCCCCTCTATTCCGGCGATGACATCTACGGACTCTTTTCAAGCGATCCCGGCAAGCAATACGACATGCGGGAAATCATCGCCCGCGTCGTGGACGCCAGCGAATTCGAAGAATATCGCGCGGAATACGGCGAAACGCTTCTTTGTGGATACGCGCGTATCGGCGGATGGGCCGTCGGGATTGTCGCCAATCAGAAAAAACACGTGCAGACCCTGGCTCGCGGCTCGGACCAGAAACGCATCGAATTTGGCGGCGTAATCTACACCGAGTCCGCGGAAAAAGCCGCGCGCTTCATTCTCGATTGCAATCAGAACCGCATTCCGCTGGTTTTCATGCACGACGTGAACGGCTTCATGGTCGGCAAAGACGCGGAGTGGAGTGGCATCATCCGCGCCGGCGCAAAAATGGTAAACGCCGTCGCCAACAGCGTCGTTCCAAAGATTACCGTAATTTGCGGCGGCAGTTTCGGCGCGGGGAATTACGCCATGTGCGGCAAAGCCTACGATCCGCGATTTATGTTTGCATGGCCCACGGCGCGCTTCGCCGTAATGAGCGGCGACGCCGCTGCCAGCACACTGGCCGAAATAAAATTGAAGCAACTCGAGCGCGAAGGCAAGAAAGTCGACGAAAAACAAAAAAAAGAATTAGTCGAATCCGTCCGCGCCACCTACGAACACCAAACCGATCCGCGCTACGCCGCCGCTCGCCTGTGGGTCGACGCCATCATCGATCCCGCCCACACCCGCGAGGCCTTGATCTGGGCCCTCGAAGCCGCCGCCCTCAATCCTGAAATCCGCGAATTCAAGACTGGAGTCCTGCAAACTTGAACAAGCTTGAGATCATTCTGCGAACTTTGCTCGCGAACTTTATCGTTCAAGTCCTCCCCGTTTTGTTGATTCTCGTCGGCATTTTCCTGGTAATCAAAGCGCGCAAAGCGGGCCCCGGGGCTTCGATTCGCCGCTACCTGGGAATTTTGCTCGTGTCTCTGCCGGCAGGAATCATCGTCTACATCGCTGCTGGAATTTGTGCTGCCGCGCTGCGTGGCGACGGCCACTTTTATAGCGTGCCGTTCGGCGGCTACAGTGTTTCGAATAACGCCGCCGATCTCACAAGCATTCTGATCTGGGTAACCTTGGTATTTGTTGTCCTGTCAGGCATACTGCGCCCCCGCCAGTGAAATTTCGGAGAGAGGATTCGAGTGGAGCCGACGACGAAAATCATCGAGTGCCCGCGCGATGCGTGGCAGGGGTTGCCGGATCTCATCCCGACGGACTTCAAGACCGAGTACTTGAAAGAGCTGGCGCTTGCGGGGTTCAAGCATATTGACGCGGTGAGCTTTGTTTCGCCTAAACACGTGAAGCAAATGGCGGATAGTGAAGAGGTGATGGCAAAGCTGAACGCCTCCCTTCCCTCCGGTGTGGAGCTTCCCGAGATTATTGGAATTGTCGTGAACGAAAAAGGATTGCAGCGGGCGCTAGGGACGCCAGGCGTGACGACCATCGGTTATCCGTATTCGATTTCCGCCTATTTTCGCCGGGCAAATGCCAACATGTCCAAGGACGAATCGCGATCGCTGGTCGAAAAGTTGCGGAAAGAAACATCAGCGGCAAACCGCGGTCTGGTGATTTATATTTCGATGGCGTTTGGGAATCCTTATGACGAGCCGTGGGGGCCGGAAATTGTTGCTGACACTTTGGAATGGCTAAAAGATATTCGGGTACGAACGGTTTCGCTTGCGGATACGGTGGGCACCGCATCGCCGCAACTTGTTGGCGATTTGTACCGCAGTGTGAAGGATCACGTCGCCGGCGTCGAGCTCGGAGTTCATTTGCACAGCAGGCCGGAGAACGCGGAAGAGAAAATTCTCGCAGCCTACGAAGCGGGCTGCCGGCGGTTCGACGGGGCGCTAACAGGGCTTGGCGGTTGCCCATTTGCGGGAGACAATCTGGTCGGGAACATCGCGACCGAGGATATCCTTGCAGCGCTGCGAAAAGCGGGCGCCGATCCTGGCGTTGATTCCGCGCGCTTGACGAAGGTACTCGAAATGACGAATGAGATTCGCGCGAAGTATGCGCACGCTCCGCTTCTAAACTGAGGAGGTGTCTTCAAAAAATGTATTCCACACTTCTTCTTGAAATTACGGGAAATCTCGCGACCATCACGCTGAACCGGCCGGAAAAGCGCAACGCCATTTCCACACAAATGATGGCGGAGCTCCAAACGGCGCTTGACCAAATCGAAAAAAGTCATGCGCGGGTGGCCATTGTGACTGGCAGTGGCAAAGCATTTTGCGCCGGCATGGATCTAGACATGCTCGCCGCCATCGCGAAACAATCTCCCGCGGAAAATCAGGAAGACTCGCGGCGGATTGCCAAAATGTTCCGCCGTATTTGGAGTTTCCCGCGGCCGCTCATCGCCGCCGTAAACGGCGCGGCTTATGCCGGAGGCTGCGGTATCGCCACTCTCTGCGATTTCACGCTCGCCGTGCCGGAAGCCAAGTTCGGATACACGGAAGTAAAAATCGGCTTCCTTCCAGCGATTGTTTCCGTGTTTCTGACGCGGCAGATCGGAGAGAAACGCTCCCGCGACCTGCTGCTTACCGGCCGTGTCATCGAAGCAACGGAGGCGAAGGAATTCGGCCTGGTATCAGAAATTGTTCCCACTGAGCGACTTATGGAACGCGCACATGAGCTTGCGAAACAGCTGATTGCGGCAAGCCCCAGCAGCCTTACTCGTTCTAAACACCTTCTGGTCTCCTCGGCGGCGGCTGGAGTGGATCACGATTTGGAACGCGCCATCCTGGAAAACGCGCGGATTCGCTGCACGCCCGATTTCCAGGAAGGACTCGCTTCGTTTCTGGAGAAGCGCAAGCCGGTGTGGCAGGGCGAATCAGAAAAATAAGGGACATGCGAATGATCGAATATCACGACGCGATGGTGCGCGTGCGCTACGCGGAAACGGATCAGATGGGCGTGGTTTATCACGCGAACTATTTGATCTGGTTCGAGGTTGGGCGCGTCGAGCTGATTCGCGCACTGGGAATCGAATACAAGCGCATGGAAATTGAAGACGATTGCCACATCGTGGTCGCTGATGCGCACTGCCGGTATCATCATTCGGCGAAATACGACGAAGTTTTGCGCATCCGGACGCGCATCGCGGAGTCGCGGAACCGCATCGTCAAGTTTTCCTATGAAGTGATTCGCGACGCGGACGGAAAAGTTCTGGCCAATGGAGAAACGACGCATGTCATTTGCGGGAGCAATGGCCGCCCGAAAACGCTGCCCAAGAAATATGAAACGGTATTCAACTCCGTCGTCGCGCCGCAGCCGGATCGGATCAAGGCATGAGCTTCGCGCTGAGCGGAAACGATCTCACCTTTGCGCAACTCTACGATGTCGCTCTTCGCGGCGAACAAGTCCAACTAACGGCTTCCGCGATCGAGCGGATGAAGGCTTCGCGTGCAGTGGTGGAACGGCTAGTGGCTTCGGGGGCCACCGCTTACGGAATCAATACGGGCTTCGGAAAACTTGCGTCGGTGCGCATTTCCACGGAACAGGTTCGGCAACTGCAAGTGAATCTGGTGCGATCGCATACTTGCGGCCTGGGTGCGCCGCTGAGTGAAGCAGAAACGCGCGCGATGACGTTGCTGCGCGCCAACGCGCTGGCGAAAGGATTGAGCGGCGTGCGACCGCAGGTGGTCGAGACGCTTTGCCAAATGCTGAACGCAAAAGTGCATCCGGTGATTCCGTCGCAAGGATCGGTGGGCGCTTCGGGCGACCTCGCGCCGCTGGCGCATTTGGCGCAGGTAGTGATTGGCGAAGGCCGCGCGACATTTCACGGAGAAGTATTGCCCGGCGGCGACGCCATGAAGCGCGCTGGGATTACAACAGTAGCGCTCGAAGCAAAAGAAGGTCTTTCGCTTCTGAATGGCACGCAAGGGATGCTGGCGCTTTTGAGCCTGGCTTTGCGTGAAGCGGACATCCTCGTGGACACCGCGGACGTGGCCGCTTCCCTTTCGCTGGATGCGTTGCGCGGGAGTCCTGGTGCATTCGATGTGCGAATCATGCATGCGCGTGCGTACGCGGGAGCAGCGACAACGGCGCGGAACCTGGCGCGCTTGAACGAGGGCAGCCAGATCCGTGAGTCGCATCGCTCTGCTGAAAAAGATGCGCGCGTACAAGATGCGTACAGCCTGCGGTGCACGCCTCAGGTACACGGGGCGGTACGCGATTCGCTGGCGCAAGCGCGGGAAATTGCGGCGGTGGAACTGAACAGTGCGACGGATAATCCGCTCGTTTTTGTGCGCGATGCGAACAACGGTGACATTATCAGCGGCGGAAATTTTCACGGGCAGCCGCTGGCGATGGCGGCGGATCAAGTGGCGATCGCGATTGCCACGCTCGGAGGAATAGCGGAGCGAAGAATCGAGCAGATGACAAATCCCCTGACAAGCATGCTGCCGGCGTTCCTGACGCCGGAGCCAGGATTGAATTCCGGATTCATGATCGCGCAGGTGACGGCAGCGGCGCTCACCAGCGAGAACAAGGCCCTTGCAACGCCGCATTCCGTTGATTCCATTTCGACAAGCGGCAATCAAGAAGACTACGTGTCCATGGGAATGAGCGGCGCGCGCAGGCTGGAACGCATGCTAGTCAATTTACGACACACGATCGCGATCGAATTGCTGTGCGCCTGCCAGGGAATCGACTTGCTGGCGCCTCTGCAAACCGGCGCGCTGGCAAAGAAAGCCTCTGACGCTGTGCGGGTGAAGTCGGCTAAGGTTATGCAAGACCGGCCGCTGGCTGCTGACATTGAGGCAGTGTCTGCTTTGGCGGCCGATGGGGTGTTCTGTTCTCTGCTGCGATGAACATCCGATGAAGGCCGTTGGAGGTATGAGCCCCCCCACCATTTCATATGAATATCAAAAGAAAGGAGTTACAGAAATTGCATTTCGCAATTGGTTGATTCTAAAGGGCGCGTCTTTGGCTGGTTCGGGCTTGGGACTGCAAGATCAGGTGCCCGCAAGAAAGAAAAGCGGGACCTAGCTCCCGCACTCCATACGCAGTTATCTACAAGATGAAGTATATCAGAGATTAGGGATTTGTCAAGATAATTTTGCGTAGAATGCCAAAATGGGGCTTTGCATTTAGGTGATCGAGATTATTTCAAGGGCGCGCGTGGCAAATTGAGGAACTCTTCGAGGGAACCAGCGACGGTTTCGCCATGCGAGCCACCGCCATCGTAGTCCAGAAAGATAACCGGGGAATCTTTTGCGCGCTGGTCGGAGGCGGCAATCCAATACCAGGAGCCGCGGCCAGTGGTGGCAAAGCAAAAACCGGCGCCGAGCTCTTCTTCGTAAGGCAAATTGTTGAGCGATTCGAGGTCTAGTGGCTCGAAACAATAGACTTGCCAGCGTTTCGGCAACCAGCGGTTCTTGCCGGGCTTGTCGAGTTGGAAGCCCACAGCTTGAATAGCGGATTTGTCTTCATACAGGCGAAGCAGTCTTTCGGGGAAGCATTTGCCCAATTCCCTTTCGACGGCGTCGGGTTGGGGATTCAGGAGGCGGCGCAGGTAGGCATCATAGGTGGCTTTAATTTGATCTGGCGTGGGGCGGGAACGGAGTCGCGTAATGGCGCGGCGGATACCCGTGGCGATGACGAGAAGAGCGGCGGCGAAGACGAGAGGGCCGAAGACAAAGAGGATAAGTTTGTCCACGCTTTGATGATACTGCATCAGGTCGCTTCATAGAGGGGCACCAGCTTGTCCTGATCTCCATGAACAATCAGGCAGGGGGATCATCCTTCGTAATGTAGGCAACGGGATTTGTCTTGGCGAGCTTCTCTTGACTCGCGTTTTTCTAAGGTTCTCTGCCTAAGGGAGGGATTCCCCGAAGAAAGTGAGCATGCGGTAGCCGGCGATGTAGGAGAAGGGGGCGAGTTCGAGGGAGTAGTGGCCGCAGGGGAGCTCGAGGGTGCGGGGATCGGCGCCGTGGCGGCGGAGGGAGTCCAGCATCTGGCGGGTGAGCTCGGGGAGCATGGTGGGGTCGTATTTGCCGTAGACCATGAAGGTGGTGCGGCCAGCGCCCATGCCGCGTTCGACGTAGGGCATGGGGCTGATGGGGGACCAGTATTCGCGGAGTTCGTCGACGCTAACGTGGCCGCGAAGGCCTTCCCAGACGTGGTTGGTGGTCATTCCTTGGCTGATGACGTCGGCATAGTAGGTGGAAACGTGGAAGAAGCCGCCAGCGCGGATACGTTCATCGTGGACGAGAGTGATGTAGCCGACCGAAGAGCCGATGCTGGTGCCAAGAATGCCGAGTTTGGTGTAGCCCTGCTGCTCGAGCCAGTGTAGGCAGCGGCGGGCGTCCTGGACAGCCTGGCGGTTGGCCTGGAGAGTTAGGCCGATATTGGGGCCGCAAATTTGGTCGGCGCGTTCGTGACCGTGGGCCATGCGGCGGTCGTGGTAGGGCATGCTCATCTTAAGTACGGTTATCCCCATGCGTTGAATCCAATGGCAGAGGCCGTTCTGGCCGTGCCATTTGGCGTTCCAGTTGGGGAGGAGGAGGACGGCGTGGCCGGAGTGATTCGAGCTGAAACGCGAGGGGATCGATTGGCGACCGGGGAACAGCTGGGCGTGGACGGTGTTGTTTTCCGGCCAGGGGGATGCGATGGAGCTGGTGAAGGTAAGAACATTTTCGCGATCGAGGCGGTAATCCGGGGCAGGAGAGGCGGCGTACCAATCCATGCTGGATTCGATGGCTCGACGGGAGTAGTCGCGGACGAAGGCGGCAGGATTGGGGTCATCGGGGGAGCCGCCGATGTGTTCGAGGCCCCAGTGGAAGGGCTGGACGCGGCGATTGTCGTCGGTGGTCCAGCGGCGGTGCTCGTAGCGGCGGATTTTGCGCTCGAACCAGTGCATGAGAAAGTCGACAGTCAACAGTTTACAGTCCAAAGCCGGAGAAAAAAAGAAAGCGAAAAGATAACGCAGAGGCGCCCCGACCGGGTCGGGGCAGGTGCCGAACACAGAGATTCGGAGAGGACGATAGGAAAGAGTTAGGCATCGGGCACGTGTGAGAAGGCGATGGATTGAGGCCGTGAGGTGAGTGTGGCAGATTGAGAAGAGCGGCTGCGGAGTGGCCGGGCAAACGGTGGTCATCATCACTGTCTTCTTTTTTCTACTCGGGATTATCGTGGGGAGCTTCCTGAACGTCTGCATCACGCGGATTCCGGAGGATATCTCCGTTGTTACTCCCGGGTCACGCTGCCCGCGGTGCGGGACGGCGATAAAGCCATACGACAACGTGCCGGTGTTTGCGTGGATGTGGCTGCGCGGGAAGTGCCGCGCGTGCGGCGAGCCGATATCGGTGATGTATCCGCTGATTGAGCTCGCGACAGGACTGCTGTTTGTGGCGGCGCTTCTGGAATTCGGCATCACGCAGACGACGGTAAAATGGCTGTTTTTTACCTGCCTGATTCTGATACTAACAGTGACCGATTTGCGCGTGCGGCTGTTGCCGGACGCCGTCAACTGGCCGGGGTTTGCGGCAGGATTGATGTTCTCCGCGTTTGTGCCGCCGGGCAATGGATTCGCGGGAGCTCTTGCAGCTAGATTCCTGCAAATACGGTTGCCGGGATTCGCAGCGGGAATTCTGGATGGAATTCTTGGGGCGGCTTTTGGAAGTTTTTTGCTGTGGGGCATGGCGGCCGGATACAAATTGGTGCGCGGCCACGAGGGCATGGGCATGGGCGACGTGAAAATGATGGCCATGATCGGGGCGTTTCTTGGGTTACGCGGAACGTTTCAGACGCTGCTGGTAGGGAGTCTTTTGGGAAGCTTGATTGGGATTGGCCTGGTGGTGGCGCTGTATCTCGGGGGCTGGAGAAGCGAACTGGCAAAACGGGCAAGTCGGCGGGGACTTGGAACGGAGCAACGTTTGCGATGGGCGATTGCGAGACAGTACCAGTTGCCGCTGGGGACGTTTCTGGGGATTGGAGCCCTGGCGATCGTTTATGGTGAACCGGTGATTGCGGCGCAGTGGCCGGCCTTGAGGGGGATTTTGGGATAAAAAAAGTCAAAAGTTCAAAGTTGAAAGTTGAAGAAGAAAAAGAGGACGCAGAGACTCGCGGGGGAAGAGAGGAGGGAGTCGGAAGACGCGAGCAATGTTGACAGCACTGCAAGCCGGGAATAATGCGCAGCACCTTTGGATGATTGCCGCCGGGCTCGGAGTGGCGTTCCTGGTGGTCACGATGCTAGTCGTGTTTCTAGTGCGGAGGTCCTTCCGGAATAGGCGGGAGGGGCAGAGAGAGGAATCCGCGACGAGCGCGCCGCGCACGGCGAACCCCTCGGCGTTCATGACGGCGTCGATGCAGGGCGTGATTCAGCAACTTCGTGAACAGGAAAAGGAGCTGGAGCGGCTGCATCGCATCGAAAAGGAGCGTGCGGAACAGACGGAACGGCTGAGCGAAGAAGTGACCAGGAACATGCCTGCGGGGCTGCTGGTGGTGAATGCCACGGGAATTATCTCCAGCTCGAATCCGGCGGCGGAGCAGGTTCTGGGAATTCGCGGGCTGGCCTTCCGGAGATACAGCGAGGCGCTGGGAGCCTCTACAGATTTGACAAAATTAATTGAGGAATGCCTCTCGACAGGTAGGATTTTTCGTCGCGAAGAGGTGGAGCATCTTCCGCCCGCAGGCGACGCGCGGCACCTGGGCGTGACGATTTCACCGATTCGGCGCGGCGAGGGAAAAATCAGCGGAGCGATTTGCCTGCTGACGGACTTGACAGAGCTGGCCGCGCTGCAACAAAGGATCCAATTGAAGGAAAACCTGGCGGCGCTGGGAGAATTGTCCGCAGGAATCGCGCACGAATTCAAAAACGCGCTGGCGACGATTTCGGGTTACGCACAGATGATCCAGTCGGAACCTTCCGAAGCGGAGGCTTTGGACTATGCCGGACGCATCCTAGAGCAAACGCGAAACATCACGCACGTGGTGACGGAGTTTTTGAAGTACGCGCGGCCGTTGGAAATTCCGGACGAGCGTGTGGCTCTGCAAACGGTGGTCGAACGGGTGGTTGCGGAAGTGGGAGAAACCCTGCCCCAAGTAAAGATTCGATGGGAAGGGACATTTGGAGAGGCGGAGGGAGACGAAGGACTGCTGCGGCAAGCCCTGCTGAACCTGGCGCGAAACGCGGCGGAAGCGTGCGCGATTAGCGAGGGTGGAGGCCAAGTCGTGGTACGCGGCGACGCCATTCACGGCGAGGAGGCGAAGTTCCAGCGTATCAGCGTTGCCGACAATGGCCCGGGGATACCCGCGAACGTACTGCCGAAGCTATTCCGGCCGTTTTTTACGACAAAGGCGAAGGGGACAGGGCTGGGGCTGGCGGTGGTACAGAAGATTGTTGTGCAGCATGGAGGCCAAGTGCAGGTGCGGAACCGGCCCCAGGGAGGGGCGGAGTTTATCGTTACGCTACCCATACCGCGCGGGGTGCCAGAAGCAGTAGAATCGAAGCAGGCAAGCATCTAAGAGAGTATCGGGGTCTTCCAGCTGCTCCGGGGAGGTAGGACCATATGCGAGTGAAATTCTGGATGAAGGTTTTTCTAGTTGTTCCGGCGATGGGCTTGGTTGGTCTTTCGGCGGCAGCGCGACCGCAGGATTCTTCCCAGCAGCAGTCGGGCGACGCGGTTGCGGATGCCGCGAGGAAGGCGCGCGAAGCGAAGAAGGACGCGCCGAAGCCGAAAAGGGTTATTACGGACGATGATCTTAAGACGAGCGGGCCCAGGTCAGACGTGGCGCCCGCTTCAGCCCCAGTAAATGCAACGGGGGCGACGACTACTGCAGCGGGACAAGCGGCGGGGGGATCTGCCAAGGCCGGAGAGGCCGCCAAGACCGGAGAAGAGCCCAAAGAAGACCCGAATGGCGAAGCGGCCTGGCGGAAACGGTTTAAGGAAGCGCACGACCAGATTGCCAAGGCCGAAAGGGAACTGGATATTTTGAGCCGCGAGTTGGAGAAGGCCCAAGTGGAGTACTACCCTGACCCGCAGAAGGCCATGAAACAGCAAAACACGCGCGCCGATATCAACGAGAAGCAGGCAAAAATCGATGCGAAGAAGAAGGAGCTGGACCAACTGAGGCAAGCGTTGAGTGACCTCGTGGACGAACTGAGGAAGTCGGGCGGCAATCCCGGGTGGGCTCGGTAGGATACACCCCGTCGTAAGTTTTTGGTTCTTACAAAAATACTTTCGTAACAAGACTAAGCACCACCTTGAAGTGTGCTTAGAAGGTGGAGGTTTCGGCTAGGCTACTTCCCTTCTCTGCACACGAGGCTATGGTTGTGCGCCGAGTGCGGCGGGATTCGTGGTAGAAACGAAAGAGATGGAACCCCTCCTCCTTGTTGAAGACAAGAACGAATTGCGCACCATGCTGCGGAAGGCGCTGGAGCGCGCGGGCTACACCGTGGACGAAGCGCCAGACGGCGCGGCCGCGATTCAGAAGGTGCGCGCGCGAAGATATCTGCTGGTGATCACCGATTTGAAGATGCCGGGAGCCTCGGGGCTGGACGTTCTGCGTGAAACCAAGCAGGCGGATGCGGCGATACCGGTGCTGCTGCTGACGGCGTATGGGTCGGTCGAAGAAGCCGTAGCGGCGATGAAAGAAGGCGCGTTTGATTTTCTGCAGAAGCCGGTGGATCTGGAGCATTTGAAGCTGCTGGTAAAGCGCGCGGCGCAGCAGCAGGATTTACTTAGGGAAAATATCCTGCTGCGAGAAGAGTACTCGACGCGTTATGGATTCCCGCGAATCGTGGGGGAACATCCGTCGATCCGGGAAGTGAGCCAGCAGATTCAGAAAGTGGCGGCGACGGATTCGACCTGCCTGTTGCTGGGCGAAAGCGGGACGGGAAAAGAGCTGTTTGCGCTGGCGATCCATCACCTTTCGCCGCGGAGGGAGCAGCCGTTTGTGGCGCTGAATTGCGCGGCCATCCCGGAAGGGCTGGTGGAGAACGAACTCTTCGGGCATGAGCGCGGAGCGTTCACTGGAGCGGGTGCGCGCAAGGTCGGGAAAATGGATTTGGCGCATCGTGGAACGCTTTTTCTGGACGAAATCGGTGAGTTGCCGTTGGCGATCCAGGCCAAGCTATTGCGCGTACTGGAAGAGAAGCGATTTGAGAGAGTGGGCGGGACGCAATCGATCGAGGTGGATGTGCGAATCGTGGTGGCCACGAATCGCGACCTGCGGAAACTGTCGGAAGATAAACTGTTTCGCGAGGACCTGTACTTCCGAATTTCGGCGGTTCCCATGACGATTCCTCCCTTGCGCGAGCGCGGGAACGACGTGTTGCTGCTCGCGGATCACTTTCTGGAAAAATTCAGCCGTGAATTTGGGAAGCCTGGATTGGAATTGTCGGCCGACGCGCGCGACCGGCTGTTGCACTACGGTTGGCGGGGCAACGTGCGTGAGCTGCAGAATACGCTGGAGCGCGCGGTGATCCTTGCGGATGGATTGAGCATTCGCGCTGAGAGCTTGCAACTACCTGCCTCGAAGCCGGACGCGGAGCGCTTGCCTGCGGGCATGCTTGCGGAGAATTTCAATTGGGAGGGATCGCTGGAGGAGGTCACCGGGCGGGCCGCGAGCCACGTGGAGAAAGTTTTGCTGGAAAACACTATGCGCGAGTGCAAGTGGAACAAGACGCGGGCGGCGGAAAGATTGGGTGTCTCGTCAAAAACGTTGCTTGCGAAACTGCGGAGTGCGGGGCTGGAAGAATAGCTGGGAGAGCGGCTCGCCGCAGAAGGCGGGCCCTACAAATCACTTTGATCGCAAGGCTGTGTGCAGGGCGACGGTGCCGAAGGTCCAGACGCGATAATCAACGGAGCGGAGTCCGACGGCGCTCATAAGGGCGGCAAGTTCGGGAGGGCGGAAAAAGCGAGCAACCGATTTGGGGAGATACTTGTAAGCCGCCTTGTCGCCAGAGATAAGCCCGCCAATCTTCGGCAATACATTACAAAAATACCAGCGATATAGGGCGCCTAAACGTCCTGCCGGCGGCTCCGCGAATTCCAGAATCGCGATGGTGCCACCGGGCTTCAATACGCGATGAATTTCCCGCAGGCCGGCTTCGTAGTTGGCGAGATTGCGAAAGCCAAACGCGCTGGTAACCAGATCAAAGGTGCCGTCTGCAAACGGCAGCCGCAGCGCGTCAGCCTCGATATATTTGATCGGACGGAGCTGCACTAAATCAGGGCTATGCAGGCGGGCGCTTTTCTTTCTAGCACGCACCAACATGCTGTGCGCAAAGTCCACGCCAGTCACGTGCGCCCTATATCTGCGGTTCAGTGCAATGGCCAAGTCGCCCGTTCCACAACAAAGATCGAGTACCTGAGTCTCCCGGTTGAGAAAGACCGGTCGAAGAAGCTTTGCAGCGCGGGTGCGCCAGAGGCGGTCGAGTTCAAGCGACAGAAGATGATTGAGCAAGTCGTAGCGCGGCGCAATTTCTGTAAACATCTCGCGCACTTTTTTGGAAGCATCGGCTTCTGTAACTGCGCCCTCAGGGCGAGTTCCTTTAACCGGCGCGGAGGCCTCAGCCACAGCGGCCTCGTGAATGCTTGGCACTGGCCGTGATGAGGCGGGGCGTGAAATGAAGAACGCGCTCCACCACGTGAAGCGGCACGGTGTCGTAGGATCTCGCTTCGCCGATGCGGGGCGAAAGGACAAAGCGAAGGATTCCGGTACGCGTTTTTTTGTCGGACCGCATAGCATTGAGCAAGGCGGCGGATGGAACGCGGGGCCAGGGCGGCAAAGGACCCACGCGACGAATCAGCGCGACGATGCGCGAAACGTCGTCGGCACGCGTCAAGCCCAGCTCGTGGCCGAGGAAAGCGGCGGCGATCATGCCCCAAGCAACGGCTTCGCCGTGCTGATAGCGCCGGTAGTTCGTGACGCTTTCGAGGGCATGGGCAAAGGTATGACCGTAATTGAGGATTTCGCGGAGGCCGGACTCGTGTTCGTCGCGGCTCACCACCCGGGCTTTGATCTGCACGTTTCGAGGAATTAGAAGATCTAGCGCATGGTGATCCCGCCGGAGCACTTTCTCCATTTCTTTCTCTAGCATCGCGAACATTTCCGCGTCAGCAATAATGGCATGCTTAATCACTTCCGCGAGGCCGCCGCGGAATTCGCGATCGGAAAGGGTGCGCAACAGTTCCGGATCAGTAAGCACCAATTGAGGCGGATAGAAGGCTCCGACCAAATTTTTCCCCTCCGGAAGATTGACGCCAGTTTTGCCGCCGATGGAGCTGTCCACTTGACCGACGAGGGTTGTTGGGGCGTGGACAAGTTTCACACCGCGCAGGTAGGCAGCCGCCGCAAAACCGGCTACATCACCAACCACGCCGCCACCAACCGCGACAATGAGTGACTTGCGATCGGCGCCGGCGCGGCAAAGAGAGCGTGTGAGGTGTTCCACACTGCGGAGATTTTTTGCGGATTCTGCGTCATCGAAGAGATGAATGGGGCCGCGTTTCGAAAGGTGTAGGCCACGGTAGACAGTTTTCCCAACGGCGCGCCACACTTTTGGGGACGACACAATGTGGACGCTTGAGAATCGTCCGAGTGCAGCAATTTCGCGTGCGGCACCACGAATCACGCCTGCGCCGCAAACAATCGAGTAGGGACCGGCCGTCGATTTCACGGAAATACGTTTTATTTTCATGGGCGAGACATTTTCAATGTAACACACGCAATGCACGCCTCGCATGCCGGCCTGGCGCTACTCTTCGGCGCAATTTCTTCGTGCTACCATACTGATGCGGCAAACTCCCCACTCCAATGACGAACTCCCACAAAAATCATCGTGCCGATTACGCGGTGGTGGGCAGCGGGATCGCAGGTTTGCGCGCCGCGATCGAGCTGAGCGCCGCGGGAAGCGTCCTGGTTCTGGCGAAATCCAATTTGAGCGACTCGGCGACCGCCTGGGCGCAGGGAGGGATCGCCGTGGCACTTTCCGATGAAGATGAAATCGGCCTGCATGAGCAGGACACCATCAAAGCCGGTGATGGCTTGTGCCGTACTGAAGCCGTAGCTCTGTTGGTCGAGGAAGGTCCGAAGTACATCACGCAGCTCATCGAATGGGGGACGGAATTCGACCGGGCAGGAACGAAGCTGGCGTTTACGCGGGAAGCCGCGCACAGCCGCTCACGAATACTGCACGCGCACGGCGACTCGACCGGAAGAGAGATCAGCCGGGCGCTGCTCGCGCGAGCGCATACGATTCCGCACCTGCACCTGCGCGCGCACGCTTTCACTACGGAATTGATTGTGGAGCGGGGGCGCGTCGTGGGCCTTCGCTTCATTGATGAAACTGATGGTTCACAGCACGAGTTGCACGCTGGAGCGGTACTGCTGGCGACCGGCGGCGTAGGTCAAATTTACCGTGAAACGACGAATCCTGAGGTGGCCACGGGCGACGGCATGGCTATCGCGTACGAGGCGGGAGCAATACTGTCTGATTTGGAGTTTATGCAATTCCATCCGACGGCGCTGGCGGTGAAGGGCGCGCCGCGATTTTTGTTGTCCGAGGCGTTGCGCGGCGAAGGCGGGGTGCTGCGCAATATCGGTCTTGAAAGGTTCATGAAACGCTACAGCGAAGCCCAGGAACTGGCTTCGAGGGACATCGTCGCCCGCGCGATAGTCACTGAGATGCATCGCACGCAAAGCATGCATGTCTATCTGGACATGACGAAGAAGAGCGAAGAGTTTCTGAAGAAAAGGTTTCCCCGGATCTTTGAGACGTGTGCGAGCTACGGACTGGACCTGGCGAGCGACATGGCCCCGGTTTGTCCCGCAGCGCATTACATGATGGGCGGAGTGAAGACGGATTTGTGGGGCCGGACTTCCCTTCCGGGATTGTATGCCGCTGGCGAGACAGCAGCGACGGGCGTGCACGGCGCCAACCGCTTAGCCAGCAATTCCCTGCTCGAAGGATTGGTGTTTGGCGCGCGCGCCGGACAGGCCATGATCGAGGACGCGCCGGTCGGGAAACGAAGCGGCGCGGCGCTCCCCGGCAGCCCGGCACCGCTGCCCGGAAATTCTTCAGCTGCGCAAAAGGAAGCGCCGAAGGCGGCGGCGAAATTATCGCCGGCTTGCGAAACATTGACGAAGATTCGCGACGTGATGTGGCGCGAGGTGGGGATTCTGCGTAGCGGGAAAGAATTGGCGGACGCGATCAAACAACTGGAATCACTGGAACTGCCGAAATCCGAGAAGCCTGCGCGGGAGGCACACGAGCTGCGAAATTTGCATGCGCTGGCTTTGCTAATCGCGCGCTCGGGACTAGCGCGGGAAGAAAGCCGAGGGAGCCATTATCGCTCGGAATTCCCATTCCGGAATGACGAGAAGTTTGGGAAGCATTCGCTGATGCAAAAAAACAACGAAGTGCGATTCGAGGCGTAGTTACAGGTGAAAAAGCGATTTTAATGTGGAGTGCGGCGACTTGCCGCCGCTTTTCTATCTATCGCGATTTCCTGTAACAGCATGTCTGCGCTGCTGGAAAAGCGGGAGCAAGCTCCCGCACTCCCAAAAAGGTACCTTATCGCCACGTGGAATGCCTACTTCGCTTGAAGCTGCTTGATCGTTTCCAAGAAAACGTGGCCGGTGATGGCGAGCGTTTTGGCACTGATTTTGTCGAGAGAATCCTGCGGAGTGTGCCAGTAGCCGTTATTCAAGAAGTCGCCGATGACATCCACCGAGGGCACGCCTCGCTTCAAGAAGGAATCGTGGTCATCTTGGGCGGATGTAGCCTCATTTAGAAAAATTGCGGAATAGCCCAGCTTAGCCGCGGTACTCCAAATCAGATCGACCAATGCCGGCGTGGAACTCTCCTCGCGCAGGAAGCGGGCGTTGCGGCCGCCGACAATGTCCGCGAGCAGGAATGCTTTGATCTTCTTGATATCGCCACTGGTGGATAAGCGCGCGGCCATTTCGCGGCTGCCGTAGCGGCTGTCCGTGTCACTCCAGTCGTGCATGGCCTCCTCGCCGTCGAAGAAGGTTATCCAGACGGCGTAACGTTCGCGCTTTGGACAGAGCGAGCGAGCCAACTCCAGCATCACGCCTGTAGAGGAGCCGGCGTCATCAGCGCCGACAAAAGTCGGCATTGAGTGCACTTCTCCTGTACGCGGATCGCGCGCCGACCGGGCGGTATCGTAGTGCGTGGCCAGCACGATCACGCCGGGCTTTTCCCCGGGAATCTTCGCAACGATATTTTTCATCGGGAGACGCCCGATAGGCGTATCGGCATGGAAGTCATCTGCTTCGGGCTTGCAACCATAGCTGGAGAGCTCGGACTGAATATAATCCTGCAGCTTGGCGATCGCCTCAGAGCCGGAAGGACGCGGACCGAAGCTGACCTGCTTGGCCACGTTAGCGAAGGCGCGCTTGCCATCGAAGCCCCCGGTCTTATCGGGCGGCGGCGCGTCATCAGAGGTTTGCGGTGGAGCGGAGGCGACAGCGCTCATGAATGGCGGTTGGCTGGCGGCGGCTGATTCTTTGCCACTGGCCTTGCATCCCACGAGGCCTGCGGGAAAGATGCAAACGACTGCAGCTATGCGCTGAATCATCCTAGAAAACGAAGTCATTTAGTGAGCCTCCGCGGCAGCTATTCGCCGCTCGCGCCGCCGCACCACGACCCAGGATACTGCGACTCCGACGAAATACAGAGCGACAAGAACGGCCATGAAAACCAGCATGGTAGTAGCATCCGGCGTCGGCGTCAGGATGGCCGCGAGAATGGCGATTACCAAAATGGCGTAACGAAAATTCTTCATCAGGAATTTCGGTGTAACGATTCCAAAGAGGGATAAGAAGAAAATGAGGACCGGCAGCTCAAAAACTAGGCCGAGGCCAAGAAGCACCATCAGGATCAGATCGAAATACTCATCGACGTTGATCAAGGGCACGACCGGCCCCTGAAAACTGATGAGGAATCGCAAAACATAAGGCAGCGAAATAAAATAGCCGAAAGCTATTCCCGCCAGAAACAGAAAGACCGTGGAAAACAAGAACCCGGTGATGGCGCTGCGCTCATGCTTGTAGAGAGCCGGAGCGACGAAGAGCCAGATCTGATAAAGAATCCAGGGCGAGGCGATGACGATCCCGAGATATATGCTCAGAGTGATCAGCAGGTTTAGAAAGCCAGCAGGATGCGAGTAGACCAACTTGGGCTCAAGATGAGCTTTGGTCAGCGCATCGGTCATCGGCTTCACGATCCAATTGACAAAATGGGGCGCCGCGAACCAGCCGATCGCCGCTCCAATTCCAATTGAAATGAGTGAATTCACAATGCGCTTGCGAAGTTCGCTGAGGTGCTCGAAAAAGGTCATTGCTCCGCCAGGTTCTTCCGGGGGTGTGGTGATTTGCGTGTTGGATTCGGATTCGGGCACGGATTCAGGCCGGATGCTGGTGGTCATCATGCGGAGTTTCTTGGGAATTCGTGACCGCCGCAGCTTCGGTATTCGTATCGGCCGGCTCTTCCACAGAGCGCGGGACGGATTCGGCCACTGGTGAAATTACCGGGTCTTGCGTCGCGCCGGATTCAAGCTGGGCCTCACTCGATGGCGCTGTTGTGACCGTGGACGCGTCCGCGATGGCAGGCGGGCCAGTTTCGGCAGCTGCGGCAGAAGTGGCAGCGGCTTCAGCAGCCTTCTTGCGCTCGGCTTGGAGGGCCTGGCGCTCCATCTCACGCATTTCTTCTTCAAAGGCACTCTTGAAATCCGTGGAGGCCTTGCGGAACTCGGCCATGATCTTGCCCAGCCCGCGAGCAAGCTCCGGCAGCTTCTGTGGCCCGAAAACGACCAGGACCACGATAAACAGCACAATCATATGGGGTACGCTCAACATTGCCTTTGGGAGCCGTCTAAAGGGTCCATGGGCATCATAGAAAGGGTGTCAGCCGCTGTCAAACCTGAGATTACCGCATATACGGTGTGCTATAATTTTAGGCTGAGCTGTCACGCGAGGGAACGATGAATTCAGAGCGTCGCGGACTTGTAGTTGTGGTAGCCGTACTGCTGGTATCCGCCGTATTGGGGGGCATTTACGGCCCCAACGTGCGAGCCACGACCGCTTCGGCGGACGATTATCAAACGGCCGTACGGGACTTTACGCGGGTTCTGAACGTGGTTCAGAACAACTATGCCGATACGGTCGATGTCGATAAGGCCGTATACCAAGGCGCCATTCCGGGCATGCTGCGCATGCTCGATCCCCATTCGAGTTTCTTCGATGCCAAGCAGTTTTCCCTGCTGCGTGAAGACCAGCGCGGGAAATACTACGGCGTCGGGATGATCGTGGCGCCGCGGGAGAACCACACCGTGGTGATGGCCCCGTATGCGGGCGCGCCTGCGTATAACGCGGGAATCCGGCCGGGCGACGTGATTGTCAAGGTGGATGACAAGTCCACAGATGGGCTGACCACCACCGAAGTGGCCGACATGCTGAAGGGGCCGAAGGGTACGGTCGTCAAGATTACCATTTCACGAGAAGGCTATGCCGAACAGCTAGTCTTCACCGTGGTTCGCGATGAGATACCGCGGCATTCGGTGGACATAGCGTTCATGCTGAAGCCGGGGGTTGGCTATATCCGGCTGTCAGGATTTAACGAGACGACGGATCGCGAAATTGCGGATGCACTGAGGCAACTCAACGCTTCCTCACTGGATGGTTTGATTCTGGACATGCGCGGGAACCCCGGCGGCTTGCTGAATGAGGCGGTCGCAGTTGGCGATATGTTCCTGGACAAGAACCAGTTGATCGTTTCGCATCACGGGCGGACTTCGCCGGAGCGGCGGTATTACGCGGTGCGCGGCAACCAGGGCGTGACCGTGCCGCTGGTAATTCTGGTAAACAATAACTCGGCTTCGGCAACAGAGATTGTATCCGGCGCGGTGCAGGACCACGATCGCGGGTTGATTGTGGGCGAGACCACGTTCGGCAAAGGACTGGTGCAGACAGTCACGGGACTGAGCGAGAACACCGGACTGGCACTGACGACCGCGCGGTACTACACACCGAGCGGAAGGTTGATTCAGCGGGACTACAAATCCGTTTCGCTCTATGAGTATCACTATGAACGCAAAGTGCCCGACCATCCGACGGAAGTGAAGCTGACAGATAGCGGACGCCAAGTGACGGGCGGCGGCGGCATTACGCCGGACATCGTCGTGCCTGCGCCGAAGCTGACGAAATTTGAACAGTTGCTCTACCGCAACGACGTGTTCTGGCCCGCGGAGACCGGTGTTGGCGGATTTACGCGCTATTTCCTCGGCAACAAGCCCACGATCACCAAGGAATTTGACGCAGACGACAACGTGATGCGCTCGTTCCGCGAGTATCTCAGCAAGCACACCGTCCGATATACGGAACCCGAAATGTCCGAGAGCCTCGACTGGATCAAGAGGAAGATCAAGCAGGAAGTCTTCATGTCGGCGTTCAACCAGCAGGAAGGCTTCAAGGTTCTGCTGGAAGCTGATCCTCAAGTGCAGAAAGCCGTGGAAGCGATTCCGCAGGCCAGGGCGCTGTATCAGAATGCCAAGAAGATCGTGGCCCAGCGGGCAGGCGTGGCTATCGAGCAACCGTAAGAACCACTGACAGAGCGCATTTCTGGATCTACGGGCGACTTCCGCCGCGGACGCCCGATTTGTTTATGCACACTGGAACGTGTATTGGCAAGCATCAGCGCGTTTGCTAAAATTGTGTTGCTGCTCGTGGGCGAGTAGCTCAGCTGGGAGAGCGCCTCGTTCGCAACGAGGAGGCCGGGGGTTCGAATCCCCTCTCGTCCACCAAACTACTTTCCTGCTTTCAATAGCTTACAGCACA
>Ga0179587_10000209_pt1 | contig 24408 bp, 21 predicted proteins | sample CZODoug2_1_08_16_FD_185932 | JGI IMG/M metagenome (GOLD analysis project Ga0179587, IMG submission 185932) | Vadose zone soil fungal communities from Angelo Coast Range Reserve, California, USA - CZODoug2_1_08_16fungal | ecosystem: Environmental > Terrestrial > Soil > Vadose zone | place: USA...
TGCGAACCGCTATCTCGCTAGCGGCGGAACCGACGGGCACATGTACAAGACAACCGTGCCACAGCGAGGTGAGATCACGGCGCCGGCACTGCTGCTGACCACCACCGGCCGCAAGTCTGGCGACAAGTTCATATTCCCGCTGTTTTACGGAACGGAGGGCGGCAGTTACTTCGTAATTGCCTCAAAGGGAGGCGCGCACCAACACCCAGGGTGGTATCGCAATATTCTGGCGAACCCCGACGTCGAAGTACAAGTCGGGACCATGAAGATGAACGCGCGGGCCAGGACAACGGCGGGCGAGGAACGCCTCCGACTTTGGAAAAAGGCGGTCGAATTTTGGCCGCCCTACGCCGACTATCAGCTCAAGACCGAGCGCGAGATACCGGTGGTCGTGCTGGATCCGGTCCATTAGGGTACGTGGCGGCCGGCCGCCGCAGCGACGGCATAGCGCTGTTCGGCCGGCTTTATCACTTTGCCGGCCTCGGCTAAGCAGTGCGCCACGATCGACATGCTGTCTGACGGTCGCCTGCTGCCGGCCTTCGGCATTGGTAGCCCGCATGCGCCCGAATGGCAGGCGCTCGGCGTGGACACGAAGACACGGGGTCGCAAGACCGATGAATGCCTGGAGATTATCCGCCGGCTGTGGCGAGAGGAGTCGGTTGATTTCAGCGGCGCCTTCTACAAACTGAAGGGCGCCACCATCGCGCCGAAGCCTGCGCAGCCCGACCTGCCGATGTGGATCGGTGGCTCGACTGACGCCGCGATCCGACGCACTGCGCGCATCGGCACCGGTTGGCAGGCTGGCGGCGACCCGCCGGCCGAGGCCGGTCGCGTCGTGGCCGCGATCAAGGCCGCCGCCACCGAAGCCGGCCGATTGATCGACGAAGGCCATTACGGCGCGGGCTTCGCGTTCCACTTCGGCAGCCGAGATGCGCCCGCCGTCGTCAGGGCAATGGAGGCCTACGCCAAACGTACCGGACGCGACGCCACGCACGCGGTCGCGGTCGGCGACGCCGACATGATCCTCGCGCGTGTCGCCGAATACATCGACGCTGGCGTGTCGAAGTTCATTTTGCGTCCACTGGGCGGGGATGACGACGCAATTCTGGCCCAGACCCGTCTGCTAATCGAGCAGGTGCTGCCGCGCGCGGATGCACGGTGGCCGAGATGTCCGGCGGTCACCACGACCGAAAGATAGTGACACGAAATCCATCGCGGACTACCAGGTCCGCGAGCGACGCCACGGGGAGAGAACGATGCGCATTGGCGGGGCCATGTTTTTCACCGACTACTCGATGTCGCCGACCGAACTTGCGCGGGCGCTGGAGGATCGCGGCTTCGATTCACTCTGGGTCCCCGAACACTCCCACATTCCGTTGACGCGCAAGTCACCCTTCCCTAGCGGCGGCGATCTACCGAAGAAATACTACGACGTGATGGACCCGTTCGTGGTGCTCGGCGCGACGGCGGCGGTGACCAAGACGCTGCTGCTGGGAACCGGCATTTGCGTGATCGCTCAGCGCGACCCGATCCAGACAGCCAAGCAGGTCGCTTCGATCGACCAGATCTCGGGCGGCCGCTTCCTGTTCGGCGTTGGCAACGGCTGGAATGAGGACGAGATGGCCAATCATGGCACCGCGTTCGCAAGCCGCCACAAGCTGGCGCGCGAGCGTGTCGAAGCCATGAAGGCGATCTGGACCGAGTCAAGGGCCGAGTATCATGGCGGGTTCGTGAACTTCGAACCGATGGTGGCTTGGCCGAAGCCGGTCCAGAAACCGCATCCGCCGATCATCGTCGGCGGCGCCTTCCCGTACGGCGCGCGGCGGGCCTTGCACTACGGCAACGGCTGGATGCCTCACCGCTCACGCACCCAGTACGCGGACGTGCAGGCCCTGCTGCCGAAGTTCCGCGCGATGGCGGCCGAAGCGGGCCGCGATCCCGCGTCGGTGTCGATCACGATCTGGGGCGCCAGGGAGGACCTCGACCTGCTCAAGCGTGACCGCGACGACGGCGTCTCACGCGTGGTAATCAGTCTCGATTCCGCCAAGTCCGATACGATCCTACCGGAGCTCGACCGCTGGGCAAAGTTGATCCGCCAACTTGGTGGCTGAGACGGCTACACGAGCGGCAGGACCTCCGCCCTGAACTTCTGCATGCCCGCAAGGACTTCGTCAGCTGTCGAACCGCCGAATCCGAAATCGATGGAGCCGACGCCCATGTCGCGCAGCGCCCGGATGTCGGCGGCGAGGAGCGCCGGCGGACCGGCGAACAGGCGATGCTCGCCATCACCGGCCTGCGGTGGCGCGGTCTCGCCGAACACCGTGACGCGCAAGCTCAGGCCGACCGCCTTGGGATCGCGACCCGCTTCTGCGACCATCTTGCGCAGGCGCGCCGCCTGGGTCGTGAAACGCGTCAGGCTATCGAGCGGATTCTGCGGGTTGGTACCGATCGGATACCATGCATCACCGATGCGCGCGGTTCGTCGCAGCGCCGGACCGCTCTCGCCTCCGACCCAGATCGGTGGATGCGGTTTCTGCACGGGCTTCGGCTCGAAACCGATATTGGAGAATCGGACATGCCTGCCGTCGAACTTCGGCGCAGCCCTGGTCCAGAGTTCAACGAAGGCGCGCACATATTCGTCGGTCACCGTTCCTCGGGCATCGAAGTCCGGCGCGTCGATGGCCTCGAACTCCTCGCGCATCCAGCCCGCACCGACACCCAGCGTCAGCCGGCCACCCGACAGAACGTCGATGGTCGAGAGAATCTTGGCGGTCAGCACGGCTGGCCGATGCGGAACCACCATGACGGAGGTCACGAGACGCAGGCGCGTCGTTTTCGCGGCGATCCAGGCGATCTCGGTCAGCTGTTCGTGCCGCTCGCCGCGGGTGCCGCTGGGGAACTCTCCGGAGGCACTATAGGGATATTCGGCCGCGATCGCGGTCGGAATAACGACGTGGTCGCTGAACGTTGCGTAGTCGAAGCCCATCGCCTCGCCGCCAACCACGATCTTCGTAAGGTTATCCGCGGCCGACAGGGGGCCGGCGGTCGGTGCGTTGAAGCCGATCAGCATTTGTTGCATCCTTCCTTGCATTGCATCGCTCGCGTCGATGCGACACCATGCGGCCGCTAGCGGGTGGCGGCAAGCGCGTCCCGCGATAACATGCGACCCTCTGTGGGCGGAGACGACGGATCATGACGGCGGCCGGTAGACAGACGACGCGGCAGCGGTTCGACGCGCCGCTGGCCGAACTGATAGCAGAAGCCGCCGCCTTGCGCGATTCCGCGCACGGAAGGCTGATTTCCTACTCGCGCAAGGTCTTCATTCCGCTCACCAAACTCTGCCGCGACGTCTGTCACTACTGCACGTTCGCGCAAGTGCCGCGCGCGGGCAAGCCTGTCTACCTCTCACCCGACGAGGTGCTCGCCATCGCGCATGCCGGCGCGGCCGCGGGTTGCACCGAAGCGCTGTTCACGCTTGGCGACAAGCCTGAACTGCGCTACCAGGCCGCGCGCGGCGCATTGAAAGCGCTCGGGCACGAAACGACGATCTCCTATCTGACTGCGATGTGCGCGCTGGTGCTGCGCGAGACCGGATTGCTGCCGCATGCCAATCCCGGCGTGATGACACGCGAGGAGATCGCCGGCCTGCGTGAGGTGACGGCCAGCCAGGGAATTATGCTGGAGTCCACCAGCGAGCGGCTCTGCAGGCAGGGTGGCGTTCACTACGGTTCTCCCGACAAACATCCTGCAGTCAGGCTGGAGACCCTGCGTCTGGCCGGCGAACTGAAGGTTCCGTTCACGACCGGCATCCTGATCGGCATCGGCGAGACACGCGACGAGCGGATCGACGCGCTGGAGGCGATTCGGGATCTGCACGTCGCCCATGGTCATATCCAGGAAGTCATCGTCCAGAACTTCCGGGCCAAGCCCGACACCAAGCTCGCCAATTCCGAGGAACCAGATCTCGACGACCTGCTGTGGACCATCGCGACGGCGCGCCTGATTTTCGGGCCCGACATGAATATCCAGGCGCCGCCAAATCTGTCGCCCCTAGTCTATCAAAAGCTGATCGACGCGGGGCTCAACGACTGGGGCGGCATCTCGCCGGTCACGCCCGATCACGTGAACCCCGAAGCGCCGTGGCCTGCCATTGCTGAACTCGCCCGCAAGAGCGCGGGCGCCAGCAAGCTGCTGGTGAACCGCCTGCCCGTCTACCCCGCCTACGCGCGCGTCGCCGATACGTGGCTGGCTCCCGACATCGCCACCCGCGTGCGGCGCATGAGCGACGCTGAAGGCTTCGCGCGCGACGGCGACTGGGCGCCGGGCAACACCAAGGCGCCACCGGCGCCACTGGTGCTCGCCCGCGGCGTCGACGCCGGAATCGCGAGAATCGTCGAGCGTGCCACATCGGGCGAACGGCTCGCCTCGAACGACATCGTGCGCCTGTTCGCGGCGCGCGACGCCGACTACCGGCACGTTACGCAGGCCGCCGACGCGCTGCGACGCGCGGTCAGTGGCGACGTCGTGCGTTACGTCGTGAACCGCAACATCAATTACACAAACATCTGCTACTTCCGGTGCAAGTTCTGCGCTTTCTCGAAAGGCCGCACGCACGAGGATCTGCGCGGCTCACCCTATGATCTCGCCATCGAGGAAATTACGCGTCGCGCGATTGAGGCGTGGGATCGCGGGGCAACGGAAGTATGCCTGCAAGGCGGCATCCATCCCGACTACACCGGCGCCACCTACGAAGCGATCTGCCAGGCGATCAAGGCGGTCGTCCCCGAGATGCACATCCACGCCTTCTCGGCTCTGGAGGTGACGCAAGGTGCGGCCACGCTCGGACTGCCTATCCACAAGTTCCTCGCGAAACTGAAGGCGGCCGGTCTCGGCACCCTGCCCGGCACGGCGGCCGAAATCCTTGACGATGACGTACGCGCCATCATCTGCCCCGACAAGATCAACTCCGGGCAATGGCTCGACGTGCAGCGCGCCGCCCACCAAGCGGGACTGCGCACCACCTCGACCATCATGTACGGGCACGTCGAGAGCTCGAGTTCGTGGGCGAAACATCTCCTCGCGCTGCGTGACTTGCAGGCCGAAACTGGCGGCTTCACCGAGTTCGTGCCGCTTCCCTTCGTTCACATGGAAGCGCCGATATACCGCCTCGGCACGGCGCGTCCCGGCCCGACGTTCCGCGAAGCGGTGCTCATGCATTCAGTCGGGCGGTTGGCCCTGCATCCGCTGATCCCCAACATCCAGACATCCTGGGTGAAGATGGGGCCGGCGGGCGCCGCAGTCTGCCTGAAGTCCGGCGCCAACGATCTCGGTGGCACGCTGATGAACGAGAGCATCTCGCGCGCCGCCGGCACCCAGCACGGCCAGGAGTTCCCGCCGAACGAGATGGACGCGCTCATCCGCTCGATTGGCCGCGAACCGATGCAACGCGACACTCTCTATCGGCCGGTGCCGGAAGACCGTCGAGCGGCATCCATGATCGCGGCCGACCTGGAGCCGATCGTGCTATCACCGCCGCGCAAGAAGGCGGCGGTCGGTTAGGCGATACCCCGCTTGGCCAGCAGCGCGGGCACGCCAAGTTCGTCGAGCAGCGTGCGGGTACGAGTGCCGGTTGATTGCGGCAGGCGCAGGAAAAGCGCCAAATCGACTGGATGGTCGATATCCATCGCGATTCCGGGCTGACGGATCACAGTCGGCTCGATGCCCTGAAGACGCGCGGCGTCGAGGTGCGGAAAGTAGCTGTTGTCGCCGAAGCGAAGCGGCACCGATTCCGGCGGCGAGCAGACGACGGCATTGGATCCGAGATCGTCATGCGCCGGCGAGATCGTGAAAGAGGGCGCTGCGAGATGCGCCGATAACACCGCGTCGATCTCGCAGGCGCGGATGGCTGGAATGTCGCCGGGCATCGTGATCATGCCGCCACGCCCTTCGCCCGCGAGAAGGCGGCGGCCAGCGTTCACGCTGCCGGTATGTCCGTCGCGCGCGCCCTCGGTCACGATCCTCGCACCGATCTTTTCGCCAAGAGCCGTCGCATGCGCATCGAGCGTGACGATCATCACGCCGCCCAGAAGCCGGGAACCGGCAACGGCGTCCAGCATATCCGTCAGCATGGTCTGGGCGAGAAGACGGCGTTCTGGGGGCGACAGCAGGCCCGACAGCCGATGCTTGGCGTCATCGAACTCCTTGACCGGAATCACCGCCCAGATATCGCTCATCGCTGCGAGGCCAGTGCGTCGGCCACGTCGAGCGTCACGCGCGCCAACGTCTCCCGGTCCTCTAGGCTCGTCATCAGGGTCTTGGCGATCGTGACCCGCGCGCCGATATTGCCGATCCCATCGGCGTCGGCGTGGTCGACGATATAGCCATCGAGCAGGTCGCCGTAGCGGGCGGCCACGCCGGCGGCACTGGCCTCGAGGCCAAGTTCGCGCATCATCTTCGCTGTCGGGCCCTTGACGGCCTGCCCGCCGAGGATTGGCGACACGGCGACGACCGATGCGCCGCTTGCCTTGATCGCATCGCGCATGCCGGGGATCGCCAGGATCGGCTCGATACTGATGAAGGGATTGGACGGACAGACGATCACGGCCCGCACATCGCCCGAGCGCAGCGCAGCCGTGATGTCGGCGTGCGGCCGGGCGAGCATCACACCGTCGAAAGCCAACTCATGGACGACCGGCCGGCACTGCTGGCGCACAAAGTAATCCTGGAAGTCGATCCAGCCCGCGTCGCTGCGCACGCGGGTACGCACCCGGTCGTCGCTCATCGGCACCACGCGGGCACCGATGCCGAGGCGCCGGCAAATGTCGGCGGTCACCTCGGACAGCGTCTGCCCCAAGCGCAGGCGACGGGTGCGCTCGACGTGCAGCGCGAGATCGCGATCGCCGAGCCGAAACCAGTCCTCGCCGCCGAGCGCGCCGATGCTGTCCATGAATGACCACGTCTCGTCACGCCGGCCCCACCCGGTGGCGGCATTGTCGATGCCAGCGAGAACATAGGTCAGCGTGTCGATATCGGGCGAGATGCTCAGTCCGAGATGCTCGAAATCGTCGCCGGTGTTGGCGACCACCAGCAGTTTGTCGGCCGGCAAGACGAGGCTCAGACCGAGCGCCAGTTTGGCGCCGCCGACCCCGCCGGACAACGCCACGACAAGTCGTTTGCTCATCGGAACATGTCCTCGGCGGCTGGGCGCAAGAGCTCGGACGCATTATTGTCCGGACCGCGCCATGTCAGACCACGCACGACCACGACGGGCTGGCCTTCGGCACCCTGCCCCATCACGAGCGACGCTGCAGCAGCGATCTCGTCTGCATGCCCGGTGATGCTGACCTGAAGCTCGCGGCCGAACAGATCGGGCGAGCCACGCAGATCCATCAGCGACGGGAGACCGGCGGCACCAATCGCGACACCGCAGGTACCGCGCCGCCAGGCACGGCCGAAGCTGTCGCTAATGATCACCGCCACTGGCACGCCGAACCTTAGCGACAGGCGCTTTCTCAATGTCGCCGCGCTGCCGTCGGGATCGACCGGCAGTAGCAGAGCTCGTTGGGGGTCATCGGGCGAGGCCACGTTGGACTGGTCGATGCCCGCATTGGCCATCACGAAGCCCAGCCGGTGCTCGACGATGAGGACGCCCGGCCTTGCCCGGACGACGCGCACCGATTCCGACAGGATCAGTTCGACGAGGCGCGGATCTTTCTGGACGTTGCCCGCGAGTGCGATCGCCTCAGTCGACGGTTCGACGGTCGCGAGATCGACCAGGCGCCCTTCGGCCTTGGACACGATCTTCTGCGTCAGCACGAGGACATCGTCGCCACGTGGCACGATGCCACCGCGCGCCAGCCCCTCGCCGATCAAGGCGACGAGATCGTCGTCCTTGCGCACCAGCGGAATGCCGGGGACGGCGATGATCTCGACGGCGTTGCTGCGTTTCATCGGCCGGTTCCGCCCACTCAACCGAAACGCTTGCGCAGCCGCGGCAGCACGTGCTCACCGTAGAGCTTCAGGAAGCGCGCCTGGTCTGGTCCCGGCGCGTGGAACACCAGATTCCGGAAACCGAGACCGACATAGTAACCGATCCGCTCGACGTGCTCGTCGGCGTCGCTGGACACGATCCATCGACTGGCGGCGCGCTCCAGCGGCAGCGCGTCGGCAAGGCGCTGCATCTCCACGGGATCCTCTACCGTCATCTTTTCCTCCGATGTCAGCGCCAGCGCCGCCCAGTGGCGCGTGTCCTCGAGCGCTCGCACCTTGTCGGTGTCGAACGACACCTTGACCTCGATCATGCGATCGTAGGATCGCGACGGATCCTCCGACGCCGCGATGCCCTCAGCGACCTTCGGCAACAGGGTCTCGGTGTAGAGCTCCGGCTTCTTGCCGCTGGTGCAGATGAATCCCTCGGCGGAGCGGCCGGCGTAACGCGCCACGAGGGCACCCGCGGCTGCGACATAGATCGGCACCGGCGTGTCTGGGCGGTCGTAGATCGTCGCCTTCTCAGTCTTGTAGTACTGGCCTTCGAAGCTGACCCGCTCCTGCGTCCAGAGTGCCCGAATCAGCGCGACGGATTCACGTAGGCGAGCGAAGCGCTCCTTGAATTCCGGCCAAGGTTGGCCGGTCGAAGGCACTTCGTTGAGGCCTTCACCGGTGCCGATGCCGAGCACGACGCGACCCGGGAACATCGCGCCCATCGTGCCGAACGCCTGGGCGACGATTGAGGGATGGTAGCGGAAAGTCGGTGTCAGCACGCTGGTGCCTATGACGACACGCGACGTTCTGGCGCCCAGCGCGCCCAGCCACGTCAGCGAGAAGGGCGCATGGCCATCGACGTGCTTCCATGGCTGGAAGTGGTCGCTGATGAACACCGAATCGAAACCGACCTCCTCGGCAAGACACGAGAAGCCCAGCAACTTGCCCGGCGCGAACTGCTCCGCCGATGCCTTGTATCCGAGCTTGATCACCGCACGTCTCCTGGCTGGCGCCGGTTGATGCCGATGCCGTGGTACCCCTCGCGGAAATCTATAGACTAGCGGGAAACCAGCAACCAGCCAAAGCGAGGAAGCGACCATGCATCTTGGAATTGCCCTGCCTTTTGGCGACATCGGTGGCGATGGCCCGATCGTCCGCGAATTCGCCGAGCTCGCCGAGGCCGAAGGCTACGAAGGTCTGACGCTGGCGGACCACGTGCTCGGCGGCAACCCGGCCAACCCCGCCAGCGGCCGTGCTGGTGGGCTCGGCCTATTCCACGACCCCTTCGTGGCGTTCGGTTTCATCGCTGCCTGCACGAAAAAGGTCGAACTCTCCACCCAGGTGCTGATTCTCGCGCAGCGGCAGACGGTGCTGGTTGCCAAGCAGGCTGCCAGCCTCGACGTGCTCAGCGGCGGCCGCTTCCGGTTCGGCATCGGTGTCGGCTGGAACGAGATCGAGTTCGTCGGCCTCAACGAGAATTTCCACAACAGGGGCAAGCGGTCCGAGGAACAGGTCCAGGTGATGAAAGCGCTGTGGGAAAATCCCTACATTACGTTCGAGGGCAAGTGGCACCGCCTCCAGGACGCCGGCATCAATCCCCTGCCGCCTCACCGCAAAATCCCGCTGTGGTTCGGCGGTCACATGGACGTGACGCTGCAGCGGATCGCAAAGTGGGGCGACGGCTGGATCATGCTGTCTGAACCGCCGGGACCCAAGGCCGTCGCGGAATTCGACAAGCTGCGCAGCTTGGTGGAATCCGAGGGACGCGATCCGGCGTCGGTTGGCCTCGAAGTCTGGACCTCAACCGGCACAGGCACCGAACAGGACTGGCGCGAGGAAATCAGCTTCTGGAAGAAGGCAGGCGTCACGCATGTCACGCTGCACAACACCTTCGGCGGTTACCACCACAAGCGCATGGCGGGCCGGAGCATGACCGACCATGTCGAGGCTATGCGCCGCTACCGCAACGCCGTCGCCGATCTGCTCTAAGGGAGGGCGGCACACACGCCTCAGGTATCGGCGAGCGCGGCCAGCATGCGGTCGCGAGCGGCGAAATCGCCATCCGCGTGAACGGGCTGCAGACAGACATGCGTGGCGCCGGCCGTGAAGTGCGCCCGCAGGCCGCGCCTGATGGTGTCGGCGTCGCCCCACAGCACCATCGCATCGATGAACCGGTCACTACCGCCGTCGGTGAGCTCGGCCTCGGCGAAGCCCTGGCGCAGCCAGCTGTTGCGATAGTTCGGCAGCACCATGTAACGTGACAGTTCCTTGCGCCCGAGCGCCCGTGCCTTCGCGGGATCGGTCTCGAGCGTTACCTTCTGCTCCACCGCGAGCCAATTCGAAGGCCCAAGGATCGCGGCAGCCTCGGCCGTATGCTTCGGCGTCACGTTGTATGGGACAGCGCCACGCGACTTGGCACCGCTCAGCGCCAGCATCTTCGGCCCGAGTGCTGCGACCACGACCGGCGGCGGCTCGCCGGCAGGCGCGAACTTGTTGATGCCATCGAGATAGGCGCCCATCGCCGCCAACGGCCTGTCGTAGCGATGGCCGCGCAGGCCCTCGACCATCGGAATGTGGCTGACGCCGAGACCGAGCACGAACCGGCCGCCGTAGAGCGCGTTCAGCGAGACCATGGCGCGCTGCGCGGTGAAGGAATCGCGTGCATAGATGTTGGCGATCGAACTGCCGATCACCAGCTTCTCGCTGCTCGACAGCAGCCAGGCCGCCAGCGACATCGACTCGTAGCCCCGCGATTCGGGGTACCACAGGGTCGAGTAACCATTCTTCTCGACCGTGCGCACGAAATCACGCAGTTGCGATCCGTCGAGTTTATCGGTGCCGTACCATACGCCAAGGCGTCCGAGTTTCATGTCGATTGTCTCCGGTTGAAGGTGCGTGCGAGCCGCTATCAGGCTGCTCCGAGAATGGTGCGCCGGGCGCGCGCGACACCTTCGGACTGGATGTCGCTGGCGAGCTGGCGCAGACGCTCGCGATCGGCGTCGTTCTTCACCGCGATCGAACTAGACGAAATTGCAAACGTTTGTACCCGTTTTGACCTCTCGGTGCACACGAAAGTCGGAGTGCACACGCGTGGCGACCTTCACTCAATTGGCATCCGGAAACTAGCGCGTCCAGGTCCGCCGCAAGACCCGTTATGTGGCCGAGACGTTCCGAAGGCGCAAGGACGACGAGGAATGGGCGCTCGAAATGGAGCGCAACATTGACCGCAATGGATCGTCCAAGCCACGCGCGGTGCGGAAATCGGTCGCCTGCATCTGGACCAATCACATCTCGCCGACATGCCGTGGGAGAAACGCCGGTGGAAACCAAGTTTCAGAATGCGCTGCTGGCGTTCGCGGTGGCACGTCTGTTTCCGGCGGTGAAGTCGAACTCGCTGGAACCGGGATGGGTACCCACCAAGATGGCCGGCGCCGGCGCGCCCGACATCGACAAGGCGCATCGGACGCAGGTCTGGTTAGCGACGAGCGAAGAACCTGCCGCGACGGTCCTCCGCCCGAAGCAAGGCGACCCAGATCCGGCGGCGATGAATATGGAACGACAGGGTCTGCTGCTCGACTTGTGTCACAAGGTTACAGGCACGGCTCTTCCCAAAGCGTAACCTCTATTCAGATCCCGGCTGGTGATGCGCTCAGAAGGGAAGCTTTCGGATTGCCGATGGCCGCTTCGCGCTATGAGTCGCCGTTGCAGGCAGACTGATGCACACGCACGCGGTCTTTAGACCATAGCTTGTTCAGCCGCAATTCCAGATCGGCCCGATCGGCGTCCGCGTCCAGCAAGGGCCGAAACTGCCGCCATTATAGTGACCGCGGTAAAAGCCAGGCCGGCCGAAATAGTGCCAGTCGCCATCGTACCCGTAATAACTTGGGGTTGGATCGATATACCAGGGGCGCCGGTTGCGGGGCGAAACCGAAGCTTTCTGGGCGTAACCTGGAAGGCTGTTATTCGGTGGCTGATGATAGCCCGGCAGGAACCCATAGCCATGCCAGCGTGGCGCCGCCCGTTTTTGAGCCGGCGCAGCCGGCGCGACGACCGGCAGCAGCGATAGGACGATAGCAATCGACAGAAACGCGAGGCGCGACATAACCGCACCATAGACGGTCGGCTGTTGGGAAACGATTCAAATCTGAGTGCACAGTCCAGCGCAACTGCTTCTGGTTTCGGTTGCGAAACGGCCGACTTACGCCAGATGCGGTCACTGGGTACGTATTATTGAGCGAACGCATCGCAGCCACGGGCCGCGGGGCGTTCAAATTTTCCGCGAACCTCAGTTTGCCAGCGGATCGGGCCGAAACTGGATGTGCACGGCGCGCGGCATTGAGCCCTTGCCGCCTTCCTTGAGCCAGGGCGTGCGGTCGCCGTTCGTGCTCCACAATCCGCGGCCTTTCCAGCCGCCGTTCGGATCGTCGATCCGCCCATCGAGGCCCTTGGCATAGAAGCTGAGCGGATAAGGGATCCGGATCGTGACCATCTTGCCGTCCTTCAGCGCCACGAAGCCGTCACCGAGGTTGGCGGTCGAGATCGGGATGTTCTCACCCAGTCCGGACGTGTTGTGCTGGTCGACCCAGGTGTAATAGCTCGACTCGGCGCTGTTCTCGCCGACGCCTTCGAAGCCGGGGCCGGGATACTGATAGATCGTCCAGCCTTCCGGGCAATGATTGCCGGTGGCGTTCGGCCCATTGAGCGGGCCTTTGCACTTGCGGCGGTCAAAGCTGCCGAGGTGACCACTCGATAACGATGCCCAGATCACGCCGTTCTTGTCGATATCGCCGCCGCGGATTCCGAACGCCGCCGCGGGAACGTTGTACATTTCCGACAGTCCGGTCGCCGGGTCGAATCGCAGGACCCCCGGCGTGCCGCCGAAGATGCCGACGGTATACCAGATCGAGCCGTCGACTGGTGACGGCATCACCGCGTAAGGTCCGGAACCCGGAACAATCCGCTTGTCCTTGTTCGGATCGAGCGGGGCGTTGGGCTCGACATAGTCGTCGCGCTTGCCGTTGCCGTTGGTGTCGAGCACGAACGGCGACCAGCCTTGGGACTTCGCCGCATCGCCGGTTTCGTCGAACATCTTGGTGTTGATCCAACCGGCAACCGGACCGGTGCCGCTGAGCCACAGCGTGTCATTGGCGTCGTAGCCGAACTGAAGGTGATGGGTGGCAAAGCAGGTGTTGATAAAGCTGTACTTCATCGTCTTGGGATCGAGCATCGCTACCTGGCGTGCCGACTTTTCCAGCGGGAACAGCTTGGCCGACGGATGGTCGGATCCTTGTTTGCAGAAGTCCGGGTTATCCATGCTGCGCACGGTGGCGGAGAGCCAGAGCCGGCCCTTCTCGTCGAACATGGAGTTGTGGTTGTTCGCTCTTGTATCCCAGAGTTTTCGCTCGCCCCAATAGGCCGACGGCTCGAGCGGCTTCACGCTGGCGGCGTGTCCAGGGCCTAGCGATTCCGGCATCTCGGGATCTGCGACCGGCATCTTGAAGAACGACACTTTATTCGTCTTCGGATCCAGGATGGGCATGTTGTCGGTCGAATATTCTGGCGAGCCGTAAAGCGGTCCATAGGCATTGACCGTCGGATTGCGCCGGTCTGATGAGATCAGATCGTGCAGGTATTTGTCGGGCGTCGACCACTCCCAAGAGGTGATCACGATATTGCGTTCGACGCCTTGCGGACGTGCCGGCTTGCTCTTGGGTAGTTCGCCCTTGGCGACGCGGTCGGTCCAGTCGCCAAGAAATTTGAATGGGACGCCGCCGAAATTGCCGGCAAGCTGGTTGGTCATTTGCTCGCCGGATTGCCCGGATTGAACGCGCCGCATCCAGGCAGCCTCACCGGAATCGAACTTGCCGAAAGCTGCGGGTATCGTGCGGGTCGCTTCCTGGCCGATCTGATGACAACCGATGCAGCCGATGTTCTTCACCTGCTTCAGCCAGTCAGTCTGCGTCAGCTTTTCGGGAATGTCGCCCTTACCGCCAAACTCGCCGGCCGACGGAATTTTCATCATCGCGTACCAGTAGATCGCCGGATAATAATGCGCCGCCACCGCTTCGTTCGGCGCTGGCACCGCGGAGTGGTTGAGCAGCTGGCCCGGCTTTGCGATGAGCTTGGGGGAATCCACCAAACCATAGCCGCGCACCCAGACGCTGTAATTGGCTGTCGGTAGATCGGGAATGAGATAGCGGCCCTGATCGTCGGTAACGACGATGCGCGCGAACTTGGTCGGAAGCTCGGTGGTCTCGGCGATCACCCAGACCCCGGCTTCGGGACCCGATGCCCCGACAACAGTGCCGCCGATGTCGGTGGCGCCGACTGTTACGGCCTGCTGCGCATAAACTGCGGTAGGGATGGCGCTTGGCAGCGCCATCAAGCCAGCAAACATCGTCAACCACGCAAGCGCTTTGGTCACGAACATGGCTCACCTCCCGGCGTTGAACCGGCTCTCTGGCCGGCATACCGCTACCGCCAGTTTAGCAAAACGGTCGGTAGCGTCCAATAGCTTGGATCAGCCTTTTTACTCACGTAGGCGTGTGCCACTGGCTGACGCTCGCGCGTTCGTCGGACGTCTGTTTCGCGCCAACAAGCGACATCACCGCCGTTGTTCGATATTTTCGTGGAAAGTCATGACACTGGATTACGAAATTAGCGCAGAATGCAGGAACCGACAGAATGCCGACAAGCCACTGTGTGCGCTGGCAGGTCGGCTGAAGTTGCATCAATAAGCCAAAGAGAGTCGAGGACGCGAATGGACCTATCCTACGCACAGAATCTTGAGGACTATCATCTTTCGCTTGCCTTCGCGGGACAGACCACTGGGACCTACATCGATGTCGGCGCAGGGCATCCGATCGCGGACAATGTGTCATTCTGGTTCTATGAACGCGACTGGCACGGCATTGTAGTCGAGCCACAGCCTGAACTTGCGGCGCTGTACCAGCGACTACGGCCGCGCGATCTCGCGGTTCGTAGCTTGGTCGGACGCCACTGCGGCGAAATCGACTTCTATCTGGTGGAGCGTCTGCATGGTCTTTCGACGACCGTGGAATACCATGCGCAAAAAGCAAAAGCCTTCGGCGTCGACTATCAGACCGTTCGCATGCCTGTGACCACGCTGGCCAATTTATGCGAAACGCACGATGTGAGCTCTATCGACTTCCTCAAAATCGACGTCGAGGGTGCCGAAGGCGATGTCCTGTTCGGCGGCGATTGGAAGCGCTTTCGACCAAAAGTGATCGTCATGGAAGCAGTAACGCCCGTGTCGTCAGAGCCGGCATGGCAGGACTGGGAGCCGCTCCTTCTCGCTCAAGGCTACCGCTTCGTTCTGTTCGACACCGTCAACCGCTTTTATGTCGCGCAGGAACATCGAGAGATCATGGCGCGCCTTCCGTCCGAGCGGGCGTCGTGGCACGCGGTTCGGCACATGTACGAGATAGGCCGTGCCCCCGAAAATAAGCAACATCCCGATCACGCGCTAGCGCAAGATCTCGCGCGCGGATTCTGGGCAAGCCTGCCTTATCTCGACAAAGATCTCATGACGTCCCTCTTGAGTCGCGCGCGCCGAATCGCAAAACCCGATGAGCTCGCGGCGCTTGCATCCACGGTCGAGACCGAAGCATTTCGCACGGCGCTCGGACGCATTGCTTGCGGCTATGACGGCGGCCAGATCGTCGATGAATGATAGACCGCGAACCGCGGCAATGATCTTGGTTGTGAGAAACGCGCTGGGCGCAGCATTTGACGATTCGTGATAGCCGCCCGGAGGGCGGACGCATTCCCCCCTTAGCCACAACATCATTTCAATAGCGCTCGCTACCGGTTGGCTTAGCTCCGCGCTCCACCTGACTGGGTCGATAAGGTGAACGCCGCCGACGACTGCTCCCGCGTAAGCACACATCACGATTACCACGATCACCGCGATGACTTGAGCGATTGACATGGACCCATTCCCCTTGCCGGTATCGGGTGGGCGTCTCTTGGTGCACTTGGCTGACGTTAGAGCTTTGGCGAATGACCGCTTTGCGCCAGAAGTGTTCGAATTTTTCTACGATCCTTCGATGACCTTGCAGGATTGGCGTGTACACGAGCTTGATAATCGGCAGCACTCGTCAAGAAACCTTGGCCCGTCGTCCTATTTGTAGATGCTGCGAGCCAGATCGAGCATTTCGTTTTGCCGCATCGGGTCGGAGCCTCCCATCAATTTGACTTCGGCGATGGCGCGCGCCTCGGGCGTGACCTTGTCAAGAACACCGCGCCGCACGATGCCAAATCCGTCCTGCGCGAAGATCTGCTGAACCTCGTCGGACATCGAGAAATCGATATAAAGGCGCGCGGCATTGGGATGCGGAGCACGCTTCATCTGTGCGGTATCGTAGAGCACATAGGGCGCACCCTCCGCAGGCACGACAGCCCGCACCGGCAAGCCCTTGAGGTTTTGGATGTCGCTCAAGATGAACGGCATATAGATCGCCATCTCGCCCCGCGCGACGCGTCGTCCGGCTTCGCGCATTTCGCGCGTGAACTGGATGCCCTGGGTTGCCAGGGCCTCATGATAGGCTTTTCCGAGTTTTTCCTCGGTGACGAAAAAGGCGACGTAACCGCCGCCGACCGCCCGCATTTCATCCGACAGGATCTTGCCTTTCCATTTGGGGTCGGTCAGGTCCCGCCAACTCTTCGGCTCCTCCCCCGACGGCACGAGCCGATTGTTGACCAACAGTCCGTAATTGATGGTCATCACGGGTGACTTGAGGCCATCGTCCTGGAACGGATGTGTCAAGCCCGTCGCATTGGGTACGGGCTCATGCGGAACGACGGACTTGTCTTCAGCGCTGAGAATGATGACCTGATTTTCGGAATTGAACATGACGTCCCCGAGATAGCGCCCGGCGGATTGTTCGGTGCGGATGCGCTCACGCAATTCGCTGGCGCGCGCCTCCAGCACTTGCACCGGGATGCCGTATTTCGCCTCGAAGGCTTTGGCAATCGTCTTCGTGGAGGGTGCGCCCACAAGTGCGGTGTAGAGAACGAGCCCTGCTTCGGCCTTCGCGGCGGCGGCGACCTTGTCCCAATCCGCGACCTCAGCAGATGATGGGCTGCTCGCGTATAACAGCCCAAGACCGATGGATAAGGCGATGAGCGCCTGCCGCATACCGGCGAGAGACGGTTCAACCTGAAGCGCGATCATTATTCCCCCTTTTAATTCTTTTGTCCGTTCAGACGGTCACGACGACATAGTCGTCCTCGACCCGGACCTCGTAGCTTTCGGCGACGTAGGGACCTTTTACCAGTTGATCGCCACTATGCACCGCGACATCAAAGCTGCGGATCTTGAGCCGGTCCGGCGCGCAATAGGACTGCCCGGTCTTGATTTCGAACTCCCAGCCATGGAACGGACACCGGATGAATTCGCCCTTGCGCGCGATGGCGTATTCGCCAACGCCTTGCGGCTGCACCAATCCGACCACCGCCCCCTTGCAGAGCTCCGCGCCGCCGTGCGGACAACGGTTCAGCAAGGCAAAGAATTCACCATTGACGTTGAACACGCCAATCTGACGTCCGGAGACTTCGACGATCTTGTGAGAGCCCGGCGGGATCTCCGGGGCTCTCCCCACCACATGATGGTTCATGGCAGACCATAAAGTTCCTTGGCATTGCCGCTGAACACTTTCTTTCGCTCTTCGTCGGAGAGCTGGATCTTGAAGGCGTAGCGTGGATCGTCGAAATCCCAATGCGGGTAGTCACTGGAGAACATCAGCCGATCCCAACCCAGCCAATCGATGACGTCGCGCAATTGAGCCTGCTTGCGTGTCTCTTCCATCGGCTGGGTTGTGAACCACACATTGCCGCGCAGATATTCCGACGGCGGCTTTCGCACATGCGGCACCTCCGCGCGCAGCCGCGACCAATGCTTGTCCATACGCCAGCTCAGAGACGGCGCCCAGGTAAAGCCGCCTTCCACCGAAACCACTTTCAGATTTGGAAAGCGTTCGAACACGCCTTCGAAGATCATGCTGGTCAAAACGCCCTGCATGATGGTCCCAAACGTGTTGTGCTCCTCCAGGTAATAGGTCGGCCAGCCGGCACCGGCGGACGGGTGTCCTCCGCCCATTGCCGCGGGGTGAAACGCGACCGGAAGCCCGGCGCGCTCGGCCGCGGCGTAGATCGGCCAGTACCGCTTGCGCCCCAGCGGCTCCTGCGCCTTGGGCGACAGCAGAATCTGCCGAAATCTCGCGTCGGGCGCGCGCCGCTCGATCTCGGCAGCGGCAAATTCCGCATCCTCCTGCGGCACGATGATCGCGGCGACCAATCTGCGGTCCTGGTCCACCCATCGCTCGACTTGCCAATCGTTGATCGCGCACGATAACGCCTCCGCGAAATGCTGGTTGCGCTCCTCGAAGATGCCGCGCCCGAGCGCGATCAGCATACCGAACTCGATGCCGTTCGGATCGAGATGCTGCCTCTGCAGCAGGGGAAGCGAACAGCCGGGGGGGCCGCCCTCCTCCGGATAGGCGTCGGCCCGCATGCCGCGCGCCATCATGCGGGGGTGTGGCTCCTGATTGTAGAGGCCACCGCGGACATGCGGTCCGATCGCCTCGACGTGCTGGCGCCAGCACGCCGGCAGCCACGGATAAAGATCAGCTGCGGAGCGCGCGGTGATATGCACGTCGCAATCGACGATGTAAGCGCGGGTCGCGGCCGGACGCGCGGTGGCGCGTTCAAGGAGGTCCTGGTTCATACGGAAAGCTCCGATGCAGCGGGGGTTGCGATGTTCGGCTTCTGAAGCCGGCGATAGGTCGCGTAGGGATTCTCGATCGCGATCTTGCGAATGAGTTCCGGCGAAAAGCCTTCCGGAATGACGTCCTCGCCATCGAAGTGCCAATGCGGATAGTCGGTCGAGAACAGCAAGATCTCGTCGGTGCCGAAATGATCGAGCACCCGCTCCACCAGCGTCGGGTCCGATGGAGCATCAAACGGCTGCAGCGTCAGCCGCACGCGCTCGCAGATGATTTCGCGCGGGATGCGATCGATCCAGGGCAATTCGGTGCGCACGCCGAGCCACATCTTGTCCTGCCGCCACAGGAACGGCGGCAGCCATGTCGCGCCGGTTTCGGCCAGCACGAACGTGAGGTCGGGAAATTTCTGGAACACGCCCTCAGCCAGCAGGCTGACCAGCGCGCCCTCGAAACCGGTGGACTGCGTGACATAATCTTCGACGAAATAAGACGGCCAGCCGTTCCCCATCGGGGCCTGCCGGTAGAGGCCACCGGCATGCAGGCACACCGGGAGACCGGCGCGGGCGGCGGCCTCAAAAACCGGCCAATAGATCCGGCGTCCGATCGGCATCTCGCCGAGCGACGGCAACAGGATCTGGACGAAATCGGGATTACCCGCCAGCCGCTCGATCTCGGCGACCGCGAGTTTCGGATCCTGTAACGACACGACGATGGAGCCACGAAGCCTTCGGTCGGTCGGAAGTAGCTCTTTGGCGACCCAGTCATTGAAAGCGCCGAGAATGGCCGACGCCATGTCGCCGTTGAACAGTGCCACCGCGCCATGGATGATATTGCATATCGCGTAATCGGTTCCGAACGCGTCCAGTGCCTGGGTCCGGAGCATCGCCATGTCCGAACCGGGCACGCCGCCTTTTGGCTTCCAATCGGGACGGCCATGAATCGGCAGCAGGGGATTGTTGCTGGTCATGGTGAAACCGAAACGATCAACGTGCCGATTGTGAAGCTGATCGCTCCAATAGTCGGTCATATGGCGCAGCAGCGCCGACATCGGAGGCGCCGCCGGATGGATGTCGCAATCGACCGCTCCGCGAAACGGAAGTTTCATCAGTTGACCTCCGCTTGATCGACCACGGCCCAGGCCGCGCTCTGCGGAACGGCCACGGTTACATTGTCACCTACGGCATAACCGCCGAACGCAGGCGCATCGACATTGAGCCGGCCCTCTTCCGTTTCCACGAAGATCGACCGGGTCGGACCGCGGAAAATCGTATGTGCGATCCGTCCGGACCAACGCAGGCCGCCGTCATCGGCGTCGGCAGGCGCGATGCTGATGTCTTCGGGCCGCACCATCACCGTGACGGCTCGACCCGCCGGCACTTCGGCCGCGGCCTCGCATCGCCCCCGCCAGCCACGCCCGACAACGTCAAGCTGCACCCGCCCACCATCGATACGAGCGCAAGCCTCCACATTCGCGTTGAGCAGGTTCGGGGTACCGAAAAAACCCGCAACCGTCCGGTTGGCCGGGTAGCGGTAAATTTCCTCGGGCGCGCCGATTTGCTGAATACGGCCTTGATCCATCACGACCACGCGGTCGGAAAGCGCCATCGCTTCGGACTGGTCGTGGGTGACATAGAGCGTGGTCATGCCGAGCCGCCGCTGGATCGCGCGAAATTCGTCGCCCATTTGCAAACGCAGTTTAGCGTCCAGATTGCTCAGGGGTTCGTCGAGCAGCAGCACCTTCGGCTCGAATACCAGCGCCCGCGCGATGGCGACGCGTTGCTGCTGGCCGCCCGACAGCGCCGGTGCCGGGCGCTCGGCGAACCGCTCCATTTCGACCAAACGCAGCGCCTTGAGGACCAGATCGCGGATTTCAGCGGCCGGCCGGCGACGCACGCGCAAGGGATAGGCCACGTTCTCGAACACCGTCATATGCGGCCAGATCGCATAGGACTGAAACACCATGCCAAGCCGCCGCCGCTCGGAAGGAACAAAAACGCGCGACGCCGCATCGCTGACGACTTCGTTGCCGATGCTGATCCGGCCGCCGGTATTTTGCTCCAGGCCCGCCACCATGCGCAACGTTGTGGTCTTGCCGCATCCCGATGGTCCCAGCAGCGTGACGAACTCGCCTTCTCTGACGCGCAAATCGACGTCGCTGACGGCGGCGAAGTCGCCGAAGCGGCGGCTCACCTTCTCAAGCACAACATTAGACATCAGACACCCAATCCAATCACATCGCGCCGACCCATTTCCTGATCACGCGCAGTTGCACCCATCTGAAAACGATCACCATGATCATCATGATCAGACCGATCACGCTGACTTGCTCGGCGTTGCCATTGGCCCAAAGCTTCAGCAGCACCACCGACAGAACCTCGGAACCAACGGAGTAAAGCAGCACGGAGGCGCTGAGTTCGCGCACGATTCCGAAGAACACCAGCACCCAGCCCACCGCGAAGGAAGGCCAGACCAGCGCGATCATGATGTGCCGCATGGTCTGCAACCAGCTCGCGCCATGAACGCGCGAGCACTCCTCGAGATCGTAGGACAATTGGGCATAGGCGCTCGACATCACCCGAACCGAGAGCGGCGTGCCCAGTGAAATATAGGCGAGCAGAAGCGCCCAGATCGTCCCGTAGATCGGGATGGCGTGCGGTAGCAGCGCGAAGCCCCAGAGGAAGCCGACGCCCAGAACGATCCCCGGCATCATCCAAGGCAACCACGCCATCGCGTCGATCAGGCGGCGTCCGCGCCATTTGGTCCTGACCGAGATGTAGGCGACGATACCGCCAAGGCCCATCGTCAGTGTGGCGCCGACGAAACCCAGAAACATCGTGTTGCCGAAGCCCCGCCAGAATTCCCTGCTGCCGGCTACCGCCTGATAATGTTCGAGCGTCAGCATGTCCCACTCGTAGAAGCCGAAGAACTTGAAAAAGGATCCGATCAATAGCTGGCCTACCGGCAGAACCACCGTGACAAAGAAGAACAGCGTGCAAAACGCGAAGGTCACCCAGCGCCATCTGCCGAGTTTCATCACCGCCGGCGAATATCCCTTCCCGGTTACCGTCTGGAAGCTGCGCCCACGCAGCGCGCCCCATTGCAGCAGGATGATGAGGAACATCAGCGCCATGATCACGAAGCTGATCGCCGTTGCATATTGATATTGCGGCGGCGAGCGTTGGTTGATGGAATCATAAATATCGGTCGTGATGACGTGAATCCCGACCGGCGAACCAAAGAATAACGGCGATTCGAAATTCTCGATGCCGCGGATGAAGCTGAGGATCGCAGCACCGGTAAGCGCAGGGAGCATCAGCTTCAGCGTCACGGTCAGGAAGGTCCGCAAGCGCGTCGCCCCGCACATCCGGGCCGCTTCCTCGAGGCTCGGATCCATCGCGCGAAACGCATCGACGATCAGCAGGAACAGGAACGGCACCGAATATTGCATCATGTGCCAGACCACACCGCCGTAGGAATAGACGTTGATCGGTGAGCTGGTCGACCCCGTGATCCACTGATAGAGCTGGTTAAGCAGCCCGACCTGCGGATTGCCCAGCATGCCCCAGGCCATCGCGGTGAGGATTGGCGGGATAAAGAACGGCAGCGTGACCAGCACTTCGAGTGTTCCGCGAAACGGGGTGTCCGTCCTTGCGAGAATCCAGGCCAACAACACCGCGATGGCCACCGAAGGGATGGTCTTGGCCAGCGATATGCCGATTGTGTTGAGCAATGCGAGCAGGCTTTGCTGGGAGCCGATGTCGCGATAGCCGTCGAGATTGAACACGCCGGCGACACCAGGAGGCGTCGAGTGCAGGCTGCCGTAGAGCAGCATCGACAACGGGTAGACCGTCAGGAACGCCAGCAAAAGGGCCAGCAGGGTCAGGCCGGCGATGCGTCCGGCCGGCGTCGCGCGCAGCCATCGCCAGGCGGCGGAACTGCTCGATCGTGACGGCGTCATCACGATCTCCGATACGCGATCGTCGGCCGAAAGAGTCATCGAGCAAACGGCCTCACGGGTAGAGTTTCCTGGCCAGGGCCATCATGTCCGGACGTTCGGAAAGTTTGGCCGGGCCCAACAGTTTGGCGTTGGCGTAGGGCTGGGCTTCAGGATCGGCGCGTGCGGCCGCTCCCTGCACGACAGGAAGCATCCAGGCATTGGCGTAGAGCGCCTGCGAATCGACACTCAGGAAGTGCTGCATGAACAGCCGCGCGGCATTCGGATGCGGCGCGCTCTTCAGCATCGCCATATCCATCTGCGCGTAAGGTGCGCCCTCCTTGGGCACCACGACCTTGACCGGCAGGCCCTTGAGATCCGAGGCAAAGGCGAAGACCTGCGTAATATAGATCGGGTATTCGCCCCGCGCGACGCGGCGCGCATCATTGCGCATATCGCGGCTGAAGACCGGTTTCTGCTCGGCCAGCTTTTCGTTGAAGCCGGCGCCCATATTGTTCTGCAAGATGGCGAAAAGAGTGTTGCCGCTGCCAAGCGGGCGCATGTCGTCCGACAGCAGCTTGCCCTTCCATTTCGGCGAGGTCAGGTCATTCCAGCTGTTTGGGATGTCCTCGTCCTTGACGAGCCTGGTGTTGATCAGGATGCCCATCGGCTGAACGTAGGCAGGCACGCTGAAGTCTGTAGTCTTGAACGGCGGACGCAGGTTGGCGGCATTAGGGATCGGCGGTAGTTTCTGAATAAAGTCGCCATTCTTCAGTTGTTCCTCGATCATCGTCGTGGTGACGATTTCGGCGTCGCCGAGATAGCGGCCGGCCGATTGTTCTGTCCTGATACGCTCGACCAATTCGCTGGCGCGCAAATCGAGGCTCTCGACGGGGATACCGTACGTCTTCTCGAACGACTTGATGACCGCCTGGAAATAAGGCGCACCCAGCGCCATATTATAGACGACGACCTTGCCCTCCTGCTTGGCCGCAGTGACGACGGCATCCCAGGACGCGTCTTGCGCCGATGCCGGAGCGACGGCACAGGCGGACAAGGCGATCAGGGCAAGTCTTTTCAAATTCACCAAGGATTTCGTCCTCCGCGCGATTTCTTGTTATACGGATCGAGCATTCGATCAGGTCTCAGACTTCAATCACCACGTACTGCTTCTCGATCGAGACTGGGAAGGTTTCGGCCTGCAGCTCGCCTTCGACCAAAGCGCCACCGGACTCCACTTTCAGCTCGAAGCTGCGAACCTTGGTACGATCCGGTTCGCACCATGATTTTCCGGTTCTCAGATCGAACTCCCATCCATGCCATGGACAACGCAGCAATTCGCCGCGCCGGCTGAATTGGTAGGATCCCGGCTCGCTGGACTCCACGAGACCGACGATGCGCCCCTTGCACAAGGATGCGCCTTCGTGCGGGCAGCGGTTACCGACGGCAAAATACTCGCCATCGACATTGAAGATTCCGATCTCCCGTCCCTTCACGTTCACCAGCTTTCGCTTGCCGGGCGGAATGTCATCGGTGGTTGCCACGATGTGCCGCGCCATCAGCGGAATCCGTAAAACGCCTGTGCGTTTCGATAGAGCAGCTGGTCGCGTTGCGCCTCGCTGAGAGGCGCCTTAAAGGCGTGACGCGGGTCGTCAAAATCCCAATGCGGATAATCGGTCGAGAACAGCAGGCGATCCCAGCCGATCCGATCGAACAGATCGATCAGATGGGCGGCTCGGCCCGGCTCTT
>Ga0179587_10000213_pt1 | contig 24123 bp, 23 predicted proteins | sample CZODoug2_1_08_16_FD_185932 | JGI IMG/M metagenome (GOLD analysis project Ga0179587, IMG submission 185932) | Vadose zone soil fungal communities from Angelo Coast Range Reserve, California, USA - CZODoug2_1_08_16fungal | ecosystem: Environmental > Terrestrial > Soil > Vadose zone | place: USA...
CGACGTGGATATTTACACCATCATCTTCCTGGCGCTGGCGGTCTTCATCTTCCTGCGCCTGCGTAATGTCCTTGGACAGCGCACCGGAAACGAGCGGCCGCCCTACGATCGCGCCGCGCGCAACGTCGTGCAGGGGGCACAGGACAATAATGTGGTCCCGATTCCGGGTGCCGTGATCGACCAGGCGCCGCTGGCGCCGACAGCGGATGTGGTTCCGCCGTCGGATCGCTGGAAAGACCTGGCTGAACCCGGCACGCCGCTCGCTCAGGGACTTGATGCCATTGTGGCGCATGATTCCTCGTTTGATCCGCGACATTTCATCAGCGGTGCGCGCAGCGCCTATGAGATGATTGTGCTGGCGTTCGCCAACGGCGATCGCCGCGCGCTGAAGGACCTGCTGTCGTCCGAGGTCTATGAGAGTTTCGAGACCGTGATCAAGGATCGCGAGAAGAATGAGCAAAAGACGGAAACGCGATTCGTTTCGATCGACAAGGCCGAGCTCGTGGGTGCGGAAGCACGCGATCGGGCGGCGCAACTGACCGTTCGTTTTGTGTCGCAGATGGTCTCGGTGACCCGCGACAAGGCTGGCACGATCGTCGACGGCAATCCGGATAAGGTCACTGACATTACCGACGTCTGGACCTTTGCCCGCGACACTACTTCACGCGATCCGAACTGGAAGCTGGTTGGCACGGGAAGCGCTCACTGACGCGCGCGGCTTCGGGCGATACGCCGCGACGTTGTATGTCATCGCCATCGCATTGTCGCTGGTTCCTGTTGCCGCGCATGCCGCACGTCGGCATCTGCCATATCCCAGCCTGGCCTCGCCGCTTGAGATCAGCGGCAGTCAATATACTCCGATCGGGTGGGCCGATATCCCGGGCTGGAGCGAGGACGACCAGCTGCAGGCGTACAAGGCGTTTCGCATCAGCTGCAAGCCGATATCGGCGCAACAAAAACCTCCCGCCGATCCCAAGGCATTGGGCATCTCGCTACGCGATCCCTGCCGCGCCGCCAAAGCTCTCGATATTTCGGATGGCGCAAGGGCGCGGGCATTCTTCGAGCAGCATTTTCTGCCGTTGCGAATCTCGCGGCTCGGCGAAGGCGAGGGTTTTGTCACCGGCTATTACGAGCCTGTCGTCGACGGGTCCCGGACCCAGACCGACGTCTACACCGTGCCGGTCTATCGCCGGCCTTCGAATCTGTTCGTCCGCGGCTTCAAGCAAAGCGCCGCCAGCCTGCCCAACAAGGGAGAGGTGTTTCGCAAGATCGGTCGCCGCAAGCTGGTGCCGTATTACGACCGGGCCGAGATCGAAGACGGCAAGATTGCCGGCCGAGGCCTCGAGATCTGCTGGCTGAAGAACCAGACCGATTTGCTGTTCACGCAAATCCAGGGCTCGGCGCGGGTCCGCCTTGAAGATGGCTCGACCGTCCGCATCAATTACGACGCCCATAATGGTTATCCCTATACGGCGGTCGGCCGCATCCTGATCGATCGCGGCATCATCCCGAAAGACCAGATGTCGATGCAGCGGATCAGGGAATGGATGGATCAAGACCCTGACGGCGCCAACGAATTGCGGCGGCAGAACCGGTCCTACGTGTTCTTCCGCGAAGTGCAGCTCTCCGACAAGGATGAAGCGGTTGGTGCGCAGGGCGTGCCGCTGACGCCGGGCCGGTCGATCGCGGTCGACAAGTCGCTGCATGTCTACGGCACGCCATTCTTCATCGAAGGCGAGCTGCCGATTGAGTCCGAGCGATCGAAGACGCCGTTTCGCCGATTGATGATCGCGCAGGACACCGGCTCCGCGATAACAGGACCGGCGCGAGCCGATCTCTATTTTGGCGCCGGCGCGGAGGCCGGGCGGGTGTCTGGCCGGCTCCGGAACAATATGCGCTTTGCTATCCTGGTGCCCAGGAGCCTCGATCCGGTGGCCCGAGGCCGCAAGATGCCGCTGCCGGATGCGAGGCCATCGGAGAAAATCGCAAAGCTGTTTCCTCAAGTGGATCCACTGAAGAATCAGAAGCCAAAAGATCAGACCCAAAAAGATCAGAACAGAGGCGCGAAGCCGACGGAGGCTTCCGCGGTGCCTGGCTCAAAGGACGCGTTCGACGCCAGGGAGCCTGCGAAGACCGCCGCGCCCGCGGCGGCGCCACCTTCGGCAGCCGTCGCGCAAGCTTCAACCCCGGTGGCCGTCGCGAAACCGGTACCGCTGCCGGAAGCACGGCCGAACCCCAAACCGATCCATGAACTGCGCCACCAGCGTCGCTATCGTGACTACCTCCGCGTCCGATGAAACGCTCGACCTCGATCCTGGAATTGTCGTCACCGCCTCGGCGCAAGCGTGCGCTCAGCGAAGAGGAGCGCGCCCTGTGGGAAAGCGTTGCGAAGCAGACCAAACCATTGCGGAAAAGATCCCGCGCCGCCAAGCCGCAACTCGCGGCTCCGGAAACGCCGGCCGCCGCGAAAGCTGCAGCGGCGCCGAAGGCTCATCCGCCCGCCAAAGTGTCACGTGCGCCCAGACCGGACGTGGCGCCGACAGCGCCGCCGCTGGCGCCACTTGGACGTCGTGAGCGCTCGCAACTTTCACGTGGCCGGAAGGAAATCGATGCCCGGCTCGACCTGCACGGCATGACGCAGACCCGCGCACATCGCGCGTTATCCGGCTTTTTGCAACGGGCCCACAGCGATGGCTTGACGTTTGTACTCATCATCACCGGCAAGGGCCGCACCATCGGACCCGAATCCGAGCGTGGGGTGCTGCGCCGCCAAGTGCCGCAATGGCTGAGCCTGCCGGAATTCCGCTCGCTGGTGGTCGGCTTTGAGGAAGCACATATCGGCCATGGCGGCGAGGGCGCGCTCTACGTGCGGATCAGGCGATCGAGAATGTGAGCCGACGCATTTCATCGTGATGGCCGGGCATAGCCGTCCGAAGGACGGCGTCGCTTCCGCTCGCCTATGTCCCGGCCATCCACGTCTTGGATGCACAAAAGACGTGGATGCCCGGGACAAGCCCGGGCATGACGAACTTTGATGTAGTGCTTTAGAACGGCCTCACGATCCCCACCCGCGGGACCAGCGTGACGATCCAGCCGAAAATCGAGATCTTTCGATCATCCGCTGCTACCGGCGGCACGGTCCGCGAACTGGGCAAGGTCTTTACCGCGTGCAGGATCAGGAACATGCAGACCGCCCAGTTCGAAATCCATCGCGAATAATCGAACACGATCGCAAAGATGATCAGATAGGCCGCGCTCACCATCATGATGGCGGCCATGACAATGCGGCGGTGGAATTCTTCCCTGAGCGCGTGGATCAAATTGACAAAATATACCCAGAGCGGGGCATGCAGCCAGATCAGCAGCGCAAACACCGGCACGCCCAGCAGGTTCGACGGCATCCGGGTCCAGGTTTCGCGGATCTCCTGAGCAAGCGGCTGATACCAGATATAACTGAAGCTCAGCAGATTGGTGCGCGCAGGGTCGGCCATGCGGCCCTGCAGATAACGAACGAATTCGTCGGGCGACACCGTCATGGTGCCGTAGAATTGCGCGGCGAAGAACAGCAGGCCGATGCACGCCAACGCCGCGATGCCGATGATCGCATTTTGCCGGTTGAAACCCTGGACGAGATAATAGCGCAGCACCACGATGACCGCGATGGTCGGCACATACATCAGCAGATGAATGTGGTGGATCAGAATGAGGATCATCGAACCAAGGGCGGCCAATATCACGAAGGCAACGGAACGCGCCGGCACCAGCAAAAGACAAATCGCAAGCGCGCAGCCGTAGATATCGAAGTGCCCCAGCGTATGCATGAAGTTTTTCAGAAAGAACGGCGAGCCGGCCATGAACACCAGCAGCGGCATCTGCGCTTGGTCGAGACCGAAGGTTCGCCGAAACAGCGCGACAAAGAGACCGAGCGTGATCAGCCAGACACCGCCTGAGAGCGCGAATACCAGCCACACCGGCACCTTTGCAAAAAACAACGATACGACGGCGCCGATCAACGCGCGCTTGGTGAAGCCGAAATGATAATCGACCAAAAGGTGGATGTAGGGGACATAGGGTTCGCGTGTGATCTTGTAGCAGAAAACCCCGATCAGGACGGCGACGTTGACGGCAAGCATCAGGCGCCAGGGGTTTTCCCGCATACGCAGAATCATTCGGCACCCGAAAAACAGCGGCTGAATCAGGCGCAAACTATCACACGGCGGATGCTCGGCATGCAACGCGCCAATATTCTTGACGTCGTCTCGGCGAAGGCCGGGACCCATAATCATCGGCGTTCGTATTGCAAAAAGCTGGAGCGGCCATCGTCTGTAACGACAAAGCTTCTCCGGACCTCATCCTGAGGAGCGCGCCCTTGCGCGCGTCTCGAAGGATGGCCGCGAGTCCGTGCTTTGGCGTCCATCCTTCGAGACGCTTGCTTCGCAAGCTCCTCAGGATGAGGTCGGAGATATATTTCACTGCCTCCTTCGCCGGGACGACGATGCCAAATCACAAAATAAACCGGCTCAGATCGGCGTTCTTGGCGAGATCGCCGACGTGCTTCTGCACGTAGTCGGCATCGATCTGGATGGTCTCGCCATTGCGGTCCGGGGCTGCGAAGGAAATCTCGTCGAGCACGCGCTCCATCACGGTTTGCAGCCGCCGCGCGCCGATGTTCTCCACCGTGGAATTGACCGCGACCGCCACGTCGGCGAGCGCGTCGATGGCGTCCGGGGTGATGTCCAGGGTCACGCCTTCGGTCTGCATCAGCGCGATATATTGCTTGATCAGGGAAGCTTCAGGCTCGGTCAGGATGCGGCGCATGTCGTCGCGCGTCAGCGCTTCCAGCTCAACCCGGATCGGCAGCCGGCCCTGCAATTCCGGCAACAGATCGGACGGCTTGGCGATGTGAAACGCACCCGACGCGATGAACAGGATGTGGTCGGTCTTGACGGCGCCATGCTTGGTCGACACGGTGGTGCCTTCGATCAGGGGCAACAGATCGCGCTGCACGCCCTCGCGCGAGACGTCGCCGCCGCTGCGGCCGTCACGAACGCAGATCTTGTCGATCTCGTCGAGAAACACGATGCCGTTATTCTCGACCGCATTGATCGATTCCTGCACCAGCTGATCGCTGTCCAACAGCTTGTCGGACTCTTCGTTGACGAGAAGCTCGTGGGAATCCTCGACGGTGAGGCGGCGGGTCTTGGTCCGGCCGCCCATCTTGCCGAAGATATCGCCGATCGAGATGGCGCCCATCTGCGCCCCCGGCATGCCCGGAATTTCAAACATCGGCATTCCGCCCGACGATTGCGTCTCGACCTCGATTTCCTTGGTGTTGAGTTCGCCGGCGCGCAGCTTCTTGCGAAACGAATCGCGGGTCGCCGCGCTGGAATTGGCACCGACCAGCGCGTCGAGCACACGCTCCTCGGCGGCGAGTTGCGCGCGGGCCTGCACGTCCTTGCGCTTGCGCTCCCTGGTCTGAGCGATCGCGACTTCAACCAGATCGCGGATGATCTGCTCGACGTCGCGGCCGACATAGCCGACCTCGGTGAATTTGGTGGCTTCGACCTTGATGAAGGGCGCGCCGGCGAGTTTCGCCAGCCGCCGCGCGATTTCGGTCTTGCCGACGCCGGTCGGCCCGATCATCAGGATATTCTTCGGCAGCACTTCCTCGCGTAACGAGCCGGTGAGCTGCAGCCGCCGCCAGCGGTTGCGCAGTGCGATGGAAACGGCGCGCTTGGCGTCGTTCTGGCCGATGATGAAGCGGTCGAGTTCGGAAACGATTTCACGGGGTGAAAAGTCGGTCATGCGTTGCTTGCCATCATGATGTCGATAAACCTGGTTGCGGGAGCCGACGCGTCAGCGCGGATGGTACGACGCCCAGAATTCCAGCCCGGAGCGGTCGCCAGCCGGCACTGAGCAACAAGACAAACGCGCCGAGCGTCAATATTGTGAACGGGGTTGTCATGTCGGAGAAACCCGCTTGGCTGATCAGCGTCCAGAAAGCAAATCCGGCGTAGGAAAGGCCGGAAACCAGCATCGCCCGGCGGTCGATCAGGACCGCGACCAAACTCAGTGCCAGAAACACGACCATGATGGCAACAGCCGATCCGGGGCTGAGTTTGGAAGCTACGGTCACCATTCCCTTGATGAGTGAGTGAACGATCAGGGGCGCCGCAAGCAGATGAAGCCAGAAGGCAATGTCGGTTCGGCGGGTCAGCCGTTGTTGATCAGCCATATCGAACCGCATCGCCAGCGCGAAAATCGCCAGACCGCAGACAAGAATGACCGCGTTATGTGCAACGGGCGATAACTCCGGAGCCAGTCCATAAACCAGTCCGATGACGGTGCCTGTCAGCGCCCCGCAGCCCGCCGCGATCGTGATGGGCACGCCAAACCGCCAGTAGTGAACGGCCGTCAGCAAGACGGTCAGCAGCGCCGCAGTAGCCAATAGCGTGGGCTCGCCGGTGTTGATGCCAAACATACCCATCGGGGTCACCGGATAGCTGTACGGCGATATGCCCGCGCCGAGAAAGATGCTGGCGCCTATGAACACAGCCACCGCGAACACGATCAGAAGGACAATGCTCGGTAGCGCCATCCGCCGCAGCCGGGTGAAGAATTCGGCGAGCAACCATGCCGTAATGGCGATGGCGATCCACATCCCAAGCTTGCCGCCGCCCTGCAGCGAAAAATACCCGATAGCGCCGAGGAACATGGCAAGGCCGATGGTGACGAAGATGTCGCTGAAACCGCCGATGAAGCGAAGCTGTTCGTCGTCGGGCGAGGCGGGCAATTCGGGCGGCTCGCGGACATCTTCCAATGCACGCAGGCGCTCAGCCTGTTCGGCACTGATGATGCCCTGCTCAACCCCTTTCGTCAGAATTTCACTTGCAATCATCGGTACCGAACCTCTGGTATTAGCTAAGCCGGATCGGCGCTCTCGCAAGCAGTCCGACGCGATCGTCCCTGGAGCATGATCCGGAAAAGCATGCCCTCGGACTTGATCCGAGGGTGGATACCGGTTTTCCCTCGGGACAAACGCGAAGCGTTTGCCCGGAGATCATGCTCAAACAAAAAGATAGAGCGGGATGACGATTCGAAGAAAAGTCATCCCGCTCTAGATGATCGGCGGCCCACTCTGCCATAGCCGGATCGCCTCAACCGGATGGACCAGCATCAGAACGTTCAGGGCAAGATTGTCGCGAATGTGAAGTGCCATCACGAGTTCAAATAAAAGTGCGAGCGCAATGGTCGCCGCAATCGGAAGCTTCCTGGCGAGCAGAAAGCCTGCGACCATCGACAGCGTATCGGAGACCGAATTGACGATGCTGTCGCCAAAGTAGTCCAGCGACACCGTGCCGGCGCGGTATCGTTCGATGATCCAGCTGGAATTTTCAACCAGTTCCCAGCTGCATTCGACCAGCATCGCGGCCATCAGCCGCCCCTGCCAGGGCAGGCGCGGCAGCAGCAGCCAGGTCGCGCCATAAAACAGGAAGCCATGGAGGATGTGCGAGAACGTATACCAGTCGGTAATGTGCTGCGAATTCTCGGAGCTTTGCACCACGCCGTGCCAGAGCTTCACATATCCGCAGGCGCAGATCGGCAGCCGCCCCATCGCCAGCAGGATTGAGGCTTGTAGGGCAATCAGGCCGGCCGCGAACAGCCACCACTGCCGGATTGAAAGACCGGTGGCGGCTGTCGCGTTGCGCTCGAGCGTCATGGGTTGCGGATCATCAGCAGGGCGGGGCCATCGGGCGTTTCTACCATGCGGTCCTTTTCAAATCCTGCTTTCTCATAGGCACGGACCGCCCGACCATTGGCTGGGTCAGGATCGGTGACGATGCGCGGGGCGCCTTTTTGCAGCCGATCATCGACGAAGCAACGAACCAGCGCCGAACCGTGACCTCGTTCGATCATGTCGGGTTCGCCGATGAACAGATCGATGCCGCGGGTCCCTGATGGATGCGGCCCGAAACCTGAATTCCATGCGGTCAGATCATAACACTGGAGGTAAGCGAACGGGCCGCCGGCTGTCGAAAAGATATACTGGTCCATGGCCGGCTCATCGAGGTCACCGCTGACCAGTGTATACTGCTCCTGCGGGTCGCCCCACCATTCCCGAACATGCGGCAACGCGAGCCAGCGCCGGATCAGCGGAAGATCGCTCACGGTCATCGGACGAAACAAATAATCCGGCGCCATCGATCAGCCGCCCTGCAACGTCTCGATGGTCACATTGCGATTGGTATAAACACAAATGTCGGCGGCGATATCCAGCGACCGGCGCACGATGGCCTCGGCGTCCTTGTCGGAATCGACCAGGGCCCGGGCGGCCGCCAAGGCATAATTGCCGCCGGACCCGATCGCCATCACGCCGGCTTCCGGCTCCAGCACGTCGCCGGTACCGGTCAGAACCAGCGACACATCCTTGTCGGCGACGATCATCATCGCCTCCAGCCGGCGCAGATAGCGGTCGGTACGCCAGTCCTTGGCGAGTTCGACCGCGGCGCGGGTCAGTTGCCCCGGATATTGCTCGAGCTTGCTTTCCAGCCGCTCAAACAGGGTGAAGGCGTCCGCGGTGGCGCCGGCAAACCCGCCGATGACGTCGCCCTTGCCGAGTTTGCGGACCTTTTTGGCGTTGGATTTGATGACGGTCTGGCCGATCGACACCTGGCCGTCGCCGCCGATCACCACCTTGCCGCCCTTGCGGACCGTCAAAATAGTGGTGCCGTGCCAGACCGGCGACTGGGATTGTGATGTTTGCATGAGACCTCGCGTTGGCAGGGATTTAGGGATTGGCGCTCGGGGTTGCAATCGGCACGGTCTGGAGCGTTTTTGAGCGAGGCAGTCCTTCGGACTTGATCCCGGGGGCCGGACACCGGTTCACTTGAAGAAAACGCGTCAAACCAGAAGGCCTGCGGCCCGATTCCGGTCACCATAGGCTGAAGTTCGGCTTCCTGCGTGCCATGCCGCAGTAGCGAAGGCGGCATGAGCCTGTTAAAAGGGCCGCGTTTTCGGGACAGGAAAGCGGTTTTCATGCGCACGGCGACCATCAAGCGCAAGACCAAAGAGACCGATATCGAGGTTTCGGTGAACCTCGACGGGGCAGGCGTGTCCAGCGTTGCGACCGGCATCGGCTTTTTCGACCATATGCTCGACCTCCTGGCCCGGCATTCGCGCATCGACCTGTCGGTGAAGGCGGTCGGCGACCTTCACATCGACCACCATCACACCACCGAGGATGTCGGTATCGCGCTCGGCCAGGCGGTGAAGCAGGCGCTCGGCACCATGGCCGGCATCACCCGCTATGCCAGTATCCACATGCCGATGGACGAGACGTTGTCGCGCGTGGTGATCGACATTTCGGGGCGGCCGGTATTGGTGTTCAAGGTGGAGTTTCCGCGCGACAAGGTCGGTACATTCGATACCGAACTGGTTCGCGAGTGGTTCAACGCCTTTGCGATCAATGCGGGCGTGACTTTGCACGTCGAAACCTTATATGGCGAGAACAGCCACCATATCGCCGAATCCTGCTTCAAAGGTTTGGCGAGGGCGCTGCGTGCGGCGGTCGCGATCGATCCTCGCGCCGCAGGCGAGGTGCCATCCACCAAGGGTCAGCTCGGCGGCTGATTTTCTGTTCTCGGCGGAGAGTTACGATGCCGGTTTACACAGTTCATGCTCCGGTGGTGACGAACGCGGGTATCGCTGCGGCCGACAGGTTCGCATTCGTCCGCGACGGGTTTCACTTTTGGGCCGCGCTCACGGGCGGGTTGTGGCTTGCGTGGCATCGCCTGTGGCTGGCGCTGCTTGGCTGGATCCTGATGCTGGGCGCTGTCGATGTCGGCCTGTCGGCACTCGGCGCTGGCGGGAGCGCGGTATTCTGGGCGAATGTCCTGGTCGCGCTGCTGATGGGGTTTGAAGCAGCCAGCCTTCGGCGCTGGACCTTGTCGCGGCGCAACTGGCGCCAGCTCGACATCGTGGTGGCCGACGACGAAGAAGCGGCCGAGCGGCGGTTTTTCGATCGCTGGACCGCCAAGCAGCGCGCGCTCAGCAACGATCAAGCGGCGGTCGATCGCGGCGGGCCGCCGCCGACGCGGGATATCCCGGGCCAGGCATTTTCGAAGCCGCCGCCGATGCCGGAGAGCAGCATCATCGGATTGTTTCCGGAACCGGGAGCATCGCGGTGAGCGTTGCCATCATCGATTACGGCTCCGGCAATCTGCACTCCGCCGCGAAAGCGTTCGAGCGCGCCGCGCGGAGCATGGAAAACCCGGAAAAAATCGTGGTGACCCGCGATCCCGAAGTGGCGTTTCGCGCCGATCGCATTGTGCTGCCCGGCGTCGGCGCGTTCGCCGATTGCCGCCGCGGCCTCGATGCGCTTGACGGCATGATCGAGGCGATGACCGAAGCGGTGCGAAGCAAGGCGCGGCCGTTCTTCGGCATCTGCGTCGGCATGCAGCTGATGGCGACGCGCGGCAAGGAGCATGTCATCACCGACGGCTTCAACTGGATCGCCGGCGACGTCGAGAAGATCTCGCCGCGCGAGGAGAATTTGAAGATTCCCCATATGGGCTGGAACACGCTGGATATGGTCCGCGAGCATCCGGTGCTCGAGCGCCTGGCCCTGGGGCCGAAGGGCCGCCACGCCTATTTCGTGCACTCCTATCACCTCAACGCCACCAACGAGGCGGATGTGCTGGCGCGCGCCGATTACGGTGGGCCGGTGACGGCCATCGTCGGCAAGGACACCGCGATCGGCACCCAGTTTCACCCGGAGAAAAGCCAGCGCTTCGGGCTGGCTTTGATTTCGAACTTTTTGAAATGGAAGCCGTGATCCTGTTTCCCGCCATCGACCTGAAAAATGGCCAATGCGTGCGTCTTGAACAGGGCGACATGGCGCGCGCGACCGTGTTCAACCTCGACCCGGCGGCGCAGGCCCGCGCCTTCGCCACGCAGGGCTTTGAGTATCTGCACGTGGTCGACCTTGACGGCGCCTTTGCCGGCAAGCCGATGAACGCGCACGCCGTCGAGGCGATGCTGAAGGCGGTCACCATGCCGGTGCAGCTTGGCGGTGGCATCCGCGACCTGAAAACCATCGAGGCTTGGCTGGCGAAAGGCATTGCGCGCGTCATCATCGGCACCGCGGCGGTGCGCGACCCCGAGCTTGTGAAGGGCGCGGCGAAACAATTCCCCGGTCGCGTGGCGGTGGGGCTCGACGCACGCGACGGCAAGGTCGCGGTCGAAGGCTGGGCGGAGACGTCACAGGTAACCGCGCTCGAGATCGCACGGCGGTTCGAGGATGCCGGCGTCGCCGCGATCGTCTTCACCGACATCGCGCGCGACGGCCTGCTGAAAGGCCTCAATCTCGACGCCACCATCGAGCTTGCCGAGCGCATCTCGATACCCGTGATCGCGTCGGGCGGCTTTGCCTCGATCGACGATGTCAGGGCGCTGCTTGCGCCGCGCGCCGGAAAACTGGCCGGCGCGATCGCGGGCCGCGCGCTCTATGACGGCCGGCTCGATCCCCAGGCTGCGTTGGCGCTGATCCGTAACGCGCGGGTTGAGAGCACATGATGAAACTGGAGGAATTAATTCGAACGGGCTTATCCCGCGTAGATACTATTGCGGTTAAGCGAACCGCCATAAATCCCGCTCTATGGTTGGTCGGGCTCATTACTCCCCTGTCGCTTGTTTTGACAGCTATAATTGGAGACCAAATCGCGCGGTGGATACTGTTTTGCTTCGCTGCGGCCCCAGTTCTTTTCACTTTCGTGGTCTACCTGGTGTTTATGTTTCGCGATCCGGATCGACTGCAATCGGAGGAATATAGGGTCAGACAACAAGCGCTGCGATACCTTTACAAAAAGGGCGGGAGTACCGAAATAGTTGATATCGCAAACCAAGTGGCTCGGATCGAGACCTCGCAATCTCGGCTGGATGGTGGAGAAAAAAAATGAAAACTTTTCTTCTGGTTTTTGATGACGGGAGCAACCCAGAGATAAACTTGCGGAGCTATGTTGATTCGCTCGATAGTGGGGCGGAAATGTACACCCTTGATGGACACGTTTGCTTTTTGAAAAGCAATCTTTCTGTATCTGATTTGTCTGGCAGGCTGTTGAAGTTTTCCGGTTCCAGTCTGTTTTTCATTGTGGACGTTAGTTCATCCGAATACGAGGGCCGCATGCTTGGCGTGTTCTGGGATTTTCTCAAGCCACGTGCCTTCGAATCTGCGGCGGAGTAATGTTTAAAGTCCGCGTGATTCCCTGTCTCGACGTCAAGGACGGCCGGGTCGTCAAGGGCGTCAACTTTGTCGATCTGCGCGACGCCGGCGATCCTGTGGAAGCGGCGATCGCCTATGACGCCGCCGGCGCCGATGAGCTGTGCTTTCTCGACATTACCGCCACGCACGAAAACCGCGGCACCATGCTGGATGTGGTCAGGCGCACCGCGGAAGCCTGCTTCATGCCGCTGACGGTGGGCGGCGGCGTGCGCACCGTCGACGATATTCGCGTGCTGCTGCGATCCGGCGCCGACAAGGTTTCGATCAACAGCGCCGCGGTCAGCCGCCGCGAATTCGTCAAGGAGGCGGCCGAAAAATTCGGCGATCAGTGCATTGTGGTCGCGATCGACGCCAAGCGCGTGAAGCGTGGTGGCGGCGGCGAGCGCTGGGAGATCTTCACCCATGGCGGGCGTAATTCGACCGGCATCGATGCCATCGAATATGCCCAGGAAGTGGTTTCGCTCGGCGCCGGTGAAATCCTGCTCACCTCGATGGACCGCGACGGCACCCGGCAGGGCTTTGACATTCCGCTCACGAGTGCGGTGGCCGACAGCGTTCCGGTGCCGGTGATCGCATCCGGCGGCGTCGGCCATCTCGATCACCTGGTGGACGGCATCCGCCAAGGGCATGCGACCGCGGTGCTGGCGGCGTCGATTTTCCACTTCGGAGAATTTACCATACGGGAAGCCAAGGACCATATGGTCCGGGCCGGACTGCCGATGCGGCTCGATCCCTGACGACTCTTTGTGACGGAAGTGCTAAATCTCGTGAGATAAGCGGCGTCCCGTCCGCTGGGCCGCATGCGTTGAGTAGAGTTGATGGCGCGTTTCACGATCTACGACCTGGCCGCCACCATCGATGCCCGTGCGGCGTCGGGAGGCGAGGCGTCCTATACCCGCAAATTGCTGGACAAGGGGCCGGAACATTGCGCCAAGAAGTTCGGCGAAGAGGCGGTGGAAACCGTGATCGCCGCGGTCGAGAATAATCGCGACCACCTCATCGCCGAAAGCGGCGATCTGCTGTTTCACCTGCTGGTGCTTTTGAAATCGCGCGGCGTGAAGTTTGAGGATGTCGAGGCGGCGCTGGCGCAGCGCACGTCAATGTCCGGACTTGAAGAGAAGGCCGCGCGAAAGCGGGACCAATAAAGGGTAGCTTCATGGATATTCGGGCGCCGGAACAACAGTACAATCCCTATCGGATCTTCACGCGCGAGCAGTGGGCGCGATTGCGTGACGACACCCCGATGACGCTGGAGCCGGGCGAGTTCGAGCGGCTGCGTTCGTTGCATGACCGCCTCGATATGAGAGAGGTCGAGGACATCTATCTGCCGCTGTCGCGGCTGCTGTCGATCTATGTCGATGCGACCCACCGGCTCTATCAGGCACAACGTCAATTCCTCGGCATCCGGGATCGCAAGGTGCCCTATATCATCGGTGTTGCGGGTTCGGTGGCGGTGGGCAAATCGACCGCCGCACGTGTGCTGCAGGCGCTATTGGCCCGCTGGTCGCCGCGGCCCAAGGTCGATCTGGTGACGACCGACGGTTTTCTGTTTTCGAAAGCGGTGTTGGAGCGGCAAGGCCTGATGCAGAAGAAGGGCTTTCCCGAAAGCTATGACCTGCCGATGCTGCTGGCGTTTCTCAGCGACATCAAGGCAGGGCGGCGTCCGGTGCGCGCGCCGGTCTATTCGCATTTGACCTACGACATCATCCCGAACGAATGGATCGAGATCGATCGGCCGGACATTCTGATTGTCGAGGGCGTCAACGTCCTGCAGACCGGCCGGCTGCCGCGCGACGGCAAGGCGGTGCCGGTGGTGTCGGATTTCTTCGACTTCTCAGTCTATATCGATGCCGACGAGCCGGTGCTGCGCGATTGGTTCGTCCGGCGCTTCCTGGCGCTGCGAGATACCGCGTTCCACGATCCGCGGTCGTATTTTCATCGCTACGCGCCGCTGTCCGACGAGGAAGCCACGGCGACCGCATTGGCGATCTGGGAACGAACCAACCTTGCCAATCTCGAAGAAAATATCCTGCCGACCCGGCCGCGTGCGACGCTGATCCTGAAAAAGGGCGCCGATCACGTGGTTGAAACCGTTGCGCTGCGGCGGCTTTAGGGCGGTTGGATTGGAATGACGCGTTATCTTCCCTCATCCTGAGGAGCGGCGTCTTCGCCGCGTCTCGAAGGATGGATATTGGTTTTCCTCATGGTTCGAGACGGCGCACCGGACAGCGCAAGCGCGCTGCCGGGAGGGCGCCTCCTCAGCATGAGGAGTGAGTCGTATCACCCTGGCCGCCGCGCTACGCGGCATGTCGTGACGCATCGCCACCAAAATGCTCGATGTAGCGGGCATTGATCGCCGAGACCGGCATCACGATCAGCACGTCCGTGGTGCCGAATTGATGATCGATCACGGCACCATCGCCGATATAGGCGCCAAGCCGCAAATATCCCTTGATCAGAGGCGGCAGCTCGTGAAGGGCTGCCTTCGGATTGATCGCTTCCTTTGGCATCCGGTTCATCTCGACACGGCGTGAGCCATGCGCCGCGGCGCGCCAGGCTTCCGGGGCTTGCGCGTAGTGATGCAGGAACGACAACGGCAGTGCCAGCCGGTCCGGGTCGGTGCCCTCGAAGCTGGCGCAGCCGATCATCACGTCGAGCCGGTGCTGTCGCACATAGCTCCAGATCCCGTGCCACAGCAATTCGACGGTGCGCTTGTTGCGGTAGCGCGGCAGCACGCAGGATCGTCCGAGCTCAAGGAAACGCAAACCGCAATGACGATCGGTCAGGCCCGATATGTCGAACTCGTCTTCGGTGTAGAAGCCGCCATGATTTGCCGCCACCTCCTGGCGCAGCAGGCGATAGGTGCCGACCACGGGCTGCCTTCCGCCGATCGATGGTTTGGCGGCGTGATCGATCACCAATAGATGGTCGCAAATCTTGTCGAACGCGTCCTTGTCGCGCCGCGCCAGCATGGTCGCGGCGTCGGCGATGGCGGTGCCGTCCTTGTAGAACACGCGATAACGCAGTTTCTGGGCGCGCTTCACGTCGCGCTTTGCCTGCGCAAGCCGCACTTCAAGCGAGCCGATCCGCCCAAGCGTGGCGGGAAATTCAGCGAAACGGATCGGCTTTACGACGCTTGATGAGATCGGCAGCGGCTTGAACCAGGTCATCGCCGTCTGCGCTGCGGTCCCGACTTTTTCCGGCCGCAGCATCGCAATCAAGCGCTGCGTCGATCGCGCCAATTCGCCGTTCTGCATGGCTATCCTCGCGACCGCATGCTTTTCGAAATCGAATCGGCGCGGTCTTCGAGGTCCACAAATCACGCGCATTCAACAGCGATGTGACGTCGCCATTGCCGCAGTGTGACAGGCTTGCGCAGGATCCTTCACGGCAACAGCAAGCCCGCGGACTCGGCGCCCGGACCTAGAGCGGGATGACTTTTCTTCGAATCGTTATCCCGCTCTATCTTTTTGTTTGAGCATGATCTTTTCGGAAAACCGGTACCCACTTTTCCGGATCATGCTCTAACTGCTCGATCCGCAAATTCGGAAATCAGTTAGCGGCCTGCTCGATCCAGAAAGCCGCCTTCACGCGGGTGACAAATGCCGAGGGAGCCGATCCATTGGATCGGTAAATGAATGCTTCCCCCTCCTGCACATCGCTGGCCTCTCTTCCGAATGCATCCGCGATATTTGTCTTATGTGTCACGATGAAAGTGTTGGTGCCGGCTTTCGGTGTGGCATTCACCAATTCCCGCAGGGCTAGCCCGGCTTTGGCGTTCCCGCCGGCGGGGTTCGCCATCGCAGCAGCGCTTCCTGCGCCGCTGTCCGTCAATGCATCGACGGGTCTCACGTCTTTGTCGGCGAGCAATTTGCCGGTTTCAATCGCCCGATTGAGCCTGCTCGTGTAGGTCTCGTCGACTGGAATGCCGAGCTTTTTGAGCGCAGCGCCGATCTGGCGGGCCATATCCCGCCCCTTCTCGCTCAGCTGCCGCTGGGCTTTCATGTCGTCAAAATCAAAAGGATAGATATCTTTCTGGCTGTCGTCAGTGGCGACATGACGGAATACGACGACGTAACCCCCTTGCTTCAACGCCGATACAAGTTCTCGCGGATCTTCCGCGGATACCTGGGAACAACCGAGCAGAAGCAGGAGGACTGCGCAGATGATCTGCAGCGTCTTCATCATTGTTCCCTTTCCTTTTGCGTATTCTGCTTGATCGGAGGCCTTTCTCTCTCCGGCATGATGGTGCGGTTGCTTTTCATTTCAATCAGCCGATTGGGGGATGAAAGCCGCTCCGTGGCGAGCACGGAGCCACGCGCCCAAACGCAGAATGCCGTCTCGCGCGCGGTCTTCAGGCCGCGAGATGCCGCGAGGCGGCCAGGCCTGCAAGCGCGTCGGCGAGCTTTTCACGATCGAGCGGCTTGATCAGAAAGCCGTCCATGCCGGCTTCAAAGCAGGCGTAGCGATCCTCGACCAGCGTGTTCGCCGTGAGGGCGAGGATCGGCGTCTGGCGGCCCGGCTGTCCAGCCTCAAGGCCACGGATACGCTTGGTGGTTTCGATGCCGTCAAGTTGCGGCATCTGGATGTCCATCAGAACCAGATCATAGGGCGTGCCGGCGGATTTCGCGGACAGCCAGGATTCCAGCGCCGCTTCGCCATTGGTGGTGATCATGGCATGATGTCCGAGCCTGTTCAAAAGCGAACGCATCAAGAGCGCGTTGATCTCATTGTCTTCCGCCACCAGAATTGAAAGACCGCCTGCGGGCGCGCTCGCCCGTGGTTCAGCGGCCTCAGGCGCCTCGATCAGAGCATCGCCGGCAAGGTCCGGTGCGAGAATTTCCGGCACCATCGTCAGGCGGGCCGCGAGCGAAGCGGCGCGCAACGGTTTGACCAGGTAGCCCGTGAAAGCGGAGGAGGTGGAGGGCTGAAGTTCATGCCGGGTCGCCGGCGTAAACATCACGATCCGCTGCGTTGCGTGCGGGCGGGCGGCTTCACCGGCGACGTCGATATCGGCCGCGCCCAAGGCGTGATCGAGCAGCACGGCGTGCCACAACCGCTCCGGCAACAGGGCCTGCGCCACCACGACATCCGAAACCATGCAGGTCTGGCCGCCCCAGCGTTGCAGCCGCCGGGCGATCAGCGAAGCCTCGATGCTCTGAGGCGCGACCAGCATGATCGATTGACCTGTCAAATCCGGCGCCGCGAATGCTCTTTGTTCGCTGCTGTTTTTGTCGGAAGCCGCCAGCGGAATCGACACCTCGAACGTCGAGCCGACGCCCGGCTGGCTCTCCAGCGTGATGCGGCCGCCCATTCGCTTGACAATGCGCTCGGAGATGCTGAGGCCGAGGCCGGTGCCGCCATAGCTTCTGGCGATGCGCTCGTCGGCCTGTTCGAACTCGCGGAAAATCCGCTGTTGTGCCTCGGGCGCGATGCCGATGCCGGTATCGCGCACCAGGAAGCTGATTTCATTGGGCCAGATACCGGGCTCGACAATCAGCGCCACGCCGCCGGTCGAGGTGAACTTGATCGCATTGCCGGCGAGATTGAGCAGCACCTGCCGCAGCCTTGCGGCATCTCCAACCACCTCCATCGGCAGCCGTTCGTCGACATAGGCCGCGATCTCGAGCTTTCTGGCCTGCGCCCGCGGCGCCAGCAGCTCGGTGATGTCCTCGACCAATGCGGCAAGCGCGAACGGACGAGATTCCAGATCGATCTTGCCGGCTTCGATCTTGGAATAATCCAAGAGCTCCTCGATCAGCGACAGCAAGGCGTCGCCCGAGGTTTTCACCGCCCGGGCGTAGGTCATCTGTTCCGGCGTCAGCGGCGTATCCAGCAGCAATCCGCTCATGCCGATGATGCCGTTGAGCGGCGTGCGAATTTCGTGGCTGGCCATGGCCAGGAATCGCGACTTGGCGCGATTGGCCGCGTCGGCCTGATCGCGGGCCTCGGCGAGCGCCCGTTCGGTCTCGGTGCGGTCGGTGACGTCGCGGCCGACGCACTGCATCTCCGCCGGTTGGCCGGCATCAGTACGCACCAGGCCTTCGCGCCATGCGATCCATCGCGGTCCCAGCGCGGTTGCGACCCTCTGGTCGTGAATCCGGGTACCGCTGGTTTCAATCGCCGCGTCACCTTGCTCGAGGACATCAAGCGTGAAGTCGCTGCCGACCAGCGCGCTGCGCGGCAGCTCGGCCAGTTCGCAATAGGCGTCGTTGACAAAAGTGATGCAGCCGTCGGCGTCGCGCAGAACGATCAGATCGCCTTGCGATTCGAACAGGCTGCGGGCGCGTTCCTCGGCTTCCTTCAATTCCCAATTACGGTCGGCCAGCGCTTCGTTGTGCAGGGCGATCTTGCGCATTCTCTTGCGCATCCAGCGCAACCGCATGCTCAGCGTCGCAAGCGCAACGCACGCCAACGCGAACAGGAAGCTGGCGCCGATCGCAAAAGCGTGGGGGTCATAGCCGGAATCTTCGGACCGGCTTCCGGAGATGAATCCATACGCACCGCCGAAGGCGGCCGAAAAGATCATGAACGAGCGGACCGTGAAAATGAGCCATGGGTGACGTCGCGTGAAACGACGCATACGCATCTTGACCCGGAAAACCCGCCCCATCGCCAACTCCCCTGAGATTGCCTTCTGGCAGCGTGATCGCCTGGCGCGACCGGCATTGAGAGTGCCTCGACGCGCGCCATGTGCTGCCGATAACCATGCGGCGGCGATCTTGAAGAAGTGCTTGAGGCGGTGCGACGTCGTGCCGTCGGATGAAAACATGGTTGATAAAGCGTTAAGGCGCCTCAGAGCGAGGCGGCGGCAAGGCGGCTCGGTATCCCACTGGCGCCGACGACCAGGGCTGCCGCATCGCGCGCCGTAAAACGCTTCGAGTGCACAAAAATCCGATAATCGGCGGGCCCGTCCGGCGAGAGATAGATGACAGGCGCGGACGGCGGCGGGCTTGCGGAGATCGCCACAAATCGCGTCGCTGCGTTGGCCGCGCAGGCGCCGTCCTCCGCGCTGTCGACATCATCGACCACCGCGAAATCGGCCGCGCCCGCGCTCTCCGATAGCTGGACCCGCACGGTGGCGGTTGACGGGTCGCTGGTGAAGCTGACCTGAAGCTGGGCCTGCCAGGGTAAGGATGCGATCTGGACCGATGCGCCGCCGATCGCGATGCAGGGGCGCGAGCTGGTCGAGAATTCGCCGCGCGCGAACACGGCGGCAACGATCAACGGCACAGCCGAAGCCAGAATCTTGAAACGCAACATGATACGCCCGCCCAACGAAAAGCCCGCAAAACGCCGGACTTATGGTTGGCGGAATGTAAACAAAACTCGTTACCGTCGCGTTCACACGCGGATGCCGCGGCCAAGGCTGTCGATGATTCAGGCCGCGCGCCTGAGATCGTCGGCGAGCGCGCGGTAGGACAAGGCTTCGGCCAGATGCAGCCGGCTGATCTTGTCGGCGCCATCGAGGTCGGCCAGCGTCCGGGCGACGCGCAGCACGCGATGATAGCCGCGTGCCGACAGCCGCATGGTCTCGGCGGCGTCGCGCAGCAGTTTCAAGCCCTGCGCGTCCGGCTGGGCGATGGTCTCCAGCACCGACGCCGGTGCTTCCGCATTGGTGCGGACACGCGGCAATCCGGCCGAGGCGTAGCGCGCCAGCTGGATGTCACGCGCCGCGGCGACGCGCGCGGCCACCTCGGCGGATCCTTCCGTTGGCGGCGGCAGGATCAGATCGGCCGCGGTTACCGCCGGCACCTCGATCCGCAGATCGATGCGATCCATCAGCGGCCCCGAAATGCGCGCCTGATAATCGCCCGCGCAGCGGTCGATCCGTCCGCGCTTGCACGAATAGCCGGGCTCATAGGCGTGGCCGCAACGGCAAGGGTTCATCGCCGCGACCAGCATGAAGCGCGCTGGATAGGTGACGCGATGATTGGCCCGCGACACCGCCACCTCGCCATTCTCCAGCGGCTGGCGCAGCGAATCCAGCACGCGAGGATCGAACTCCGGCAGTTCGTCGAGAAACAGCACGCCCTGATGCGCCAGCGAGATTTCGCCGGGTTTGGCGCGCATGCCGCCGCCGGTGAGTGCCGCCATGCTGGCGGAATGATGCGGGCTGCGGAACGGCCGTCGCGCGGTCAAGGCGCCGTCCCGGATTTCGCCGGCGACGGACGCGATCATCGACACTTCGAGCAGTTCGGAGGGTGACAGTGGCGGCAGGATCGAGGGCAGCCGCGCTGCCAGCATCGACTTGCCGGCGCCGGGTGACCCGATCATCAGCAAATGATGTCCGCCGGCCGCGGCAATCTCGAGCGCGCGCTTGGCGCTTTCCTGTCCCTTGATGTCGCGCAGGTCGAGCATATCGGCCTCGCGCGCGTGCACCTTCGGTGAGGGGCGCGACAGCACCTGCGTGCCCTTGAAATGATTCGCGATCTGGATCAACGAATGGGCGGCGACGATCTGGATATCGGGGCTCGCCCAGGCCGCTTCCGCCCCGCACCGCGCGGGACAAATCAGCCCTTCATCGCGCGAATTGGCGCCGATCGCTGCGGGCAATACACCGGCCACCGGCGCGATCGATCCATCGAGGCCGAGTTCGCCGAGCACCGTGAAGCCGTTCAGCGCGTCCGGCGGAATGGCGCCGATCGCCGCCATCAGGCCGAGCGCGATCGGCAGATCGTAATGGCTGCCCTCCTTCGGCAGGTCGGCGGGCGCGAGATTGACCGTGATTCGCCGCGCCGGCAGTGCGAGACCCGAGGCGATCAGCGCCGAGCGAACCCGTTCGCGGGCCTCGGAGACCGCCTTGTCGGGCAGTCCGACGATGGCGAAAGCCGGCAGGCCGGGCGCGACCTGCACCTGCACGTCGACGGCGCGGGCTTCGATTCCCTCAAAAGCTACGGTGGTAACCCGCTGAACCATGCCGCCCTCTGCCTGCGGCAAACGGTAGCGTAAAATGTTACCGAGGACAAGAACATTAAGGGAACGGCGGGGCGCAGATCCGGGAAGGCTCAGACGCGCTGATCGTCGCTGTGCGTTGCGGTAACCAACCTAGGCCACGCCGGAACGCCGTGGCGGGCGAGCGGGCTGGCCTCGAATCACATATCACGGTACGCTTAAGGTTAAGAAAAGCTTACCAGCGCGTGTAGTTGATGTTTCGGCTAAGCACAATCAGGTCTTGTTCGGGCCTGCGCGACAATTCCAGTCGCGTCATTTCCAACGGAGAACTTCAGAAAGAAGAAAATTGAACTGCCAGGAGATCGTGATGTTGCACCGAATGACAACATTTTTGTCAACGGTCGTCGTAGCGTTTCTTGCAGCTCCTGTGTTGAACGCCGCGTTTTCGATCGCTGCTCAGGCTGCCGAGAATTGCCTCGCCAGACCGACCGACAACCCGTCCGAGGGAATCCGTTGGTATTATCAAACGAACCCCGTCACCGGTCAGAAATGCTGGATTATTGACTCTGGAAAAGCGACGGTCCGCAACGTCGCCTTGCAAGGATTGTTTAATCCAGGAAGCTCAAACGAGCGCGCAGAACCAGCCGCAACGGCGAGTTGCATCGCAGCGCCGAACGGCCGAGCCCCTTCGGGCAAGCGTTGGCGCCATTACACAGACGACACAACCGGTCAAAGATGCTGGCAGTTGAGCGCCCGGGTTTCCAGAATTCGCAAGGCCATCCCGGCGCGGTCGCCACCCATAAAGTTAGTCGCGGAAACGTCAGCCGTGGCGCTTCCACGAGCCACCGCGAACGCCAACGCGAGGCTTGTAGATAAAACAGGACCCACAGAACCAGTCGCTGAACCCCTTGGGCGGGTCAAATCCGAGTCTTCGCCGGAGTCTGCCACCGCAGTGGTGGCCGATGAGATTCCTGCCACATCGACGTTCACATCGCGCTGGGTCAATCTGTGGGAGCAGGCTCATTCAAGCGATCGGCAGCCAACCCCGCCGGGCAATTCCGGAAATGATCAGCAGGCTCTGACCGTGTTTCACGATGTCACGACTTCCGGCAAAGCCGACGATGAATTGCTCCCAGACAGTCGACCGCTTTACCTCAACTTGTTTATTTTGCTCGCGGCGCTCGGGGGCGCGCTTCTGCTTTGCGGTTTGACTGGCGGCTCATTTCTTTATCGACGCTCTGCGCCTGCCGTGCAGCTAAATCTTCCTCCGCTACCCGATGCGCTTCGCGTCGCCGAGTTTGACGATCTATCGAGCCCGAGCCCGAGTCCGCCGGATACCGCGAAGCCGCTCGATGCGTCCGGCGCAATGACCGATAGCCGTCCTCTGGCCGAGCGGGATTGGCAGATCGCCGTGGATGATCTGCTTCGGGAGGTCGGCGGGGACCAGATTGACGGCGATTCGTCACGCGGGCAGCGCGAGGCCGGAGGCGATCGGCTCCTGACGAACCCGTTCGCGGGCCTCGAAGACCGCCTTGTCAAGTAACCCGCCGTGCCCTGCCGTCCTCTGCCGCGTCAGCAGCTTGACAGCGAAGCGGATACGTCCGCGGACAAACCGGCGCTGCCCCTTGGTCTAATTTCCGCGAGGTCGACCAGCTCGGCAACGACGCGCTGAAAACCCAGTCGCTGCTCGTCGATGTCCTTTTGCCGGGTGGTGTAAGTCGGATGATGAGCTGCGAGGTCGCCGACGTACTCTATCTTTCCCATCACCGCGCTCGCGCCGCGGGCGAGCTTGATATGCCGGTTGGAGCAAGCCAACCCAATGATGTCGGCAATCGCCCGGTATTCCCCGGAGGCATCCCTTATGACTTCGCCTTTTGCCGCCCGTTCGAACGCGAGCAGCAGCAGGCACTCCAGCAATCGACGGCACATCACCGCGCAGGCATCATAGAAACCGCCCTGGTATGTTCCGTTGATCTGGATCACCAGGGCTTCGAGGTATGGCCGGGTATTTTCGAACAGTGCGGTCGGAATGACGTGCGAGTGGATCTTGCCTGGGTCGGCCGATCCCGTAATTTCGCTGTAGCGGTATGAGAGGCGTGGCTTGCTGGCAAGGCGAAGCCTCACGGTGCCCATCTCTTTGCCCCGGATCACATCACGGTTTGCCAGCAGCTGTCTGCCGAGACGCGTGATGTTGACCCGCCGGCGAAGCGACAGATCGTGCATCAACTCGGCCAGGTACGCCGGACGCAGCTCCGGCCTTCCTTGCTCCTGATCGAAATACCAGAGCAGCGCGACGGCATAGCCGACCTCTGTCAGGCCGAGCTTCGAGATGCCCTCAGCGAACGAAGCAAGACTGGTTTTCATCACCTGCGAGGAGCCACTTCTCAAACTCTGATTGGGCAATGCCCGTCAATTTACAAGCGACCGGCGCCCCGCCTTGCTTGCCAAGCGACGGCGCCAGAGCAAAACCATCCGACATAAAGGTCCAGTCCTACGTCCACAGGGTTTTTCGAGCCGTCCCCATGACCGCATTCGCAGGACTGCGCCAGTGAATGAAACCCCTTCGCGGGAATTGAATTCCAGATCATTTTGGCAGGGCTGAAAAAAAATTGCAGGAAATGCTCGCGAAATTTGAAGCATTCTAGATTTGAGACGTTCTAGAAATAATCGAGCCTGAAAAGAAACATAGGGCGAGCTGTGTGCGACCTAATGTCCGCGATGTCGTGGCAGTTTGTCGCAGCTACCAGGCATCATTCAAAAAAGATGCAGCGCGGAGCAGGAATAAGCAGATGCCGGCGATGAGCCGCAGTCGATCGCAGTGGATGAGTGCAACTTCATTGCTGCCGATGTCGCCCGGATCGGGCTTGGAAATTTTCTGCAACAGGCTTTCCGGGGGCGGGCCAACCGGCCGCCCCCGGCAGACGCCATTCAGAGCGTCATGATCATCG
>Ga0179587_10000216_pt1 | contig 23849 bp, 19 predicted proteins | sample CZODoug2_1_08_16_FD_185932 | JGI IMG/M metagenome (GOLD analysis project Ga0179587, IMG submission 185932) | Vadose zone soil fungal communities from Angelo Coast Range Reserve, California, USA - CZODoug2_1_08_16fungal | ecosystem: Environmental > Terrestrial > Soil > Vadose zone | place: USA...
ACACCGCGAAAATTGTAATAGCCGTGTAGCAATTCCACGTCCGTATTGCAGATGCCTACCAGCCGCACGCGCACCAGCGCCCATTCAAGCCGAAGTTTTGGCACGGGGCTTGACGTTGCTTTCAGTTTTCCTTGTTCAATGCGGAAAGAGAGCACGGCGGCATTGTACCGTTTGCCGGGCGTTTCGCGGAGCGCCTCCGTGAACGTTGGAGTACTTTTCTTGAAAGCAGTTCAGCTCTTGTGATTTATTCATACCGCAGGGCCACGATGGGATCCACGCGCATGGCGCGACGTGCCGGAATGTAGGAAGCCGCCAAAGCGACCGCAATCAGCAATGCCGCCACTCCTAGAAACGTCGCAGGATCGTACATGCCGACACCGAATAGCATGCTAGTTAGAAATCGCGCCACGACAAATGCCCCCGCAAGCCCGAGCCCAACTCCCATAAGAGCTAATTTGAGTGTCTGGCCCAGGATCATGCGCCGCACGGAAGACATTTGCGCGCCCAGAGCCATGCGTACTCCAATTTCCTGCGTACGCCGGCTCACGGTATAACTCATCACGCCATAAATTCCCACGGCTGCCAGTACCAGCGCCAATCCCGCGAAGATGGCCACCAGCACCGACGAAAACCGCCGTGGCGAAACGGAATCGGAGATCAGCCGGTCCAGGGTCATCAGCCGTGTAACCGGCAAATTCGGATCGAACCTATGCACCACCTCGGTGACCGCGGCCGCGATGCTCAAAGGATCGGACGTCGTGCGCACGATAAAATATGGCGTCCATCCACCCACAAAATAAACGTCGTGGGTAGGTTCGTGGTCGAGTCCGTACTGATGCACATTTCCCGCGATGCCGATGATCGTGGTCCAGCAAGGCTTCGGATCCAGCGAGCAGAGATTGATGCGTTTACCTACCGCGTCGTCTTGGGGCCAAAAGCGCTTCGCCATCGTTTCATTGATGATGGCTGTGTTCTGTTGTTTGAAGTCGTCTTCGCTGAAAGGGCGCCCGGCGAGTAGTGGAACTCCCAGAGAAGAAAAATAGCCCAGGCTCATAGTGCGAAACTCAGCGATCGGCCGTGCCCCAGTGGCCGGTACTGGTTGCCCCTCGATCACGAATCGCGTGGCCTGTCGCAACTCCGTCCCCAGCGGCAAGTCATCGATCCCGCCAACCTCTTTGACACCTGGGAGCGTCCGGATCTGCGCGGCGATGGCCTCGAATTGACGAGCCTGCTTCAGCCCATAGTTGAGTTGTTCTTCCTGAGAAAGCTTGTTGAATTGTGCGAACGAAATCCCCGGCTGCTGTATTTCCATCGCCAACACATGGTCCGGCCGGAATCCCGGATCAACTTCCATCAAGTGCTGGAAACTCCGGAGCAGCAATCCCGCTCCGATGAGGGGCACAAGCGCCATCGCAATTTCCGAAATGACCAGCAGGTTGTGAGTGTGGTGATGCCCGGCAGAGCTTGAACCCTTGTTTCCTTGCTTCAACACGCCAGCCAGGTTGCTTCTCAGCATTCGCACGGCTGGCCATAATCCGCACGCAAGTCCCGTGGTTAGGCAAACAGCGACCGTAAATCCCAATACCCATGTGTTCAAGCCCGCCTCGCGCAGCACTGCAAGCTCCGCGGGAACAGACTTCAGCAACGCCTTCAATCCAGCAACCGCGAAGAGCAGCCCCAGCGTGCCGCCCGCCAAGGAGAGCAGCGTGCTCTCAGTGAGCAACTGGCGGATCAATCTCCCGGGGGCCGCGCCCAGGGCAGTCCGCACGGCGACTTCCCGTTCTCGCGCGGCGTTGCGCACCAGCAGCAGGTTCACCATATTTGCGCAGGCAATGAGCAGCACCAGCCCCACAGATCCAAACAGCACCAGCAGAGTGCTGCGCAATGCGGCTGCTGACCGATCCTGGAGCGGCTCCACCAGTACCCCAAACCCCTTGTGCGCGTCTGGATAGGCAATGGCCTCCTGCTGATTGAGCCTGCCCACTTCATCCCGCGCCTGCGCTAGGCTCACCCCGGGCTTGAGCCGCGCAATAGCCATGAATTGATGATGCACGTGCTCGGTCAAGTCGTCGTTGTATTGGCCGAAAGGCATCCACAAGTCTGCGGAACGCCACAGGTGTATTCCTGCGGGCAGAACTCCAACGACTGTGTAGTGCCGGTTGTCGAGCGAAATACTGCGCCCCACTACGCGCGGATCGCCGCCAAAACTGCTTTGCCACAATCGGTGGCTCAGAATCACGACAGGTCCGTTTCCCGCACGGTCTTCTTCCGGAAGAAACGATCGTCCCGCGGCCGGGCGAATCCCGAGCATTGGGAAAAGCCCGGAGTCCGCGTAGGCCACCTGAATGCGCTGCGGTTCGATTTCACCAGTTAGGTTGAATCCCTGGATAACCCACGCATACGCCCCCATTTCCGAGAAGCTTGCGTTTTGCCTCCGCCAGTCTGCGTAGTCGCCCGGAGACAAACCACCCTTGGGAACCTGAGGAAGATAGGTATTCGCAATCTCCACCAGACGCTCTGGCTCTGGATATGGGAGCGGACGCAAGAGCAGGTTTTCCACCACGCTGAAGATCGCTGTGTTCGCTCCGATGCCCAGCGCTAAGGTCAGCACCGCCACAACCGTGAAACCAGGGTTCTTTGCAAGTGTGCGGATGCCGTAACGAATGTCTTGCAGCAGGTTTTCCATAGCCCCATTCCTTAGCAGCGAAAGTCCGGCAGTTTGAATCCAATCCGGGCGAACCACGGCTGTTGCCCCATTCGACGTACAAATTCCCCGGAAAGATACCCGGGAATTTACACCAACTAATGGAGTGCGGCGGAGAGAGTCTTGATCAGTAGCGGTTCCTGTTCGGGGAAGACCGTCCGCAAGTCGAGGATGAGGCGATCATCTTCCACGCGGGCGATAACGGAAACGCCAGCAGGGGCGCGGCGCAGACGCTGTTCGAGTTTCGTCGCCGAATAGCGCGCGCTGGCGATCCGAATGATTTTTGTTGGCAATGATTGCGAAGGTGTTGAGCCGCCGCCGGCCAGAGAGGTGCCATCTTTGATTTCGATCTCCACTTCATCGAGCGGAAGTTCGGGGCGCAGTTCGCGGATGAAATTCTCCGCTCGTCGCTTCACTTCCTGCGGCGTCATTCGAATCATACGCATCGTGGGGATTTCGTCCCAGGCTGCGCAAAGATAAGCTCCCAGAGTTGCTTCGAGCGCCGCAATCGTCAGTTTGTCCACACGCAGCGCGCGAAACAGTGGGTATCGCCGGACGCGATCGATGAGATCTTTTTTCCCTGCGATGATCCCGGCCTGCGGCCCGCCAAGAAGTTTGTCCCCGCTGAACATCACCGCGGAGACGCCAGCATCAACGCTTTGCTTAACCGTCGGTTCGCTGACTCCCTGCTCCGAAAGATCGACCAGGCAGCCCGAGCCGAGGTCTTCCACCAGCGGCAGGCGGCTGCGTTGGCTCAACGACACGAGCTCTTCAAGCGAAGGTTTGTCAGTAAAACCTGTTACCTTGAAATTCGAAGGATGCACGCGCAGCAACACACGCGTCTTTTCATTAATCGCGTTTTCGTAATCCGCAAGGCGCGTGCGGTTGGTGGTGCCGACTTCTCGAAGGATCGCCCCGCTCTGCTCCATAATTTCCGGAATTCGAAAGCCGTCCCCGATTTCGATCAGCTCTCCGCGCGAGACGATTACCTCGCCGCCGCGGGCTAGCGCCGCAAGCGTCACCAGCACTGCTGCGGCGCAATTGTTCACCACAATGGCCGCTTCCGCTCCGGTCAAGCGCGTCAACAATTCAGCAGTGTGCACATCGCGTTTCCCGCGCGCGCCAGCTTCGAGATCGTATTCAAGATTGCTGTATTGCGTGGCACTGCGGCGAAATTCGTCCACCACCGTTTCCGGCAGCGGCGCGCGGCCCAGATTGGTGTGCAGAATCACTCCCGTCGCATTAATTACCCGCTGCAGCGACCGTGAAAGAATTCGTTCGACTTCATTGCTAATCAGCTCTTCGACGGACACGGCGCTGAGGCCCAGCGCTGTCGAATTCGCGTCACCCGCGATCCGCGCTCGCAAGTCCGCAAGCACCGCGCGTGCAACTTCGACGACCAGGTTGCGGTCCGTCCGTTTCGAAAGGGCTGCCAGCCGTGGCTGAGCGAGCAATTCGTCCACCGACGGAATCTGCCGCAACAATTCTGCCTGCTCCGCCGAAACCGCTCTCTTTCCCCGCGCTTCCATGCGAACATTTCAGCACACTGTGGACTGCCGGGCAATGCCGGGACCTCCTCTTGCCGCGGCCTGGCCCAGCGACGCCCGAGTGCCGTACCGCATTAGAATCTTCGCCGATTCCTTCGGTTGACGACTGCCCTCGGCACTCTTAGCATTGTGGTTTGAGGTCTTTCCCCGCGCATGGCCACCATTGACGAAGACTTGGCTACACTGGAAAAGGACATTCGACAGCTCAAGGTGGAGTACGATCAGTACTTCGGCGGTGGCCGGAAACGTCCGCCCACAGAAATTGAATGGCGCATCGACATGATGGTAAAGCGCTATTCGGAACGCGGCGGCGATTTGAAATTCGCGCAGAGATTCCGCCTCAACAATCTTTCCCAGACTTACGCGAAGTACAAGGATATCTTCCGGAAGCGCACCGCGCAGAAGGAAGAAGGAAAAGTCCAGCGGCATTTTGGCGCCGCGGCCAAAGAGATCGAAGCCGGGCGCAAGAAAAAGGAAGCTGAAGAGCAGGCAGCGGCGGCGGCTGCCGGGGGATCCAAGGCATTTCGCATGATCTGTTCCGAGCCCGAGCGCGAAGCAGAAAAGGTCGAGCAATTGTACGAGGCGTTTCTGCAGGCCAAACAATTGGCCGGCGAACACACGGGAAGGCTGTCGCGCTCCAGCTTCAACGAATTTGTGTTGAAAAAAACGAAAGAGCTGCAAAAGCAGAAGAACTGCAAGGATGTCGAGTACGTTGTGGAAATGGTCGCAGGCCAAGTCAAACTGAAAGCTCTTGTGAAGTCTTGACGAGTTGAGGCTCCCGGCCCGTTGGCGATGTTCGATTCGTCGCTGGCAGCGGATCTCCGGAAAAATCCGTTCCTGAAGTTTTCCACAAATTTTTCGAGCGTTGCGCGTGTCTCGCGGATTGCACTTTCCCTATCCGCGCCGCGCGCTTACACTGTTGTGCTTTTCTCATTGTGGAGGAAGACATGGGGGTGCAGCGTGCGCTCATCAGTGTGTTCGACAAAACAGGAATTGTGGAATTTGCCAAGCGCCTGGCGGCTCTGAAGATCGAAATTCTCTCCACTGGCGGAACCGCCAAGCTGCTGCGCGAATCGGGGATCGCGGTGCGCGACGTTTCCGATTTCACCGGCTGGCCCGAGATGTTGGGCGGACGCGTGAAGACCCTGCACCCCAAAGTGCACGGTGGCCTGCTCTTCCGGCGCGGACACGCCGAAGACCAGAAGCAGGCTGCGGAACATGGCATCGCTCCCATCGATCTCGTGGTGGTGAACCTCTACCCGTTTGAAGCCACGGCCGCGAAAACAGGGCTGACCGCCGAAGAGCTGATCGAAAACATCGATATCGGCGGGCCAACTATGCTGCGATCGGCAGCCAAGAATTTCGAGAGCGTAACAGTCGTGACGGACCCAGCGGATTTCGAGCGAGTGGCGAGTGAAATTGAACGCGCGGGAGAAGCAACGCTGGCGACGCGGTTGGACCTAGCGCGAAAAGTTTTCGCGACCACTTCCCGATACGACGGCATGATCACCATGGAGTTGGAGCGTCTCTCGGCTGGCGCCGGACATATTGCCGTCGAAGCGAAGCCGCCCTTGCCTGAGCGAGTGCATATCGCTCTGCGTCGTCAGCAGGAATTGCGTTACGGAGAAAATCCCCACCAGGCCGCGGCGCTTTATGTCCCGGCCAGCCGCGCACGGGAAGGATTGGCAGCGGCCAAACAGCTTCAGGGTAAAGAACTTTCCTACAATAATCTCGTTGACCTGGAAGCCGCGCGCAGCCTCGCCGCGGAATTCCGGAATCCCGCCGCGGTCATCATCAAGCACAATAATCCTTGTGGCACGGCGGAACAGGCGGAGCTGCTGGATGCGTATTTGAAAGCGCTCGCGTGCGATCCTGTTTCCGCTTTCGGCGGAGTCTTGGCGTTCAACCGCGCGGTCGATGCGGCGACGGCGGAGGAAGTCGCGAAACTCTTTGTGGAATGCATAGCCGCGCCCGGTTTTGCGGAACGTGCGAAAGAAATTTTCGGGACGAAAAAAAACTTACGATTGCTCGAATTGCCTCCTGGCGGCCTGGAGCCGGAACGCGAATTGCAACTCAAGCGCATTCTCGGTGGAATGCTGCTACAGCAGCCCGACCTCGGCGAACTCAAAGAAGACGAACTGCGCACGGTAACCAAACGCGTGCCCACGCCCGAAGAGATGCACACCATGCTCTTTGCCTGGAAAGTGGCGAAACACGTGAAGTCCAATGCCATCGTGTTTGCCAAGGATGGGGCCACGCTCGGTGTTGGCGCAGGCCAAATGAGCCGCGTCGATTCCGTGAAACTCGCGGTGATGAAGGCGCAATCTTCGCTGACTGGTACGGTAGTAGCTTCCGACGCCTTCTTTCCTTTCCCGGACGGAGTCGAAGAAGCAGCCAAGGCCGGGGCGACGGCCGTCATCCAGCCCGGAGGCTCGGTCCGCGATCCCGACGTAATCGCAGCAGCCGACCGCCTTGGCTTGGCCATGGTCTTCACCAGTATGCGCCACTTCCTACACTGAGAAGTGATCTTCAGTGGTAGGGCTCACTTGCCGCCGACCGGCCTTCTCCCAATAGTTCATGCGGAGCCACAACCCTCGGCTAGAAACGACGCATCTCTTGTACGCGTGACAAGATCTGTAATCGTATTTTTTCCCAAGTTCCTCTCTTGCGCCGCTTACGCAGCAGGCGAAGAGTTCCCGCGATGTCCGATAGCGTCGCTCCTGCTCCGACGCGGCATGCAGCGGCTGCTCCGGCGGCGTTGGCAGCAAGCGCTGCTTCAAGCATCGACCACCCACGCATGCGAGCCTGTAGAAATGTCGCGGTGAACGCGTCACCGGCGCCGGTTGAATCCACCGCGCGAACAGCGAACGAAGGGATCTCGCGGAGAATTCCTCCATCCGAGATGAGGCATCCGCGTTTTCCTAATTTCATCACGATTTCTTTCGCGCCCGCCCGCTGGAATTGCAGAAAAGACTTGCCCTCGTTGCTCTGACCGGTGAGCAGGGCGGCTTCCTCGCTGCTTACAAACAGAAGGTCCACCTGGGGGAGTAGACGAAGGATTTTTTTGGGAATTCTTTTGCACGGCTCCATCCCAACATCGAAAGAGACCCATTTACCGCGTGAATGAAACTGGCGCAGGATCTGCCTCGCCGTTTTTTCAGGCCCCGGATTCAGAAAGCTGTAACCCACAAGATGCGCCGCACTAGATGAAAGAAGCGAACTGGCAGGAACTTGCGAAGGGTCCATGAATTGATTGGCGCCGCGGCTGCCGAAAAACGTCCGTTGGCCGTCGGGAGTAACGTTAATGTAAAGAAGGCCAGTGAGGGAGCGAGAACTGCGCTGTACGCTGCCTACCTCAACGCCCGTTTTTCTTAGTGTGTCGAGCAGCAGGTCGCCAAAATGGTCCCGGCCCACGCAGCCCAACAAACGAACCTTGAGCCCCCAAGGCGCTATGGCCAGGGCGCAGTTGGCGCCAACGCCGCCGCAATTCAGTTCCAGTTGTGGGGAAAGACCTTCGCCTCCGGGAACCGGCCAGGCGTCCACGTGGCCAATCACATCTATATTGAGATCGCCAAATACGAGAAGGCTTGCGGCGGAATCTTTTTTGCGGCCCATGGCGAGCGGCATCTTATCATTCCTTACTGCGGGGCCACGGCAACGCGGCCTGAGCCCTGCGAGGGTTGCGTCATCGGATTCGCGCGTGGCGTTTTCTTGTGATAAGACGGCAGGTGCGTGCTTGGAGGAACCGGTTGGAGAAATTTCTCACCGTTCGTGATGACGTAGCCGCTGCAATTGCCGCAGGACAGCCGGTCGTGGCCTTGGAGTCCACTGTGATCGCGCACGGACTGCCGCGGCCGCTGAATCTGCAAACCGCCAACGCGATGGAAGCAGCCGTGCGAGAGGCGGGAGCGATACCGGCCACCGTCGGTGTTTTGCATGGAAAACTTGTGATTGGGCTCTCCCCGGAACAGATCGCGTTTCTTTCCGAGGCGGAAAGCGTAGCAAAAGTAAGCCGCGCGGATTTGGCCGCGGTCCTCGCGTCTGGCATGCCAGGCGCAACGACCGTTGCGGGCACGATGATCGCCGCGGAGATGGCTGGAATACGCATCTTCGCTACGGGTGGAATTGGTGGCGTGCACCACGGCGGCGAAAACTCTATGGATATTTCGGCAGACCTCACGGAACTCGGGCGGACTCCGGTGGCCGTGGTTTGCGCGGGCGCCAAGGCGATCCTCGATCTACCGCGGACGCTGGAAGTGTTGGAGACTTTCGGAGTGCCGGTGGTGGGTTACGCTACGAAAGAGTTCCCAGCGTTTTATTCTAGGGAGAGCGGCCTGCAGCTTGTACATCGCGTGGACACACCGGAGGAAGCTGCAAAGGTTATGAAAGTTCAGTGCGGATCGGGAAAACGCGGCGCGAACGAGGGAACAAAAACGGGCATCCTGTTTGCCAATCCCGCGCCCAGGGAAAGCGCCCTTCCGCGCGGCGAAATCGATGCATTCATCGTCGCGGCATCGCGGGCCGCCGAGACGGCCGGAGTGCGAGGAAAGGACGTCACGCCGTTCTTGTTGCAAGAAATGGCAAGATTGAGCGGCGGAAAAACGTTGAAGACGAACATCGCACTTCTTGTCGCGAACGCAACTTTGGCGGGGCAAATTGCCGTTTCGTATCATGCTCATGCTTAGAGAGACGGATCTTTGCCAAATTTCCTCCTTTATCCCACCTTTTGACGGCCATCCTGCATCTTAGAGTGGGGCCACCCAGGCTTTGGAAACGTCTAGCATTTGGCTTTTGACCGCGTTTCGGCCGCATGGGATAATTTAAGTTTCTGGGGCTACGATGAACCTTCGACAGATTAGTCTTGCCATGGTGTTGACAGGCGTTTCGGCTGCCGCTGCCATGGCGCAAACGCCACAAGAGCAGCCTACTGGCTCGAAAACCGCTTCGGCCTCAAATGAATCCCTGCGAGCCGAAGCTTATTACGCCTTCACGATGGGTCACATCTACGAGCAGCAGTACGAAGCGACCAGTAATGCCGAATACGCCACCAAATCAATTGAGGCCTACAAGAAAGCCTATGCCCTCGATCCCAAATCGCAGGTCATCGGCGAGCGTCTGGCGGAGATGTACTGGAAGGCGCAGCGTATTCACGACGCGGTAGCCGAAGCCCAAGAAATCCTGAAGCGCGATCCCGACAACGTGCAATCGCGGCGGTTGCTCGGGCGAATCTATTTGCGCAGCCTGGGCGATGTCAGCGCCAGCAACGGCCAATCGGAAACGGTTAGCAAGGCCATCGAGCAGTACCGCGAGATTAACCGCCTTGACCCTTCAGACACTGAATCCGCCCTCTGGCTGGCGCGCCTTTACCGCCTGAAGAATGAGCACGACAAGGCCGAACAGGTTTTGCGCAGCATCCTGAAGTCCGATCCCGAGAATGAGCCGGCTGTCGAGCAACTGACCCAGTTGCTGATGGACGAGGGCAAGTCCACCGAAGCAGTCACGCTGCTGGAAGCGATCACCGCACATTCACCCTCGCCGGTGCTTCTGGATCTTTTGGGCGATGCGCACACGCAAGCGCACGATCTGGAGAAGGCCGAGAAGGCCTACCGCAAAGCCGTGGAACTCGATCCTTCGGAGCTGAGCCACCAGCGTGGGCTGGGGCAGACCCTGCTGGCCGAAGAAAAATATCCCGAAGCGCTCAAGGTATTCGAAAAGCTTTCGGACGTGATGCCCGACGATTCGGATGTGTATCTGCGAATCGCCCAGATTTACCGCGAGCTGCATCAGCTTGATAAAGCGGAACAGAATCTGGTGAAGGCGCGGCAATACGCACCCGGCAGCCTCGAAGTCATGTACAACGAGGCCATGCTTTACCAGGCGCAGGGACGCTACGAAGACGCCATCCGTGTTTTGTCGGACGCGGTCACCGGCATCAAGGGGCAGTCTCCCGCCCTTTCAACCCGCCGCCGGTCCCTGGCCATCCTGTACCAGCAACTTGGGCAGCTTTATCGCGACACCCAGAATTATCCCGCTTCGATTTATACCTTCGAAGAGTTGGGACATCTCGGCGAGGAAGAAGATCGCCGGGCGCGCATGATGATCATGGACACTTACCGCTCCGCAAAAGACCTGCCTAAGGCGTTGCAAACCGGCAAGGAAGCGCTGGCGAAATATCCGGCCGACCCCGCGATCCGTACCAGCCATGCGCTCTTGCTTGGTGAGAACGGACAGACCGAAGACGCCGTCAAGATGTTGCGGGCGCAACTCCACGGCGAGACGGGCGATCGCGAAACGTATCTGAACATTGCGCAAGTATACGAGCGCGGGCGGCGGTACAAGGAAGCCGAAGAAGCGGCCCGGGCTGCGGAAGTCCTGCCGGGTCAGCCGCGCGAAAACGAAATGGTGTGGTTCTTGCTCGGTGCCATCTACGAGCGCCAAAAGTTTTTCGACAAAGCCGAGGAGCAGTTCAAGAAAGTTCTTGCCGTGAATCCGAAAAACGCTCCGGTGCTCAATTATTACGGCTATATGCTCGGAGACCTCGGGATTCGGCTCGATGAGGCGGAAGCCTTGGTGCAAAAGGCGCTGAAGGAAGATCCCTACAACGGCGCGTACCTGGATAGCCTGGGCTGGATTTATTTCAAGGAAAATAAGCTCACCGCTTCGGAGACCACCCTGCGCAAGGCCGTGGAACGCGAACGCCATGACGCGACCATTCATTCGCACCTCGGCGATCTCTACGCCAAGATGGGACGGAGCGAATTGGCCGCTGCGGAATGGGAAAAGTCGCTGGGAGAATGGCGGCGCTCGCTGCCCGCGGACATGGAAGCCGACAAGGTCGCCGAACTCGAGAAAAAGCTCTCGCAATCGAAGCATCGCGTGGCGCAAAAATCCACCACCAGCGTCGCGAAGCCGTAATTAGCGCATGCCCGAAGTTCGCATTCCCGCATTCGCAAAAATCAATCTCCGCCTTGATATCCTCGGGAAACGCGCTGATGGGTTTCACGAATTGCGCACTGTGTTTCAGACCATCTCTTTGCACGACGAATTGCGGTTGCGCGCGTCACGCCGGCCGGGAATTGCGCTGACCGTCGAGGGGAACCATCCGCTCTCTACCGAACCGGCGGAAAAAAATCTCGTATATCGCGCGGTGGATGCGCTGCGCAGCGAGCTGAAAATCCGCGGCGGCGTGGAAATCAACCTGAAGAAAACAATTCCTGCGGGCCGTGGCCTGGGCGGAGGCTCGAGTGACGCCGCCGCGTCGCTGCTGGGCTATCTGAGGCTCACGAAGAAGAAACTGGCGCTAGCGCGTTTACTGGAAATCGCCACTTCCCTCGGAGCGGATGTCCCGTTTTTTCTGCTGGGAGGGCGCGCGCTTGGCGCGAACAAAGGCGATGAAATCTATCCTTTGCCGGACGTCCCCAAGTTGCACTTTCTGGTGGTTTCTCCCGAAGAGATTCACGTCCCCACGCCGGACGCCTACCGCTGGCTGGAGGCCCAGCCGCTCGAATTGACAAACTCCGCCGTAACCTCTAAACTCTTTGAGTTCTGTGCTCTATGCTGGAGCGCGCAGGGAAGCGGCCTTTCGAACGATTTCGAGGGACCGGTTTTCCGGCGGCATCCCCGGCTTGATCAGATCAAGCGGGAGTTGCTCCAAAGAGGAGCTGCAGAAGCCTCGCTGGCGGGTAGCGGTTCGGCGGTGTTTGGAGTTTTCCCGAGCCCAGCGATGGCGCGCCGAGCCGCTGTTGGGTTTCCGCACGATCAGGCCTTCGTTTGCGAGAGCGTCTCGCGCGACAGGTACGCTCGTTTGATGCGCACCGCAGAGTAGTCTGCCAGCGTGTCGTGGATTCTGCCTCAGCGACTTTTCGTGTCCATCCCGTGGTGGAATATCTTTTCGGTTCCCGTTTTAGGCAAGTGGGTGTGACTGCTGAGTGGTCACACGGAGCGCGAGCGTCGTGGACGACGACCGATTTAAGATTTTCTCAGGGACCGCGAATCCAATTCTGGCGGAAAGCATCTGCCGCCATTTGGACGTGCCGCTGGGCAAGGCCCTGCTCGGGCGTTTCAGCGACGGCGAGATTTATTTCCAGATTCTGGAAAATGTTCGCGGAGCGGACGTTTTTGTCGTGCAGCCGTGCCACGCTCCAGTGGATAGCCACCTGCTGGAATTGCTGCTGATGATCGATGCGTTCAAGAGGGCTTCGGCGTGGCGTATCACCGCGGTGCTGCCGTATTACTGCTACGCGCGGCAGGACCGCAAAGACAAGCCGCGAGTTCCCATCTCCGCAAAGCTGGTCGCGGACTTGCTGGAGACCGCGGGCGCCAGCCGGGCGCTCACACTGGATTTGCACGCGCCGCAAATTCAGGGCTATTTCGACGTACCCGTGGATCATTTGTATGGCTCGCCGGTCCTGGTGGAACATTTCCGGCAATTGAATTTGCCGAATTTGACGGTGGTTTCGCCGGACGCCGGGGGCGTTGAGCGCGCCCGGTTTTTCGCGAAGAAGCTGGATGCGCCTCTGGCCATCGTCGATAAGCGCCGCGTGGACGTAGACGTGAGCGAAGTGATGAACTTAATCGGAGACGTGCGTGGACGCAGCACGCTGGTCGTTGATGACATCATTGACACGGCTGGAACGCTCGTGAAAACCGCGGACGCGCTGCTCCGCGAAGGCGCGACCCAGGTGTTTGCGGCGTGTACCCACGCGGTGCTCTCTGGTCCAGCCATCGAACGGATCCAGAAGTCCAACATCACGGAGATTGTGGCCACCGACTCCGTGCCGCTGAGCGAAGCGGCGAAGAAAATGGGGAAAATCAAGATACTGAGCGTCGCGGATTTGCTGGCCCGCGGAATTCGCTCGATTCACGAAGAGACTTCGATCAGTGAGCTGTTTATTTGATTTGTAGGACAGACATTCCTGTCTGTCCCCTGAGAACTAGCTAGAAGACAGGCAGGAATGTCTGTCCTGCAGGGAAGGGAAGAAGGACATGGCACAGAAGGCAGAAAAGGCAGAGAAGATTGTAGTGCAAGGTTCCCCGCGCGCGACGCGTGGGAAGAATGAAGCGCGGCGGCTCCGGCAGTCGGGAAAATTGCCCGCGGTGCTGTACGGCGGCAAGGGCGAAGCGATCACTTTGTCCGTGAACGCCAAGCAGGTGGGCGCAATTCTGCGTTCCGAGAGCGGGCACAACACCCTCTTTCAGGTGGATCTTGGCGGCAAGCACGAACCCGCGATCTTAAAGGATTGGCTGGTTGATCCCGTCACCGGCAACCTGCTGCACGTGGATTTGCTCCGCGTCGCCATGGACGTTCGCATGAAGGTTATGGTTCCCGTCCATACCTTTGGCGAGCCTTCCGGCGTGAAAGTGCAGGGTGGCGTCTTCGAAGTCGTCACTCGCGAAGTGGAAATCGAATGTTTGCCCGCGGATATTCCGACGGAGTTCCGCGTGGATGTAAGCGGCCTGGCGTTGAATGCGCAGTTGCGCGCCAGCGAATTGCCGCTGGACACCACCAAAATGAAGTTGCTCACTGAACCGGAGCGCGTGCTCGCTCACGTCGTAACTCTGAAGGTGGAAGAAGAGAAGCCCGCCGAGGTTGTGGCAACGGAAACAGCAACGCCGGCCGAGCCCGAAGTCATCAAAAAGGGCAAGAAAGAAGTGGAAGGCGAAGAAGGCGCCGAAGCGGAAGCCAAGCCCAAAGCGGAGAAAAGCGACAAAGGCGAGAAGGGCGAAAAGAAAAAGTAACGCTCGTCGTCCAAATGGCGAGCGGCTGGAAAAAGGTCTATGCGGCTCATTGTCGGACTTGGGAATCCCGATCCGGAGTATCAGTGGACGCCGCATAACCTGGGTTTCATGGCGGTGGATGAACTCGCGAATCGCAGCGGGATTCGCGTCGAGCGGCCCGAAGGCAAGGCGCTGGTAGGCCGCGGAAAAATCGCCGGGGAAGAAGTCATCCTCGCGAAGCCGCAGACGTACATGAATCTCAGTGGCATCTCTGTAAGAGATTTGCTGGGAAAGTACGAGTTGGATGTCCCGGATCTGCTGGTGATGTGGGACGAAGTGCAACTGGCTTTAGGCAGCATTCGGATTCATCCGGATGGCAGCGCGGGAAGCCATAACGGTGCGAAGTCGGTGATCAGTTCGATCGGCACGCAGGAATTTGCGAGGTTGCGGCTGGGTTGCGGGCCCGATCATCCGTTGCGCAGCCGCAAAGAATATGTGTTGCGGCCGATGAAGAAAGCGGAGTTGGAAGTCGCCGCGGAAATGATCGGCGAAGCCGGAGATGCCGTGGAGATGATCCTGAGTCAGGGACTCGACGCGGCCATGACGAAATACAACCGGCGGAAACCGGCGGAACCGGAAGAGCCGGAAGAAAAGTAGAAAAACAGTTTTTTCCGTTTTGCGCGGTTGGAAAAGATTTGAAGCGACCCCGATTCGTTCAGGGTCAAAAGAAAAAGAGGCCATCATGGAAGAGCGTTATTACGATTTGGTTTTCATCGTGCGGCCGGCAACGCCGGAAGATGAGATCAAAAAAGTCCTTACGGTCATCGAGCACACTGTCGCGGAAAAAGGCGGCAAGATCGAGAAGACCGAGCACTGGGGCACCCGGAAGCTGGCGTACCGCGTGGCCAAGCACCGCGAAGGAATTTATGTGCACCAGGAAATTCGCACCACGCACGGCGAATTGATTGCCGAATTGGAGCGGCGCCTGCGCGTGCAGGACAACGTAATCAAATACCAGACCGTGCGGCTGGATGAAGATTTGAAGCGCCAGAAGAAACTTTCGCAGAAGCGCGAAAAGCGCGCCGCGCGGCGTCCGCGCCGCACCACACCGGCTCCCGCCCCGGCGGCGGCAGCGCCAGCAGCGCCGGAGCAGGCCGCGGCAACGAGCTAGCTCCGAGCGGCGAAAATATTCTTTGCATTGAGCTAAGTATTTCCGGTTTCATAAAATGTTTGATCCCGATCCGATCGGGGCGATCAGTGAAAGGGTGGAAGGTATGCCAGAGGAACAGAAACAAGCATCAGCGCCGGGCGGAGCTCCGCGGCGTGAAGGTGGTGGTGGTCACGGCGGACCGGGCGGCGGGCACGGCGGTCCGCGGCGCGAAGGTGGACCAGGTGGCGGTGGTCCGGGCGGACCCGGCGGAAGGCCGCGAGGCAAGCGCCAGTATTTCCGCAAAAAGAAAGTTTGCAAGTTCTGCGTCGAAAAGATGGACTTCATCGACTATAAGCGCGCGGACATTCTTTCCCAGTTCGTGCAGGAGCGCGGGAAGATTTTGCCTCGCCGCATGACGGGCGTTTGCGCGAGGCACCAGCGCTGGCTGGGCGTGGCCATCAAGCGGGCGCGCAACATCGCTCTCTTGCCATTTGCCGGCAGCGCCGCGGGCACTCAAGCACCGCGCGTGGTTGTTCCGGGAGCGCCGGCTCACGCCGCGCCCGCGCATGTAACTCTAACGCCGGCTCCGGTTACTCCGGCGCCGCCAGCGGCCGAAGCGCCGAAGGCATAAGCCTTTACGAGGGTAAAGAAACAGGAGCTTAGAGAGAAGACATGCAAATTATTCTTCAGGAAGACGTCGAAAAGCTGGGCCACCGCGGTGACGTGGTCACGGTGAAGCCGGGCTATGCGCGCAATTTTCTATTGCCTCAAAAGCTGGCCGTCGAGGCGACCGCGGGAAACTTGAAGGCCATCGAGCGGATTCGTACGTCGCTGGCCAAGAAAACGGCCACGGAATTGGAAGCCGCGCAGAAGCAAGCCGAGTTGCTGAACGGCGTGTCGCTGCAGTTCACGCGCAAGACTGGCGAAAACGATCAGATGTTTGGGTCGGTCACTTCCGGCGACATCGCGGAAGGGCTGGCGGCGCAAGGCTTCAAAATTGACAAGCGCCAGGCGCAGCTCGGCGAGCCGCTAAAAACGATTGGCGAATTTCCCGTGACCATCAAAGTGTTCCGCGACGTCACGGCGCAAATCAAAGTGACGGTCGAAAAAGAAGCGTAGGAGGGTCTTCGGCTAGAGGTTCTTCAACAGGGGCGTCCGCCACGGAGGACGCCCCTAAGTCTTTTATGCGTGAGCTACATCGTGAGAACGACGCGGAACTCGGCTTTGCCGCTCATCATGCGGGCGTAGGCTTCGCCGGCTTTTTCCAGGGGAAATTTCTCGATCATGGGGCGGACGCCGGCCATTTCGGCGAAGCGCAGTGTGTCTTCGGAATCCGCGGGAATGCCGCCGGGCCAGCCCTGGACTCTCCTTCGACCTACGATAAGTTGAAGTGGCGATGCTTCAATCGGGCCCGGTCCCGCGCCGACAACCAGCAGCGTTCCGTTCAAGCCGAGACCGCCGACGAGTTCGGACATGGATTTCGAGTCCGTGGCAGTGGCCAGAATCACGCGGGCGCCACCGAGTTTCTGGAGCTCTTCGGCGGCATTGGTGGCTTTGCTGTCAATGTAGACGTGAGCGCCGAGTTTCTTGGCGAGAGCAGCTTTCTGGGAACCGCGGCCGACGGCGGCGACTCTGTATCCAAATTTATTGGCAAACTGAATTCCGAGATGCCCGAGGCCGCCGATGCCTTGGACGGCAACGAGGTCGGAAGGCAAGGCGCCGCTGTGGCGCAGAGCGTTGAAGGTGGTGACTCCCGCGCAAAGCAGCGGTCCGGCTTCCACGGCGTCGAGGCTCTCCGGCATTGCGGCAAGCGCTTCCACGGGAGCGATCATGTATTCCTGATAGCCGCCATCGAAGCTGATTCCGCAAATTTTCGCGTTGCGGCAATTGGCGAAGTCTCCGCGGCGGCACGGGAGGCAAGTGCCGTCCTGGCCGCCGTGCCAGCCGACGCCGACACGCTGGCCTTTTTTCCAGCCGGTGACGCCGGAACCAAGGTCGTCAATCACGCCGGCGACTTCGTGTCCGGGGGCGCGGGGATATTGAATGCCCGGCCAGTATCCTTCTTTCACCAGGCTGTCGCTGTGACAGATGCCGCAAGCCTGCACGCGAATGCGCACCTGCCCGGCCCCCGGACTGGGAATCTCGCGCTCGACGATTTCAAAATCCGCCCCAGCTTTTGGTACCAGCGCCACTTTCATTTTTGCCATTGAAACTCTCCGTTTTTTTATCCCTGAACTTACGCCGGCACGTTTGATGCACGGCTCGTGCAAACCGACACATTTTCAGCCTTGCAGCCGGCCAGGCGAAGGAAAAGTTTGCGGAGCGTACCGTCAAAAAAGTTTTGCAGAGATTTCCGAAGCGATGCACAGGCACTCCAATTGACGCGCGACGTGCTTCCACGCACAATCCGCCAACGATCACAAAGCAGCAAACAGGAATTGGTCGAGTCCATCATAATTATCCTCGCCACCTGAAAGTTTTTGCCTGCCGCGTTTCCGTGCGCAAGCCAGTCTTGCGCGGCGAGAGAACTTCGTGTTATTGTAGGCGAAGAAAAAGCGAATCGTAGAAAGCACTTCAATGCCGGTTGACGCGACACTCGAAAAGCCACTGCCGAATAACCTGGACGCCGAACGCTCCGTTCTGGGCGCGATCTTGCTGGATAACAACGCGCTAAATCCGGCGATCGAGCATCTGCGGCCGGAAGATTTTTTTCTCGACCAGCACCGGCGGGTGTTCACGCAGATGATCGCGCTGGGCGAGGTGCAGCAGGCCATCGACCTGGTGACGCTGACCGAGGAGTTGAACCGCAAGGGCGACCTGGAAGCCTCCGGAGGCGCGCCGTACCTGGCATCGCTGGCCGACGGCATGCCGAAAGTCTCCAACATCGAGCACTACGCGCGCATCGTCAAGGAAAAGGCGATCCTGCGCAACCTGATTCACACCACGCACAATATTCAGCAGCGCGCGTTCGAGGGCGAAGACGGGGCGGACGCGATTCTCGATGGCGCGGAATCTTCGATTTTTGCGCTGGCGGAAGACCGCGTACGTGCCGGGCTGCTTCCGATCAAAGACATCGTCCGCGACAATTTCGAGCGCCTGGAAAGAATTTTCAAGGAAGGGAAGAGCATCACCGGAATTCCCACGGGGTATGTGGAGCTGGATAAACTCACTTCCGGCTTGCAGCCATCCGAATTGTTGATTCTCGCGGCGCGGCCTTCGCAGGGCAAAACAGCTCTGGCTCTGAACCTGATGGAAAACATCGCGATTCGCGGCGGACACCCGGTGGCGATGTTCAGCTTGGAAATGTCCAAGGAATCGCTGCTGCAGCGCCTGGTGGCTTCGGTGGCGCAGATTGACGCGCACAAATTCCGCACCGGCCATTTGAGCAGGGAAGACTGGCGGCGGATGACGGAATCGCTGGGAACGATTTCATCGGCGCCGCTATGGATCGACGACGCGGGGTCGATCAGCGTGCTGGAAATCGGAGCCAAGGCGCGGCGGCTGAAACGCGACAAAGGATTGTCCATGCTGGTGGTGGACTACCTGCAGTTGATCACCGCGCGCGGGCGGTTTGGGAACCGGCAAGAAGAAGTGGCCAGCATCTCGCGCAGCTTGAAGGGGCTGGCGAAGGAATTGCAGATTCCGGTGCTGGTGCTCAGTCAGCTTACACGCGCGCCGGAGCGCGACGAGCGCGGGCCGCAACTCTCGGATTTGCGCGAGTCGGGCGCCATCGAACAGGACGCCGACGTGGTGATGTTCATCTACCGTCCGCATTTCTTCAAAGCCGGGGCAACGCCCGAGGAGAGAGAAGAAACAGAGCTTCGCATCGCCAAGCAGAGGAATGGCCCGACCGACATGGTGAAGTTTGTGTTTCGCAGCCGGTTCACGCGATTTGAAGAGGCGGCGCCGGACGCCTTCTCGCAGTTTGCCCCGGACGAGATGTAATTGGAGCCTGCCCTGCCTTCGGCGAGCAGGCTGCGGTAGGCGGACCACAGCGCGGCAGTTCCCACACACTTTGTGCCACGTGCTTAGGATTCTGGCAGCGACGCAATGGATTGCTGAAACGGCTGTGCTATCCCCCCACCCCGGCATTTTGCATGAATAGTAAGAGCAAAGGACTTACAAATTTGCATTTCGTAAGTGGTTGATTTTAAAGAGATATGTTTTGCTGAGCAAAACGGGTTGCGCTGGGGAAACGGCTCTGGAAGAAAGAAAAGCGGGAGCCCTTCGGCTCCGCTCAGAGTAAACAAGCTCCCAGACTCCAGGCGAAGTTTTCTACAGGGTCAAGTATAACAGATCATAGAGGAAAGTCAATAGGAAAAAGAGTTCCTGTCGAAAACGTCTGAGCTTAGTCCGTGAGAGGCGAGTGCGAAAGGTCACCCGTTTGCTGAGCAAGGGGTGTTGTCATTCAGGCGGCAGGCGAAGTGGGTGGCGGCGGGCCGAGACCGGGTGAATGGCGTAAACTAAATTTTTCGGAAGGAACATGGCAGGGATACAGAGGAGTTCCCGCAACGCAGCGCGACGTCCGGTCTGGGCGGAAGTTTCGCTTGGGGCGCTGGCATACAATCTGGAAGCGATTCGCAAGTACGTAAACCCGCCGCAGGAAAAACGCAAAATGCCGCGCAAGATTCTCTCCATTGTTAAGGGCAATGGTTACGGCCACGGCGGTCCGGAAGTGGCGAAGGCGCTGGAGAAAGCCGGGTCGGACTGGTTTGGCGTCACGTGCACGGACGAGGGCATTGCGGTGCGCAAGAACGGCGTGCGCAAGCCAATCCTGATTCTCACAAGTTTCGTGCCGGGAGAGGAATCCCGGCTGGTGGAGCACGACCTCACGGCGGTGATCCATCGCTGCGACCAGTTGGCGCTGCTCGATCGCGCGGCGGCGCGCCGCGGCGGAAAGAAGCGCGTAGGGTTTCATTTGAAGATCGATACGGGCATGAACCGGCTGGGCATCGCTTCAGGCGACGTGGAATGTTTTGCGCGGCAACTAGGAAAGTGCAAGAACGTCCAGCTCACGGGCATCTTTTCGCACTTTGCTTCCTCGGGAGTTTTCACGGAGAGCTACGTTGGGCAGCAGACAGGGGAGCAAGAGGAGCGTTTTTACGAGGCACTCGAGCGCCTGCGTGCGCTGGGAGTCGATCCGGGGATTGTGCACCTGGCGAACAGCGCCGCGATCGTAACGCGGCCGGAAACCTGGGCGGACATGGTGCGGCCCGGGGCGATTCTGTATGGCTACCATCCAGGCTACGATCCAATTGAAAAAAGGGAAGAAGCAGAAGCACGGCTGCCGCTGAAACCGGTGATGAGCTTGCGTTCGAGGATTATCAGCTTGCGCGACGTAGCCCAAGGCGCGGGAGTGGGATACGACGCGACGTTTGTCGCCCAGAGGCCCACGCGGATCGGTGTGCTGGCCGCCGGGTATGGAGATGGAATCCACCGCTCGCTGGGAAATCGCGGGAATGTGCTACTGCGCGGAAAGCTGGCACCGATCGTGGGTATTATCTCCATGGACGTGACCATGATAGATGTTACGGACATCGAAGATGCGAAGATCGGCGACGTGGCCACGATTCATGGGACAGACGGCAAGCACGCGCTGCCGGCGAACCGCGTGGCGCGCAGCATCGGGACGGTCACTTCGGACCTGCTCTGCGCGGTGAGCCAACGCGTGCCGCGGCTGTACGTTCCATAATGGGAATTTTTACCTACCGTATCGACATCTCCTCCGTTCCGTTTCCCAAAATGGGAATTTCTATCCTCTGCATCAGGATTTTTTCGGCTTGCGAGTTAATACCTGCTTGACGCCATAGTATTGCAAGAGTATATAAACGGCGGGCGTTCCACATCCCGCAGCGGCTCTCTCCCAACCTCTCCGCTCCTGCGGGCTGGCTGTACTGATTTTGCAGTGCAAGTTCAATACTGTGAGGTCGTATGAGCCGGATCATGCCAGAAGCACAACGGCGTTCCTATCCCTCGGAATCTAGGCTTGCACACCCAGGCGAAGTTCACGCGATCCCTCCGCGTACCGGCTGGGCATGGCACGCGGGCTGGGATTTCTGGGTAGTGCGCACGTTTCTGATCGTTTGCACCGGGGCTGTAAGTTTTACGCTGGGGCCGTTTGGCCTTCACGGATTGGCGGCTGCCAGCGTGGGATTGCTGATTGCGTTGGTGGTTTTGCTGGCGGAGTTGCGGCTGCGGCGGGCGGCACTGGGCGGGTTGCTGGGCGGAGCGTTTGGCGCGGTGCTTGGAGTATTCGCGGCGCTGCTGGTCACCCTGGTGATTTCCCGCACGGACGAGCCAGAACCCACCAAGTCGTTCCTCGAATTCTCGGCATTGTTCGCTTTTGGCTATCTCGGGCTGGTACTTGGCTCACGGCAGGGCGGGGAAGTGCATGTCGATGCTTTGGACGGGTTCTTCGGAAAGAAGGCCGCTGCCCCCGAATCCATGAAGCTTTTGGACACAAGCGTATTGATCGACGGCCGCATCGCGGATATTTGCGAAGCGCAGTTTCTGGAAGGAGTACTTGGCGTGCCGCAATTCGTGTTGCACGAGCTGCAGATGGTTGCGGATTCTTCGGAAGCGCTGAAACGGCAGCGCGGGCGGCGCGGGCTGGAGGTACTACAAAGGATTCAGAAAATGCCCCAAGTGGAAGTTAGGATTCTGGAGGAGGATTTCCCGCAAGCTGGGGACGTGGATCACAAACTGGTGGAGCTGGCGCGGCGCACTGGGGCCAAAATTGTGACCAACGATTTCAATTTGAACAAAGTGGCCACGGTGCAGGGCTGCTCAGTGCTGAACGTGAATCTGCTGGCGCATGCGCTGAAGCCGGTCGTGCTTCCGGGCGAGCCGATGCGCGTACTGATTCTCCGCGAAGGCAAAGAAGCGAACCAGGGCGTGGCGTATCTGGATGATGGCACGATGGTGGTGGTGGATGGCGCGCGGCGAATGATCAACAAGAGTGTCGACATTATTGTGACGTCCGTTCATCAGACCACGGCAGGGAAGATGATTTTTGGTCGGCTGGAAGAACGAGCGGAACAGGCTGCTCCTGCGCTGCGGCAAGCTGCCGCGGCGGGCCGGGGAGACGGAAATGGCGGCATGCGTTCCGACGCCACGAGCAAAGTGGAAACGTCGGCGCGTCTTCCGGAACAAAGCACGCTGGAGCGTCAAGGCCGTCCGGTATTTCCTGAACCTGACGCCGGTTAGACGAGCGCGGGCGACATCCTGGTATTTCACCCCATAACCCTGCTTGAGGTACACTCTGAAGTTTGCGAGCCCTCGCCTTGAAGCGTCCGGGCGGAATCGCTCCAAACATGAGCCGAATTGCTGCCATTCTTCCCGCAGCCGGTATGGGAACGCGCATGGGCGCGGAAACGCCCAAGCAGTTTCTTGAGCTGGAGGGGACGCCGATAGTGATTCTGAGCCTGCGGCGGATCGCGGCGTGCTCGCAAGTTACAGACATCATTGTGGCGACGCGCGCGGATGAAGTGGCGCGGCTCGAGGGACTGATTAAAAAGGAAAAATTCAAGCAGGCAGTGAGGGTAGTGAAAGGCGGCGATTCGCGGCAGGATTCGGTGGCCGCGGCGCTGCGCGAGGTGTCGAACGATACAGAGATTGTGTTGGTGCATGATGCGGTGCGGCCGTTCGTGACGCCGGAGCAGATTGCGCGAGTGCTTGAAGAGGCGAGGCGGTGCGCGGCGGCGATCCTGGGCATTCCGGCGATGGACACGGTTAAGGAAGTGAAGCGCGCCAGTTTGCCGGAGGATGTGGCGTTGATTACGGGGACGGTGCCGCGCGAACGCGTGGTGCTGGCGCAGACGCCGCAAGCGTTTGCGACGAAACTCTTGAAGGAAGCATTTGCTCGCGCGGAGGCGGATGGGGTGAATGCCTCGGACGAGGCGGGACTCGTGGAGCGCATGGGGCATGATGTGCACGTCGTGCTGGGTTCCGAGAGAAATATGAAGATCACGAAGCCGGCGGATATGGAATTGGCGCGGTTCTATGTGGAACGCGAGCGGCAAAAGGCGTGAGCATGAACCCAAGCTCAACCGCAAGGACGATCCTGTTTTGGATTTCCATCGTATTTCTCGGGATCATGCTGTGGAAGCTGGTTTCTACAAATGGAACCTCAACATCACAAGACGAGCTCAGCTACAGCGACTTCATGGCTAAGGTGGATGCTGACAACGTAAACCAAGTGACTCTCTGCCTCTCGTCGAACAGCTACGAGGTATCCGGAGAATATAAACGGCCGGCGAACCGATGGTTTCACTTGGCGATACCCAAGGAAATGGCCCCCGCCTTGTTGGGACAACTCCGTGAAAAGAGCGTATTGATCAATGTGAAGGAAATTCGTAGCGGGGACAGGACACTGGTTTTATTAAATGCCGCGCCCCTGATTCTTCTAGTTGGATTTTGTCTTTTCTTAATGCGGCAGATGCGAGGCAACGCGAAACGGGCTCTAGTGTTGCGAGCGGCAACGGCGCGAACCGGCATTGGTTACGATTTGCACAGGCTGGAATATGGGCGGCCACTCGTAGTTGGAGGGATCGAGCTGCCGTTTGATAAGGGGCCGGTGGGACATTCGGATGGGGACGTGCTGGCGCATGCGATGTGCGATGCGATTCTCGGAGCTGCAGGCGCTGGCGACATCGGGACGCATTTTCCGGATACGGATCCGAAGTGGAAGGGCGCGAACAGCATGCTATTTCTCGAACATGTTAGGAAACTG
>Ga0179587_10000217_pt1 | contig 23742 bp, 25 predicted proteins | sample CZODoug2_1_08_16_FD_185932 | JGI IMG/M metagenome (GOLD analysis project Ga0179587, IMG submission 185932) | Vadose zone soil fungal communities from Angelo Coast Range Reserve, California, USA - CZODoug2_1_08_16fungal | ecosystem: Environmental > Terrestrial > Soil > Vadose zone | place: USA...
CCGACGCTGGCGTCAAGTTTGCGGAGTCGCGTCGGCCCAACCGGGTTTAGACAAGACATATCCGCAGGTGATGGTGGCAAACAAGCCCGGTTCACCAGGGAGCGCGAAGGAAACCGTTAAAACCATTGCGTGCGGGAATGCCGGGTGATTCCGGTGTACTCGTTGTTACTCGTGTGCGTTCTACCACTACCAAGTGCACACGAGGCCGCGGGTGCAACGGGCATCCGGCATTCCCCACGCCCTCTTTGGGCGGAAGATTCATCAACGGCTCGGGCGCATTGCGCGGCGAGGACGAAGTCGTCTGCGGAATTTGAGGTGCGTCATTGCGAGGAGCGGAGCGACGAAGCAATCCATTCTTTCTTACCGTGGCGCGATGGATTGCTTCGCTTCGCTCGCAATGACGGCTCTCCGCCTGAATCGTCGTTGGCTGTTTGAAAATTGAATCGGGAATTCACGCGGGGATGCCCCCGTGGCTATTGCGGCTTGATGCCGGCTTCGCGCGTCAACCGAATCCATTTTTCGATGTCGGTGTGCATCAGCCGCGCAAACTCCTCGGGGCTGTTACCCGCGGGCTCAAGGCCCTGCTCGATGAGGAATTTTTCGATCTCGGGCGTTTTAAGCGCCTCCACGATGGTCTTGTTGAGCTTGTCGATGATCGGCCGCGGCGTGTTGGCCGGCGCGAGCACACCGTTCCATCCCGTTACTTCGTAGTTAGCGACGCCAGCTTCCGCGATCGTTGGTATCTCCGGCGCGACCGCGAGCCGCTTGCTGGTACTGACGCCAAGTGCCCTCACGGTGCCGGCGCGGACCTGCGGAAGCGCGGTAATCGGCGTGTCGAAGAATGCCGCCACTTCGCCGGTCATCACCGCCTGCTGTGCCTGGGGCACGCTGCGATAGGGGATGTGGGTCATCCGCACGCCGGCCATGGAAAGGAAAAGCTCGGTCGCCAGATGGGCAAGGCTTCCCACCCCGACCGAAGCATAATTGAGCTCGCCTTGACGCGCCAACTCGACGAATTCCTTCACCGACTTTGCCGGCGACGAATTAGGAACCAGCAGGATTTCACTGACCTTGGTCACCATGGAGATCGGGGCAAAGTCCTTTTCGCTGTCGTAGGGCAGGTTGGCATAGAGCGCAGGGTTGGCGGCATGGCTCGGAAACACCATCAGCAAGGTGTAGCCGTCGGGCTCCGCTTGCGCGACCGCTCGCGTTCCGATCGTGCCGCCGGCGCCGGTGCGGTTGTCGATGATAACGGGTTGGCCAAGCTGATCGCTGATGCTCTTGCCAACCAGTCGCGCCAGAATGTCGGTGACGCCGCCGGCACCGGTCGGCACGATCATCTTGATGGTGCGCGTAGGGTAATCCTGCGCCATCGCGCTGGACGACAGAGCGAGGACAAAGCAAACCGCGGCCCAGGCCTGTCGCAACCCGGAAGCCTGCATCAGCCCCACCATGATGTCATCAGGACAATCCGCGCCAGCATTTCCTCGCCCCCTCGTGTCTTTTTTCGTTTTCGTCGATAGGATATCGGGGTGCTCATGGCAATGCTGGAAGTCGCTCATGAGCTCACGTGCATCAAGGCGCGCAATGTCGGCGCCGACAGGAGATCGTTATGCCTTACGCTACTGCGCGGGATTCCACGCGTCTCTACTATGAAGAAGCCGGAACTGGTTCGCCAGTCCTGTTCCTGCACGAGTTCGCAGCCGATTACGCGAGCTGGGAGCCGCAGATGCGTTACTTCTCGCGCCGTCACCGCTGCATCGCCTATTCGGCGCGAGGCTATGCGCCTTCCGAGGTCCCCGCTGCGGACGCTTTCACCTACGAGCACTTCCGGGACGATGCGTTGGCGGTGCTTGATCATCTCGGAATCGAACGCGCGCATTTGGTCGGGCTCTCGATGGGGGCCTATTCGTCGCTTCAGGTCGGGCTGCATCGTCCGCAGCGCGTGCTGTCGCTGACGCTCGCCGGCGTCGGCTCCGGTTCGGAGCCGGCCCATATCGATGCCTTCCGCGAAAGCGCGCAAAACAATGCCCGCGACTTCGAAACGCTCGGATCCGCCGAGGTCGCCAAGACCTATGGTAATTCGCCGAACCGGATTGCCTTCAAGGTCAAGGACCCGCGCGGATTTCTCGAATTCATGGAAGCGCTGGCACGTCACGACGCGCAGGGGTCGGCTCATACCCAGCGTGGCTTTCAGGGCGGGCGGCCGTCGATCTACGCCTTCGAGGATCGCATCCGGCACTTGACGCTGCCGGCTCTGATCATCGTTGGCGATGAAGATGACGCGTGTATCGAGCCGAGCCTGTTCCTCAAACAGACCATTCCGGCCTCGGGGCTGGCGATGTTTCCGAAGACGGGCCACATTCTGAATCTTGAGGAGCCGGCGCTGTTCAACGAAACGCTGGAGCGTTTCCTTGGCCTGGCAGAGGCGGGCCGCTGGCCACCACGCGATCCTGCCTCGAGACGTGCCTGAGGCATTAGCTCGTGCTTGTCGAGCATTCGGCGACGCGCCTCTCGACAAGAAGTCGGTAAGTTCCAATCGATCGAATATTTTCCGCGTCGGCTCCTGCAATCGGACCAGGGCGCGCATCGCGCCGATGGTTGGTGTTCCGCGACATTATCACAGCGCACTGATTCGCGGCACGAACATTGCTTTGACGATTGTGCCGGAGAACACAGGAGCGAGATGGATGAAACTTATCATCCTTTTTCTGAGTATTTTCGGTTGCTTTATTGCCGGCGTGAACGCCCGTGATTTAGGACAATGGGAAGCGGTAGATCCTGCAATCCGGGAATGGTATCAGGCTCTGATGCAGCCGGATGTTCCAACTGCATCGTGCTGCGGCGAAGCCGACGCCTACTGGGCCGATGAAGTCCATGTCAGGGACGGCAAGACCTATGTCAAGATCACCGACGACCGGCCCGACGAACCGCGCGGCCGGCCTCACGTCGAGATCGGAACGGAGATTGAAATCCCGAATCACAAGCTCAAATGGGACCGAGCGAATCCAACCGGTCACGGCATCGTGTTCCTGAGCCGCAACGGTTACGTATTCTGTTACGTCCAGCCCGGGGGCGCCTGATCGATCGCGTATCGCGCTTTGTGTCTGCGTTGGTCGGGCGATAGCGGTCCGGCATTTGCCCAAATCGCGAGCACGTTGCTTGTCATTGAATCGGCGAGATCAAAAGCCCTCGCCGAGGAGATGGGTCGACCCTACGCGCGCGCTTCGACCGGCGTTCAGGGCGTGTCCTTGGCAGGCAGAATCGGAACCGGCAGCGGCGCGAATTCGATGTTGCCGGATTCGCCGGTCAGGAACGATAAGTCGAGCGGACCGCCGCCGGTCGGATCGCCGCCCGGCGCGGCGGCGGGACGAAAAGTCGAGACATCAGACGGCCCCTCGGGTGCGGGCTGTCCATTGCCCGCCCCGAAGTCGGCGGCGCGCCCTCCCTGCGGATGGCCTTTCATGATTTCGTCGCGCGCGGCTTGCACCTTGGCGGCAAGCGTTGCCGAATAGGGAAGTCGATAGGCCCGGGGTTGACCGCTCGGAAGGTTGGCCGCATCGAGATCCTCGATCCAGACATGCACCGCACCAGGGTCCCGAACGAGCGGGTTCGGTTCGACGATCCGGGCCCAGAGCAACTGGAATTGCGGTGGCAGCGGTGCGGTCGCGGACCAGCCGGGCAGATATTCGATGCGGAAGAATGCCACGCAGTAGTAGACGCTGGTAACGAGCACCATGGCTACCTTGAGCGGCCAGGGAATACGGGCCCGCAATGCGATCACAAGCAACAACGCCGCCAGCAGCGCATATGCAATCGCCAATCCGAGAATTTCCCTCTGCAGCTCCATGTTCAGTCAGCCGCTTTTGCTGAGCCGATTGCGCAGGGTCTGCAGCAGCGACTTCTCATGGAGGTTGACGTCGACGACGCCGCCGCTGGCGTCGATCGAAAAGCGGACGGCGGTGCGTTCGGTGCCCGCGCTTTCCATCATGATCTTGGCGTAATGGACGACCTGCACCGTTGGATTAAGTTTCTCGACCTTCACCGAAACCGGCACGGGTTCGCGGCCCATGGCGACAAAATGATAGACGTTGACGGTGTACTCGCCGGCGACGATGCCGCGGATGCTGACGGTTTCCTGGCGGATCGGCGACAGCACCTTGCGCCCGTTGACCAGAATGAAATCATTGGCGCCGCCGCGATCGTCCCGATCGAGCAGCATGAATCCAGCCTCGCGCCGGCGATACCAGACCATGTTGCCGATCGGGTCCTGGACGAACATGTCGAAGTCGTCGGGATGCTGGTCGGGCCAGGACATCGTAACAAGGAATTCCGCCTTGCTGTCGATCTTGCCATCCTTTGCCTCGGGCGCGATGGCGAGCAGGGCAATGAAAAACAGGAAGGCAAGGACCTGCAGCGCCTTGAACAGCATGACCGCGAACGGATCGAACGGCTCTTCCTGTGGCATAAGCTCGAACTCGTCGATCATTCCGCCGCTCCGGGCTGGTCTTCGAGGATCGATACCACGCGGACTTCAGTCAGGCCGACGGCATAGGCAAACAGCTTCGCGGTCGCATCGTCGAGCATGTAGTATTGGATCCTGACCAGGATCGAGCCGACGAGACCGGCGAGGGTGGTGTACATGGCAACCGCCATGCCGTCGCTCATCAGGTTCATCGACGATTTGATGGCGCCGCGATCGCTGGGGTCGAGCCCGGCGATCGGCGCCAGCATCATGATGAAGCCGATGATGGTGCCGAGCAGGCCGAGTTTCATCAGCGTGTCGCTGGCGAAGGCGCCGAACTGGTTGGAACCGCGCAGCCGGCCCGCGAGGCCGCGCAGCAGCAGCGTCTGGTCGAGCCTGCGCGGGCCCTGCAGGCGCGCCTTGACGGCGAGATCGTGGATATGCGCCGAGACCAGGCAGGGCGGGAGTTTGCCGGCGCCGTCGACGATAATCGCGTCGCCCTCAACGTTCAGGCCACCCGATCCGGCTGCGATCAACGCGCCGCCGCGGCGGGCCGCATCGGCCTCGCGCGAGATCACGATGGTGCGCCACAGGCAATGCATCGACGCCGCAACATAGAGCAGACCGATGATCGAGGAGAGATAGGTGCGGTCGCTGGCGACCATCTGGCGGATCAGTCCGAAGCGCCACAGCAGGACAAAGGCAAAGACCCACAGGCCGGTGAAGACCAGCCATCGCAAAAGAGGGCCGCGGTCACCGAAGGAATCAGGATTCGCATTCGTCGTCGCCATCCAGACACCTCGACACCGACCTGAGACCGAGCGTTCCACATCCAGCGCGGGCAGGCAAATACACGTAACTGAAGTTCCGGGATAGCTCGGTCTGCCGGCTCACCGCAACGCAGCATCTGCCAAAGTTGGCTGGAAGGCTGAGCTCTATGCGCGACGCGGCTGGTCGATTTCAGCTGTTGTCCGCAGCAACATTGCTCACGCTCGGCGTTTTCGCCTTGTCAAATTTGTTCCACCCGGCCAGATTGCGCGGGTCCGGCGCGGCATTCGGGAATGTCGGTTGAGATCAACTATAAAAATCTGGGGAGGAATGAATGGATAAGCGTTCCATTTTGGCCGTCGCTTTGGCGGTGGTTTCCGGTATCCTGATAGGACCGGTGTTTGCGCAAGAAGTTAAGCAGGAAGCCAAATCGATATCCGGCAAGGCCAAGATTTCTTCGGTCTCGCAGGATCAGCTCAACAAGGCAGACAGCAATGCCAACAACTTTCTGCTGACCAACGGCAATTACGCACAAACGCGCTTTCATCCGGCCCGGCAAATCGGGCGCAACAATGTGAAGAATCTGCACGTCGCGTGGATCTTCCAGACGGAGGTGAAGGAATCGCTTGAGACGTCGCCCATCGTCATCAACGGCATCATGTATGTCACGACGTCGTTCAGCCACGTCTATGCACTCGACGCCAAGACCGGTGCAGAAATCTGGCACTACAAACACAAGATGGGACCGGTAACGACCTATTGCTGCGGCCCCAACAATCGCGGTGTTCAGGTTCTCGGTGACCTCGTCTACCTGGCCACGCTTGACGCCAAGCTTGTGGCGCTCAACGCCAAGACCGGCGATGTGGTGTGGCAGAGCGATATCGCAGATCCGGAACTCGGATACAGCGAGACGATGGCTCCGACGGTCATCAAGGACAAGGTTCTGATCGGAACCAACGGCGGCGAGTATGGCATTCGCGGCTTTCTGAAAGCCTATGATGCCAAGACCGGCAAGCTGCTTTGGACGTTCAATACGGTACCGGAGAGTTCAGTCGGTGTCTGGGCGACGAAAGACGCCACCGGCCGGGACATGCACCGCGATATCCAGGCTGAAAAGGACCAGCTGGCCAAAGCCGGCGATCCCTACCAGAAGCTGGGCGGCGGCGTGTGGCAAAATCCTGCCATCGATCTAGCGACGAACCGGCTTTATTTTGTCGTCGGCAATCCATCGCCGGATCTCGATGGTTCGAATCGCCCTGGCGACAATCTTTATACGGACTCGCTGGTATCAATCGATCTCGAGACCGGCAAATACGTATGCCATCTTCAATATATCGCCCATGACGTCTGGGACCTTGATGCCGTAAGCCCGCCGGTGCTGGTGGACGTCAAAGGCAAGGATGGCAAAGTCATCCCGGGTGTGATCCACGCGGGCAAGACCGGTCACATCTATGTTCACGACCGCAAGGACTGCAGCCTGATCCGTTTCTCCCAAGCCATGGTGCCGCAGGAGAACATGTGGGTGCTGCCCACGAAGGAAGGCGCGCGCATGCTGCCGGGGGCCAATGGTGGTGTCGAATGGTCGCCGATCGCGACCGACCCAGGGCAGGGGCTCGCCTATGCCATCAACCTGCATCAGCCGATGACCTACCATGTCGAGAACTCGCCATATCCGAACGGCAAGTTGTGGCTTGGTGGCGCCTTCAAGGTGATCCCGGGCGAGGCGCAGGCGGGCAATATTACCGCAGTCGATTATAATACCGGCAAGATCAAATGGCAGGTGAAGACGCCACAACCGATGATCGGCGGCATTCTCGCCACCGCGGGCGGCCTTGTTTTCACGGGTGAGGGCAACGGCAAGTTCGCCGCTTACGATTCATCCAGCGGCAAGGAATTGTGGAATTTCCGCGCTGGCGCCGGCGTCAATGCACCGCCGTCGACCTACATGGTGGATGGCAAGCAATATGTCGTGGTGGGCGCGGGCGGCAACACGCAAGTCGATTTCCGTCGCGGCAACAACATCATCGCCTTCTCGCTCAACTGAGCGCCGAGGCGATTATCGAACAGTCGAGCGGGACCGCCGGTTGCGGTCCCGCTTGTTTTAATGGTCCTGACTGGATTGGATGAATGAGCGGCAAGTTAAGCGCGTGCATTTTTGGCATTGTTGGATTTTTCATTGTCTTGGACGTCTGCGCAACGCCGTTGAACGCGCAGAGCATTGAAGAAAAGGTTCAGGTTTGCGCGGGCTGTCATGGCCAGAACGGCAAGCCGGTCGACAAGACGATTCCTGTTATCTGGGGGCAGCAGCAGGGCTACCTCTACATCCAGCTGCGCGATTTCAAGCGGGGCGACCGCAAGAACGACATCATGCAGCCGATCGTCTCATCGATAGAACGCGCGGACATGCTGGCTATCGCGGAATATTTCTCGAAAAAGCCGTGGCCCGACCTCGGCCAACCCAGGGCGCCAAAGGAAGTTGCAAATCGGGCCTTGCGCGCCAATGCTTCCGTGGGCTGTACCGGCTGCCATCTGGACCAATTCCAGGGCGACGGCACCGTACCCCGTTTAGCGGGCATGAGCAGGGATTACATGACGAAAACCATCAGCGATTTTCGTTCGCGCGCGCGAGGCAATAATCCCGGCATGTCCGACTTGATGCTTGCCACTGCTCCCGATGACCTCGCGGCGCTGACAGAATACCTCGCAGGCCTCTGAGCCGATTGTCAGCGCGGCGTCAGCCGTTCGCGGAGCGAGGTTAGCACGGTGAGGTCGACGGCGCGCTTTCCCGCCTTGTCCTTCAGAGAGGGGTCGGCGCCGCGCGCGAGCAGCAAACCGGCGATCCCCGATCGGCCGCCTTCGGCCGCGATCATAAGAGCGGTACGGCCACGGGCATCCCGATCATCGATACGCGCGCCTGCATCCAGCAATTGCCCGACGACTTTGATCGCCTGGGTCTCTGGCGCCGATTCATCCGGACCCGAAGCCCACATCAGCAGGGTCAGATCGTTAGGATAGCGTGCATTGATATCAATATTGCGCGCCAGCAATCGCGTCGCGACGTCAAGCTGCGCGCCTGCCGCCGCATAGACGATCGGCAATTTTCCGGTCTGATCGGGCACGCGATCGTCAGCACCGTGGGCGAGCAACGCTTCGACGATGGCGTCGTTGCCCTTGTACGCGGCGGCGGCGACCGGAGTGACCCCGCTGCGGCCGGCGATGTTCACGTCCGCGCCCCGTTCGATCAGCCGCTGCGCGACCTGCGTATGGTTACCGTCGGCGGCAAGAAACAGCGCGGTGGCGCCGGCGAGGTTGCGCGCGTCGAGCGGCGCGCCACGCGCCAGCAGGAGATCAACCATGGCCAGATGTCCGAACCTCGCGGCATGGCTGAGCGGCCGGGCGCCGAGGCGGTCGCGCGCATCGACCGATGCGCCGTGATCGAGCAATTCGGTCACCAGTTCGAGGCAATTCTTGTCGACGGCGGAAAACAGCGTCAACGACACTTCGATGGCGCTGATCTGCGGTTTGATCGTTTCGAACCGAAGCCGGATTTCCCGGCAGGGCTCAGATTCCGCGGCACGAGCGGCGGAGGCCGCGCTTAGTGCGGCAAGCGTCGAACACAGCAAGGCGAATTGACGGTACACGCGTTCTCTCCCGGTGAAGCATGTTGGGTGAGGGTGGCATGGCGGCTGAGCAATTCCAAGAGTTGACGCACGGTTATCTCGGTATTCACGGGCTCAGCGCGCCCTTCATCGTCCTTCATCGGCAAGCGTTGTTGGCGGCTGTGGGAACAGCCAAGAAGGTAATTGTCGCGGGCGCGAAGCTGAGAGCGCCGGCGGGCGTCGGAGCGCCTGTGATGCGCGGCAGATCATCCAAGGCGCTTAATCCAAGCGCACTGCCATTCAGCCGCACGGTCACATCCTGCAAGTTCGCCGCATCCAGGGTGTACCGCTCCGACGTCGCAGGAAACATCAGCGAATGCGGCGCGCTTCGGTCGGAATTGATGACCAGAAGGCTGACACCACCGGGCGTTTCGCGTTGGCAATGCGCATACACATGAAGCCCCGCGTGGATCGGTACACCCGGATCGAGCACGACGTTTCCCATCAGCTGTCGCCACAACAGTGCGCCCCAGTAGTTCGGTCTGGGTGCCAGCGTGTTCTCGTCCAGCAGGCCGTAGTCGCTTGCCGCAAGCGTGTTGTGCATCACGACCTGAACGCCGGCCTTCGCCAGTCGCCCAAGCTGGTCGAGATATCTGAACGTATCCAGAAAGGTCGCGGCCCACCGGTTTCCGCCGCACGCTGCTTCCGCAGTCTCGGTCAGCCAGATCGGCTTGCCGGCTTCGAACTTGTCGCGAAGGGATCGATGGAAAGCCAGGGCCTGATCCGTCCGCGACAGCCACTCTTCGGAAAGAGCCGCCTCGGGTGCACTCCCACCGCTGCATCGCTCCGACAGCATTCCATAGTGATGATACGAAAATACATCCACGCCGCCGGGGCCGGATGCAACGAGAAGGTCCGAAACCGAGGCGGCGTCGCCGGTCGCGCCGGGACCAAGGACGATCATCCCGGGAAAGTTTTCCTTCACAAACGAATGAAACACGTTGAAGTCACGTCCGTATCCGCCGGCATCATAGCCGGCCGGCGCACCACCTATCGTAGTGAGGTTCGGCTCGTTCATGAACTCCGCGGCGGCGATGCTGCCGCCGACCGAGCGGGTATAGGCGAGGAAGCGGCGCGCCTGGTCCGGTTGCCAGACGCCGGCCGTATCGCGGGTGCCTGGGCTTATCGCGAATGACGTCACGATCGGTGCGCCAACCGCTTGCGAGAAATCGACCACGCCTCGCCATTGCTGACGGGTCAGAACCCCATTGAATCCATCCGGCGGTGCGGATGGCGCAGGATCGGAATCCGCAAAATAGGTGGCATTCGCCCAGGTCCCGCTGACGCGCATATACGCAGGCGCCAATGCGGCAGCCAGCCTTCGCAACCGGGCGTTCGTTAGATCGATCGGCGGCCGGTATGCAAACAAATCCGAGCGTGCATTCGACGAGCGAGCATTCGAAGTGTCCGGTCCATAGGGCTTCCAGAACCTTCCGCCGGTCACTTCGACCATTTCGACGTTATAGGATTGGAAACGTTCGTCCACCGTGCCAATGCGAGCCATGCTCCCAGGTGTGACGGACAAGTCGTGGGCAAGAGCCCACGGGCAGCCGAGTGTGATGAGCAATGTCGATATCAGGCAAGCCTGAAGTCGACGACCGTTCGGTTGGATCCTACGCGCGCAAGTTCGCCGCGCCGGACCGAACGGACTCTGTTCGCCAACGTGTTTGCCGGGCGGCATCGTCATCCCAAGGGAACATGGGGGCAGGTGCTGGCCCGCGGCTTGGTCCCTCGCTTGTCGATCGGCACCTTGCAATTGTCGATCCGCTGTTCGTCCATCCACTTGTTGCCGAGCCGCTCCTTTCCGGTCAGCGACGGCGGCGTATTTGAAGGCAAGCTTGCTGCGTTCGACGCCGGCAGGTCAAGCTGCCTGTCCTGGGCGGATGCCGGCAGCGCAAGCCAGATCGCGAACAACGAAACCAATGAGGGTCTGAACAAAGGTGCCATGCACGGGCCTCGTCAATCTCTAAAGCTTGGGTGCGACGCTAAAGGCGAGGCGTTTGATTGAACGATGTCGGGATCAACCTTTCCACCCGAAACCTGCCATGCACCCGGCCTGGTATGCCAGGGGCGCATTCCAAGGCGCCAAGCCTGCAGGGCAGGCGGCCGTGACGGCTGTTGAAATACATTGGAGCTTAACATTCGCCGACCGGGTCCGGCGGGCGCCTTGGCGCTGCTGGCCGATCGGCGATGACGCCGGACAGTTCGCTACTTTGGATCGAGGTGCCACCGGGCCGGCCACGATTCGAAACCTTCGATTTCGCGCAGTTCCGGCGCGGGAACGTTGATCTGAATGCTGTGACCGTCTCGAACAGCATTTGCGCCGAATGCGGTTGCCGCCTCCAGCGCCGCCTCGCTCGAAACAAACCCGCCGATGCGTTCGCGGTCGCAAAACAGCGCCCACCCGATCGGAGCCTTGACGACGTTATAAACGTGACTTCCCATAGGTCACCCTCACTTCAGCCATACGCAAATGGTAACCGTTGGACTATACCACCATATCTTGCTGGGTTGAGCCATACCAAGGTCGGCGGCGGCGCGCCGGACTTCGCGCTTGATCTTGGCTGAGAGAAAACGGGAGATCAACATGATATCGCGACGATCCGTTGTGCTGACATTAGCAATCGCGACGTTGTCCGTTGCAAGCTTGCCGGTCCTGGCGGCTTCGCGCAACGCCAGTCCGGTCCGAATGTTCGACACCGATAACGACGGAACGCTCGATCTCGCGGAGGTGAAGAAGGCGGCGTCGACCTTGTTCGCGAAGCTGGACCGCGATCATGACGGCACTCTCGACAAGCGCGAATTGGCCGGAAGATTGAGTGCCAGGGAATTGGCCGCCGCCGATCCCGATCACGATGGAACGCTGACGGCAGACGAATATCTCGCCGTCGTCGAGCAACGTTTCAATGCGGCAAATCCGGACAAAGATGGAACCTTGGATGCCAAGGAACTGAACACCGCCGCGGGACGGGCGCTGTTGCGGCTAATGAGATAGTCCGCAATCCGAACATTTCATGGCCTCTTGGAACGTGGGCGCCGATCGATCCTTGGGCCGCAGCCCAACGTATCGGACCCTTTTTCTAGCGGTATTCCGCAACGTTCAAACTGTCGCAGGTCTGTGCAGCGCACAACCTCAATGTGAACACTTGCGCTGTGTTCGACCTGCCCTTAACCTTCACTAGGGCGCCACATCGCGCCTAATGTACTTGGGAGAAACGAATGGCCTGGAAAGCTCCGAAGATTGTCGAAGTACCGGTGGGCATGGAAATCAACATGTACGCCTGCGCAGCGCGCAAATAGACCGCATCGAGGCGATCTGCCCGGCTTCAGAAGCAATCCGTTTGCTTCGAGCCGTGGCAGGCGTCCGTCGGCCCCGGATGTCAGGACGGCGGCGTCTATTCTGACCGGGTATAGTCTTCGAGGGCCTCGGCACTCGTATAATTTTATCATGGTCGACTCTTATCAACGTCGTGTCAGTCCACGTTGTCTGTTGCGCCGCGTTCAAACGTCCTTTGTATCAAAAAAATAGGGCTCCGCGCTCCCGTCCGCAAAGTGGCAAGATCGCCGGCGGCTGCCTGACCCTGGGGCGATGCCACGCCGGCCTTGATGGCATCAAGCGAGTCAAAATATAGCGTGGCCATCGGATGAATCCCGCTCGGCCCGGCGGGTGCTACGACCTCGCCTGTGCTGATGTCGTACTTCTTGAGGCCAGGAATTTTCTTGGCGAGCGGAATGACCCCGGTATTGTGCCGCGGATCAGGCGTTTCCGGCGTCTCGCCATCGATCGCCACATTGTGATAGGGTTGGCCCTCGGTCAGTCATGCTGTCGTTTTCCATTCGTCGACAATTTTCGGAATGTGAATGCCTTTCGATGCAAAAGCGTTTCGAACTGCGATCGTGTGTTTTTCAACGCTGCTCGCGAACTGCGTGCATGCCGAAGGCATCGATACCGAGCATATTTTTGGCTTCATGATCGGAACCGATGTGGGCAACCCCGGCGAGCGCGAATTCCAGAGCCAGACGACCGGGCGCTTTTCCAAGAGCGGCGGCCGCTACCGGGCGGTCGGTCAGGAATTCGAACTGGAATTCGTCCCCGCCAAGGATTTTCGTATCGAGATCGGAAGCGCCTTTGCGGCTCATGATATCAACGGCGTTCCGGATTTCGAGGATCGTCGCCAATTGGCCTGGCAAGGCGTTTCCGTGGATTTGCGCTATCGGTTCTTGGACCGGGATACAGCCCCTCTCGGTCTGACATTCGCACTGGAGAGCCACGCCGACCGCATCGATGAAACCACGGCTGCGGCCGTCCGGAATTACGGTACGTCATTCACACTGGCATTCGATCGGGAGTTGATTCCAAACTTCGCCGTCGCGGCTGTCAATCTGATTTATCGGCCGGAATGGACCCGTCTTGTTGGCACGGGCGCGGCGGAGCAGGAATCCACCATCGGCGCCGCGTTCGCGGTGATGGCGCAAATGCGTCCGGGCTTCCTGGTCGGCGGGGAGGCGCGCTATCTTCGAAAATACGAAGGCATCGCTCTGCAGGAGTTCAGCGGCGAGGCGTTGTTTGTCGGTCCTACCGCGTATTTCCAGCTGTCGGAACGCTCCCGGCTGACCTTGGCCTGGAGCTTTCAGGCATGGGGGCGTTCGGCGCGATCGAGTGCCGCCCTCGATCTTGCTGATTTCGAGCGCCACCAGGCGCGGCTCGTGTTCGGCGTCAATTTCTAGGCTGAGGGGCGCCTCATAAGCACGATTGCGTTCACCGAAGGCCGCTTTTTGACGGTGTATTGAAACTTGGTGCTGCCGGTTTGGTACCTTTTTGTGCTATCTATTCGACGATTCCGAGGATGTCAGGCATGAATCCTGTAGATCTCATCGTGACGGTATGTGCCGTGCTGTCGCCGGCCACCTGCGAAGAAGCCCACCTGGTTTTTAACTGGAGTGGTTCGCTGCAGCAGTGTGCCATGGGTGCGCCGCCCTACATCGCACAGTGGGTGGGTGAACATCCGAAATGGAACGCGGTGCGGTGGCGCTGCGAATATCCGCATCCCCATGACAAGGCGGATGCGAACGGAGCGACGTCCGCGGGCTGATCCATGATCTGAGGACGCCGCGACCAGGTTATTTGTGGCAGTCCTTCAAATCCTTGTCGGCGATTGAAAACACCGCATCGGCCTTGATCTCGATATCCCGGACAAAGCATTGCTTTGAATCTCGATAGCCGACTTTGGCGTCGTAGCGGCCCGGCTCCACACTTGTGATGCGCAGGCGCTCATCGTGGTCGACCTCCTTGTCCTTGTCGTTCAGGGTCTGGTTGGCACCCCAGCTGTTCTTGCCGGCAGGTGAAAGTTGAAAGCTGGAAATGGTCGCGGTGGTCAGGTTCCATAACCGGATACCCTTGCCTTGGGCGGCAAGTTCGCCGGCGCTCGCTAACAACAGTGCGACCGAAGCCAGAATCCATCGCATCAGGCCATCCTCCTAAGTGAACGCTGGGCGCCGTCATTCCTTGATCAGACGATCGCGATTTTTCGCCTTGTCGAAATTTCTTGCCCGGTCGAGACCGATTGGAGCGATCAACTTCGCTGATACGAGATCGGCGCCGTCGAAATCGGTGTCGATGACCGTGACGCCGGTCAAGTCGGCTCCCCCGAGCTGGGCGTTCTTGAGGGAAGCACCCGTCAGGTCGGCGCCCACCAGTGAAGCAAATTCCAGATCGACGCGAGACAGGTCGGCGCCGCGTGCGTTCAGCCGTTCCAGATTCGCGGATTTCAACACCGCGCGCATCAGGCCCATTGACTGGTTGCGCATGTCGGCACTCAAGTTCGCGCCCGCGATCGAGGCTCCGACAAGGCTTGCGCCGGTCAAGTCAGCCGCAACGCGCGCTTGCGAGAGATCGGCGCCGTCGAGCCGGGCGCGAAGCATCTGCGAGGCGAACAGGTTTGCGCCCTTCAGGCTCACGCCCGTGAGGTCCGCCTCGAGCAGCCATGCCTGGTCGAGGACGGCGAGATCGAGCTTCGCGCCGACAAGCTTGGTCTTGTTGAGGCGTGCTGCGCGAAAAATCGCACCGGACAGGTTGAGCCCGGAGAGGTCGAGGCCGGACAATCTCTTCCCGGTGAAATCGGCGGGCGCGGCGGCGGTCGCAGCGGCAAGCCCGGCTTCGACGTCCCCGCGGGTCATTTCCGCCGAGACCATGTCGGGCGACGACAGGTCAACGTGGCGCATCATGTCCTGCGCCGTCGCCGTCATGGCGATGAGACCGAGGCCGAACGTTGCTATTCCGATCGCGCGTTTCATCGTCAACTCCGCTGACGGCGTATTTTAGCACGCGCCTCAAGCACTGCCTATGAGGCATCTCGCTCGGCGTGATCGCCATTGATCCGCCGCGCGATGTCTGCCTTGATCGCGGCGATCTCGGCTTCGCCACGCGCGCTGCGCGGTGTGCGGATTGTCAAGTCGGCGAGAATCCGTGCCGGTCGCGGTGACAACAGGAACAGGCGGTCGCCGAGACGAACCGCATCATCCACGTTGTGGGTGACAAGCAATGTCATCACGGGACGGCTGTCCACCAGGATGGCGATCTGGTCGCGCAGGCGGGCGGCCAGGGCATCGTCGAGCGACGCCAGCGGTTCGTCGAGAATGAGGAAATCCGGATCGACCGCGAACGCGCGGGCGAGCGCGACGCGGCGTGCGAGGCCGAGCGACAGTTCGCCAGGAAAATGGCTGCGATGTGCGTTCAATTCCAGAACCGCGAACAGCGCGGAAAGCTTTGCTTCATCCGCCAGCGGCGCAGCAAGCCGCACGTTTGCTTCGACCGACCGCCAAGGCAGCAGCCGCGGCTCCTGAAACACCATGCCGATCCGTGCGCCTGCCGGACGCGTCACGCGGCCCTGATAGTCATGGTCGAGACCGGCGAGGATCTTCAGCATGGTGCTCTTGCCGCACCCGGACGGACCGACGAACACGCCGACCTCGCCGGCTCCGAGCGCAAAGCCAAAATCGGAGAGCACGTCGAGCCGCTCGCCGGCCGCGTTTGTGAATGCCTTGCGCGCGATATCGACCTCAAGCTGCACGGGGCCGCCACCGAGATAGCCGGATCTCAAAAGGCTGCACCAGGACGATTTCGATGGCGAGCACCACCGCCACGAAACTCAGCGAATAGGCGAGCAAAAGAGGAATGTCGAATAGCTGGAAGGCGACGCCGATCTCGAAGCCAACACCGTTTGAGCGTCCGAGCAATTCGGCGACCAGGACGATCTTCCAAACCAGCGAAAGGCCAGATCGCGCGGCGGCTGCGATATAGGGTGCCAACTGCGGCAATATAACATGCCGCAGCGCCCTCCAGCGCGGTATAGCAAACACCGTCGCCATTTCGTCAAGCGCGGCGTCCAGTGCACGGGTCCCCTCGCGCACCGTCACGACAGCGGTGGGCAGCTTGTTAATGGCGATTGCCGCGATCGCGGCGACCTCCGTCAATCCGGCCCAGATATACGCAAGCACGATAACGACGAGCGCCGGCAGGTTCAGCAGCAGGATCAGCCAGGGATCGCCGAGTCGGTTGGCAAGTCGCACCCGGCCCATGAGATAACCGATGGAGGCCCCGAGCGTCATCGCCAATGTGAAGGCGAGGGCAACGCGCGCCAGTGTCACGCCGAGATTGAAGAACAGCGCCCCCGAATGGGCTTCGGTAATAATCGCCGTCAGCACGGCGGGAGGAGGCGGCAGCCTTTCTGCGCCGGCGAGCAGCGCCGCGATCCACCAGGTGGCAAGAAACACAGTGAATGACAAGAGACGGAGCATCTCAGTCTCCGGGGATCGCGCGGTAGAATGTGCCGGGGTCGAGCTCTTGCGCCGCCCCCACAATTTCGCGACCGCCGATTGCGGCCAGCACGCGATAGAGAATGCGCGCGTCGGCTTCTTCATCGGCGATCGGCCGGCGCGGTATTCCCTCCCGATAGCGATCGCGATAGGCGCGCAAGGTTGCAGCGTCGGTGGCACCCGTCAGCGGCGCGATCTTTTCCCACTCCGCATCCGAGGCCGCCAGGATCTCCTTCGCCGCGCGGGTCATGGCGACGAAGCGGGAAACCGCGCCGCGGTTTGCGCTCTCCCATCCTTCGTCGAACACGTAGCCGATCATCGCCGTGCGGCCCTTTGCGCCAAGCTTCGGCAGCAGATCCTCGATACCAACAAGACGACGGAGGCCCTTCGCCTCCAGCGCGGCGCAGAAATTCCAGTAATTGACGGTGGCGTCCATTTCGCCGCTGAGTATCTTCGCCGCCAGCAGCGGTGGTGCACCGTAAACGATCGTCGACTCTGACTTCAGGTCGATGCCGTCCTGTTTCATCAATGCCCGCAGCAGCAGCCAGTTTTTGTCGATCGGGCCTCCTGCGACGGCGAGCTTGCGGCCTTTGAGATCCGCCAACGTCCGGATCGAAGATGAATTCGGTACCATCACTGCGCCGAGCGCGCTTGAATACGGATAGAACGTCAGTTTGGCGCCAAGTCCGCGCTCGCGCGACACCCACAGCCAGTCGGTGACGATAATATCGGCGCTGCCGGCGCGGAGCGCGATCTTGCCTGCCTCGGGGCTCGCAAGTTCGCTGACCTCGATCGCAAGGTTCGCCCGGCTGTCGAGACCGTGAGCGCGGATCACCGCAAGCTCCCAGGCGAATGTTCCGGTCTTTTGCACTGCAATACGGATGGTTTCGGCGGCGCGGGACGGAGCGCCCGGCGTCCCAGCGAAAACGACTGTGGCCAGCAGAATGCGGATGAAAAGTTTCATGATGCTCTTATTGCCGGAGCCCCGATTCCCCACGGGCATTTCTTGGTCCGACAAGATTTACGATTGAGTCGTTTCTCATCGGGATTGTTTTCCATATAGTAGCACGGCTCCGACCCGCATCAGCAGGAAGAACGCGATGACATTTGCCGGATTGATGCGACTTAATGTCTGGGCGCTGGTCGTGCTGGGCGCGACGGCGATTGCCGCACGTGCCGCTGACGACGTCAACGATTATCCCACGGCGGCGAGAGCGGAGTATGTGTTTGGCTGCATCAAGGCGAACGGCGAAACACGGCAGGCGATCGAGCAATGCTCCTGCTCGATCGATGTTGTCGCTTCCCTGCTGCCCTATGACCGGTACATCACGGCCGAAACCGTGCTGAGCATGGCGCAGGTACAGGGAAATCTTGGCGGACAATTCCGCTCTTCGGAGCAGGCCAACACCGCGCTCAACGACCTGCGACGCGCCCAGGCGGAAGCGGAAGTGAGATGTTTCTGAGCCGCGCCGATGCTCGCGATCGCCCCCGCCACCGGCCGATATCGCGCCGCATCAAATCCCGGAACCGTCGACCTTCCATTCGTTCTGGAACACGTGGCCCGCGGTGTCCTTGGCCTCGACGCGGAAATGCTTCGCGCCATTGGGAACATAGGTGAAGCGAATATTGGGATCTTCCGAAATCGAAATACCGCCTTCCATCGCCAGAACCAGGCTGTCGTCCTGCCATAGCCGCAATTCATTGACGAAGAAGGCAGGAACATAGAGCATTGTGACCTGATCCATCTGCAGGCCGGAATTGTTCGGGTGACCGATCATGATCTGGGCTTCGCGGGCGCCGCTCGCTGGACCCTGGCTCGGCCGTACGAACTGCCTGAAACGCATCTGGCCGAGTTTGTCTTTCGCTTCGTCGGCGTTCTTGGCGGCCGGAGCCGAGCAGCCGCCGGAAGCCTTCACATAGGTTTTTGCCAGGTAGAGCTTGCCGTCGCTCAGTTCGGCGACCGCGTGAACGTCGGTGTAGTTGTTGACGCGTACACGCGTCGAGATTTCCGACACCGAAGCATCTGGCCCCAATTCAAACCGTGCCGCCATCGGGGCGGGATTCTGGTCGATCACCAGCGTGATCGCCAGCACGCGCCTGATGTCGCCCGGTGGAAGCGTCGCGCGCAATGTGACGGGAACGATGGCCGCGTCCTCGGCGCGGTACGGCATCTCGATCGCGATCACGCCCGCGCCGTCGTTCATCGCACGATTGTTGAAGATGTCCTGGACGAGGCCGGGCCACGGATCATAAGGCTCGGGCGTCGCAGCAGGTGCGAGGTGCGCCCCGAACTGCATGGCGGCCAGCAGACCTGCGATGCAGAGCGCACGGGAATGATGTCCCAACAACATGGTCGCGCTCCTCACGACGGCGGAAAGGCAACTCAACATAACGCAGCGAGGGAGCTATTCCCATTCAATTTCCGAAAATGCGGCGGTTGCGTTACGCGCATTGAAGTCGTCGAATAGTGCCCAGTGCGATCGTTCGGAGGCTGCGGCGGTCTCGGCCGCGACCGTTATGGACTTGCCGCCGGCGACCAATCCCCGAACATCCGCCGCCAGCTTTTCCAGATAGCGGCGTTCGTCGACAAGGGCGTCCGGCCAGTCGCTCACGGATCCGTGACCAGGGACCATGCGTTGTGCTGGGATGGCGCTGAGCTCGTCGATCACGGTTAGCCAGCCACGAATGCTGCCGTCGAGCACAGGTATGTGGGTGCGGAACACCAGGTCGCCCCCGAACAAGGTGCCGGTTTGCTCGTCGAGCGCGGTGAGGTCGTTGTCGCTGTGCGCTGTCGGCCACGCTCGCAGGACGACGTTCCTGTGCCCGAGATCGAGTTTGAGGGTGCCATCGACCAAAAGCGTGGGCGGTACGATGCGTACCTCACCGATCAATTCATCGCCCATGATCCGGCGAAATGCATCGATGTAGAATTGTCCGCGCGCGGCCAAGGCTCGTGGCAGATTCCTGTGACCGACGAAAGTTGTGCCGTCGCTCAGGAATGCCGCATTTCCAAATACATGATCCGGGTGACCGTGAGTGTTTATGACGTATCGGATGGGCTTTTCCGTGCGGGCGCGAATGGCCGCGAGCAGCTGCCGTCCTTCGCGGACACTGCCTCCGGTATCGATCACCGCGACCGCGCTGTCGCCGACGATGAATCCGATATTGGCGATAGCTCCTTCATTCTCACGTGTCATGAGCGCGGCGAGGCCGTCGTGCACGAATATCCCCGGTGCGATTTCGCCGACTGGCAGCGGGCTTTGCTGCGCCTGCGAGAGTGTCGATGCAGCCAGCATGGCGAACGCGACGAAAGTAGCAGTGCGATGAATCATAATTCGGCCTCCGTCGCGCCCGAAGCTAAGTCGACTATTTTGCGCCTTGTCGCCCGAAGCATGTTTGCGTCGCAGCACGCAAGGCGAACGAGTAGCAAAGATTGTTTTTTGTTGCGCGCTCGAATTGAGGAGAATAGCATTTGGCCATTTCCGGCTTCAATTTGACCTCGGTTCACAGGGAACGCCGATGTCTTGATGGAAGTTGAGCGACGCGCGGACTGACGGATCGAAAGTGCAACGGCTTTCGGACGTGCATCGGCAGCAAAAAGTCGACGCTGGGTGCATGCCCACCGGATAAACATAAAATAAAAACTGGAAGCAACCTGGGAGGGTTCAATATGCGCAAGGTGCTACTCGCAACCTGTCTAGGCGCCGTGGCGGCATTCGCCGCAGGCGCTGCCACCGCCAACGACGAACTGATCAAGCTGTCGCAGAACCCCAAGGAATGGGCGATGCCGGCCGGCGACTACGCCAATCAGCGATACTCGAAACTCAATCAGATCACCGCAGCCAATGTCGGCAAGTTGCAGGTGGCCTGGACGTTCTCGACCGGCGTGCTGCGCGGCCACGAAGGCGGACCGCTGATCGTCGGCAACACGATGTACGTTCACACGCCGTTTCCCAACAAGGTTTATGCCCTCGATCTTGCCAACGAAAACAAGATCATCTGGAAATATGAGCCGACCCAGGATCCCAACGTCATCCCGGTGATGTGCTGCGACACCGTCAACCGCGGCGTGGCGTATGGCGACGGCAAGATCTTCCTGCATCAGGCCGACACCACGCTGGTCGCGCTCGACGCCAAGACCGGCAAGGTGGAGTGGACCGCGAAGAACGGCGATCCCAGCAAGGGCTCGACCGGAACCTCGGCACCGCTGGTGGTGAAGGACAAGGTGCTGGTCGGTATTTCCGGCGGTGAATTCGGCGTGCAGTGTCACGTTACCGCCTACGATCTCAAGAGCGGCAAGCAGGCCTGGCGGGCGTTCTCCGAAGGGCCGGACGACCAGATCATGGTCGATCCCGACAAGACCACCGAACTCGGCAAGCCGGTCGGCAAGGACTCCAGCATCAAGACCTGGCAGGGCGATCAGTGGAAGATCGGCGGCGGCTGCACATGGGGCTGGATGTCCTATGATCCGGCGCTGAACCTCGTCTACTACGGCTCGGGCAATCCCTCGACCTGGAACCCGAAGCAGCGTCCGGGCGACAACAAGTGGTCGATGACCATCTTCGCGCGCAATCCGGATACCGGGCTGGCCCGCTGGGTCTATCAGATGACGCCCCATGATGAATGGGACTATGACGGCGTCAACGAAATGATCCTCAGCGACCAGCAGGTCGGCGGCGCCGAGCGCAAGCTCTTGACCCATTTCGACCGCAACGGGCTCGGCTACACGCTCGACCGCGGCACCGGCGAATTGCTGGTGGCCGAGAAGTACGATCCGAAGGTCAACTGGACCTCTGGCGTCGACATGAACAAGAGCTCGCCGACCTACGGCCGGCCCAAGGTTCTCGATCAATACTCGACCGACAAGCAGGGCGAGGACCACAACAACAAGGGGATCTGCCCGGCGGCGCTCGGCACCAAGGACGAACAGCCGGCGGCCTATTCGCCGGACACCCAGCTGTTCTATGTGCCGACCAACCACGTCTGCATGGACTACGAGCCGTTCAAGGTGAGCTACACCGCGGGCCAGCCCTATGTCGGGGCGACGCTGTCGATGTATCCGCCTCCGGGCGAGACCCACATGGGTAACTTCATCGCGTGGGACGGCAAGACCGGCAAGATCGCCTGGTCGAACAAGGAGCAGTTCTCGGTGTGGTCGGGGGCGCTCGCCACCGCCGGCAACGTGGTGTTCTACGGCACGCTGGAGGGCTATCTGAAGGCGGTCGACGCCAAGACGGGCAAGGAACTCTACAAGTTCAAGACCCCGTCGGGCATCATCGGCAACGTCACCACCTATGAGCAGGGCGGCCGGCAGTATGTGGCAGTGCTGTCCGGCGTCGGCGGCTGGGCCGGCATCGGCCTCGCGGCCGGCCTGACCGATCCGACCGCAGGTCTCGGCGCCGTCGGCGGCTACGCGGCGCTGAGCAACTACACCGCGCTCGGCGGCAGCCTCACGGTGTTCGCGCTGCCGCAGTGACCTGATCGGACCATCGTATCGGCGCGTGGAGCCATCCACGCGCCGGCACGTTCTGCCATCGAACGCCCTGAGGATAACGCCTTGCATAAATACTGGTTGGTGGTTGCCACGATCGCGCTGGTGGCATCGGGAGAATTTGCCTTCGCCGAAGACGCAGCCGATCCGACGGCGGTCAAATCCGAGGACGGCAAGTATATGGACAAGGAGGGCAATCCGACGTTCAAGGTCGCCGCCGACGGCACCGTCGACTGGTACACCTATTCCGGGTACCGTCGTTATCATTCGGAGTGCCACGTCTGCCACGGCCCCGACGGCATGGGATCGACCTACGCGCCGGCGCTGAAGGAAACGCTCAAGACCATGAACTATGCCGACTTCCTCGGCGTGGTCGCCAGCGGCCGCAAGAACGTCAGCTCGTCGCAGGAGAACGTGATGCCGGCCTTCGGTGACAACCCGAACGTCGCCTGCTACATGGACGACCTCTACATCTATCTGCGCGCCCGCGCCAGCGACGCCGTCGAGCGCGTGCGGCCCGCCAAGCACGAAGACAAACCTCCCGCCGCGCAGCAGGCCGAGGATGCCTGCATGGGCAAGCGTTGATCGAAAGTGCGCTCCCCTTGATGCCTGACCTGGCAACCCAGACCGACAAGGAGAAGACGGTGATGACAAATGCCGCGCTGCGCAACTGGCTCTTGATTTCTCTGCTTGCCGTCGTTGCGATGCTGATCGGCCGGGAGGTCTCGCGAGCGCAGACGAATGAAAGCGGCGATCTGTCGATCGAACTGGTCGATCCGAAGGTGTTGAGAGTGTGCGCCGACCCGCGCAACTTGCCGTTCTCAAATGAGAAGGGCGAGGGGTTCGAGAACAAGCTCGCCGAATTGCTCGCCGAGAAGCTTCAGAAAAAACTCGATTACATGTACTTCCCGCAGGCGACCGGTTTTGTGCGGATGACGCTTGGCTCTCATCGCTGCGACGTCATCATGGGTTTCCCGCAGGGCGACGACCTCGTTCAGGGCACCAATCCCTATTACCGCACTGCCTACGCGCTGGTTGCCAAGCAAGGCAGCGGTCTCGATGACGTGGCGACGCTTGAAGACGCGCGTCTCAAGGGAAAACATATCGGCATCGTTGCCGGCACGCCGCCCGCTACCAACATGGCGGTCAATGGTTTGATGGCGAATGCCAAGCCGTACCCGCTCATGATCGACACGCGCTACGATTCCTCGGCCGCGGCCATGATCCAGGATCTGATGTCGGGAGAGATCGACGCCGGCGTGCTGTGGGGACCGATGGCGGGCTATTACGCCAAGAAGGCCAGTCCGCCGCTGCACATCACGCCGCTGATCAAGGAAACGTCGGGACCTCGGCTTGCCTATCGCATCGGTATGGGTGTGCGACCGGCCGACCAGAACTGGAAGCGGCAGCTCAACCGCCTGATTCAGGAGAACCAGCCGGCCATCAACAAGATCCTGCTCGACTTCGGCGTGCCCTTGCTTGACGAGAACGATCGGCCGATCACCGCGGAGACGGCGACAAAGCAGCCATGAAGCCGAAGTGTG
>Ga0179587_10000218_pt1 | contig 23739 bp, 13 predicted proteins | sample CZODoug2_1_08_16_FD_185932 | JGI IMG/M metagenome (GOLD analysis project Ga0179587, IMG submission 185932) | Vadose zone soil fungal communities from Angelo Coast Range Reserve, California, USA - CZODoug2_1_08_16fungal | ecosystem: Environmental > Terrestrial > Soil > Vadose zone | place: USA...
CGGGCCGCCCGTCAACAATGTGAACGAATACTTGGACTTCGAGAATCGCGCACCCAAGGTCAGCTTGTACTGGTCCGTGAAACTGAAGGTACCCTCGCCGAAAACCGCGGTTTGTTGATCCTTCGCGTGCGTCAGCAAGAAATACGAATCATTGGGAAACCGTGAATCGTACCCGATCGAGGCCCCGTTCACGTCAGTGAAAAAATTGTCGAATGACAGGCCGGTGGCAGCGAGCGACAACTGATTCAATTGAGGGTCGTGGATCTGCTCGAGATAGGTCTGACGATTCGTGCTGAAGAAGAGGCCGGTGGTCCACGTGAGCCGTGCGGCCGGATCGTTCGACTGTAGTCGGATTTCCTGGGTCACGTTTTGCTGGCCGTTGTCGATCGAGGCCGGAGAGCGGTAGGTGGTTGCGCCCGGGGGCAGGTGGATGCCGTGCCCGTCGAGCAGGGGATACAGGCCCGGTGAGATCGCCGAAGTCGTAGACCCGTCCGGGAGGTAATTCAAAAACACCCCCGATTGGTAGAAGCCGAGGTTGTACAGCGTGCCGTCGTACCCGGTTTCCTCCTGGCGGTGATAGTACGACGTATTCGAAATCAGCTTGGTTGCGCCCAAGTCCCATTCAATCTTGAGTGCGGGCAGATAAAACCGGTCCGGGGCCGAGCGCTGGGTGGGATTCGCACTGAAGAACCGGTCGTGGCCGGGGTCCGAATACAGCGGCCAGTAGCTCTCGACGTCATTGCGGTAGCGGTCCTGATAGTAGTAGCTCGGGGTCACCGTCAGCTTGTCGGTGGGTGCCCAAACCGCAGCCAGCCGCACCAGCATGGTCTGGTCATAGTTTGCGTTCTTTTGAACGGTAGCCAGCGTCACGGGATCGATGCGATCGACGTAGCCGCCGTCGCGCCGGTACCAGACGCTGGCGCGCACGCCCAACGTGCCGTCGATGATGGGCATGCCGCCGGCGATGCCCGCTTCATAGCTGGGCTCGCCGCCTTGAGTGTAGGAGACTTCTTCCCGGGCGTAGATGCTGCTCTTGGTCAGGCTGGGCTGCGTCGTAATGTAGCGCACGGTACCGCCTTCGGACCCCGCGCCGAACAGTGTGCCCTGAGGTCCGCGCAGTACTTCCACGCGCTCGATATCGAAGGACTTGGGCAGCGCCTCGTCCGGATTGAAGGCAAGCGCGCGCATTTGAATGGGCGTGTCATCGAGATAGATGCCGGTGGTGCCGGCGCCGCCGGTCGAGGCGATGCCGCGAATCGAGATGTTGTTGGTGCCTGAATTGTCGATGTTGACGCCGGGCGTGAAACGCGCCACATCTTGGAAATCCTTCACCCCGCGCAGGTCCAACGCCTCCTGGGTGAGCGCGGTGACGCTGATGGGAACTTTGCTGAGGCTTTCCTCGTGACGGGTCGCGGTCACCACGATTTCCTGGAGCGGGCCCGTGCTCGCTTCGTCCGCCGGGGCGTCAGCGGCCATCGTGGCGGCTCCGCACAGTCCCGACGCTGCGAGCAGCGCCGCAATCAGCGCCGACGGCAAACCACGGTGGTCGTGGCTCATATGCAACGCCAGAATGTCTTTACATCTTCGCATCAAGCATCCCCATTTATATTCGGATGACGGGCGTTGCCCAACATCGCTTGAAAATCCGGTAAGTGCGCCAAGATAGCGACCAGCGGTCCGAAAGGCAATCGTGCGGAGAAATAAAGGCTTTTTTGGCGTGGCGGATGCGCAACAGGAGCCGCAATGAATTCTCCACAGCACCACCTCAGGCACTTTATGGGATCATGACTCGATGAATGCCACGGCCGACCGTCCCCGCTCTAAGACCTTGAATCCGTTGCGCGCTCTGCTGCCTTTCCTCCGACCCTATCGCGGGATGATGGTAGCCGCATTGGGTGCGTTGCTGATGGCGACGCTGGCCATGCTGGCGTTGCCCGTGGCGCTGCGCCAGCTCATCGACCATGTCGTTGCCGCCAAAGACGCCAGTACCCTGAATCGATATCTCATCGGATTCCTGGCTGCTTCGCTCATATTCGGCGTGTTTGCCGCGCTGCGCTTCTATCTGGTGACTTGGCTGGGCGAACGCGTAGTCGCGGACTTGCGTTCGGCCGTCTACCGGCGCGTCGTGCGCATGGATCCCCTGTTCTTCGAGACCACCCGGGTTGGTGAAGTGCTGTCGCGTTTGACGACCGATACCACGCTGGTGCAAGCCATCTCCGGCGTCAATTTGTCGATCATTTTGCGCTCATCGTTGAGCCTGATCGGCGGGCTCGTCATGCTCGGGCTCACCAACGCGACACTCATGGGCATCATGCTGGTGCTGATTCCCGTGGTGGTCGTCCCTCTCATCGTCATCGGCAGGAAAGTCCGCGGATTGTCACGCGCGTCTCAAGATCGCATTGCCGACACCAGCGGGCTCGCGGGCGAGACATTGAACGCGATCCAGACGGTGCAGGCGTTCACCCTGGAAGACCTGCAGAGCGAGCGGTACCGTAAGGCGGTCGAGGACAGCTTTGTCACCGCGGTACGCCGCACACGCGTGCGCGCGACGCTCACGGCGGTGGGCATCACGCTGGTCTTTGCCGGCATTACGTTTGTCCTGTGGCTGGCTTTGCACCAAGTTCTTGCCGGCACGATGACGGGAGGGCAGCTCTTACAGTTTCTGCTGTACACCGGCTTCGTCGGCAGTTCCGCCGCCGCGCTCACCGAAATGTGGGCCGAGATGCAGCGAGCGGCCGGCGCCATGGAGCGCCTGAACGAACTACTCGAGGCGCGGCCGACCATCGGCGCGCCGCCGCACCCGGTCGATCTACCGGCGCGAGTTACCGGCGCCATGCGTTTCGACAACGTCACGTTTCATTACCCATCGCGACCCGATAGCGCCGCGCTCGCCAGTTTCAGCCTCGATGTCGCGCCGGGCGAGACCATCGCTTTCGTGGGACCATCGGGGGCCGGCAAGAGCACGACGTTCCAGCTGTTGCTGCGCTTCTACGACCCGGATTCCGGCCGGGTCTTGATTGATGACCGGCGGCTCGCAGATCTGCGTCCGGAAGATGTGCGCGCGCAAATCGGCTTGGTGCCGCAGGATACGGTGCTGTTCGGCGCAAGCGCGCGCGAGAACATCCGTTACGGCAGGCCCGGCGCCACCGATGCCGAGATCGAGGCCGCCGCAGTTGCGGCCGCCGCGGATGAGTTCTTGCGCAAGTTGCCCCAGGGCTACGACACGTTCTTGGGCGAGCGGGGCACGCGCCTATCGGGCGGACAGCGTCAGCGCATCGCGCTCGCCAGAGCCATCCTGAAAGATCCGCCCATATTGCTGCTCGACGAGGCCACCAGTTCACTGGACGCGGAGTCGGAGCGATTGGTGCAGGAAGCCCTCGAGAAGCTCATGCAGGGACGAACCACGATCATCATTGCGCATCGCCTCGCGACCGTTCTCAAGGCGAATCGTATCGTCGTGATGGATCACGGGCACAAGATTGCCGTGGGAACCCACGCGGAACTCCTGCTGCAGAGTCCTTTGTACGCTCGCCTCGCCTCGCTGCAGTTCGCACAGATCGGCAGCGACCTGATCGGCAGCGACGCCGCCGACGTCGTGGCGGGCTGACGGGTTAGTCGCCGACGATTCGCCGCGCCGTCAAATAGGCGTGCGCATAAGGCGGCGCCGCGAGCGAATCGATCCGAACGTATCCGCCGGTAGCAGGTGCATGAACAAACCGCTCGTTGTCGATTGCAATCCCGACGTGCAGATCCTTGTGCGCCAGATGCAGAAAAACCAAGTCGCCCGGCCGCAATGCGCGGCGCGCGATTGGCGCCCCCGCGCGCATCTGTTCTCGCGCGGTTCGCGGCAATTGAAAGCCGGCGCCGCCCATGGCGTATACGACGAGCCCGCTGCAGTCGAATCCGCCGGGCGCAGCGCCGCCCCACCGGTACGGTTGGCCCAGCATGGCGCGGGCGCCGTCGACGATCCGGGTCCGACTGTCGGCGGGCGGTCCGGAAAAAGGTGGCGCGGAAGAGCGCGCTTCGGGCGGCGCGCCCTCTGGGCCAGGTGGGATACGGGGCGCACTGGCGCAGGCGGCTAGGCCTAAGGTCAAACCGACGATCTGGACGGCTTTGAGCATTGGGAGTCACTCATTTCATGAGACGTGGCGCCGGCTCATGAGGCGTGGCCCCGGCCCGGCGTCAATGAGGTGGCCAAGGCAGCGCCCACGATGCCGGCCTCGGAACGCAGCGCCCCGATGCAGATGGCCGTATCGCAGTGAAGTTTGCTCATGAATTTTTCCGGCTCTTCGGTGATACCGCCGCATAGCACGATGAGATCCGGCCACAGCAGCCCGTGCATTTCGTTCAGAACGAGATTCAGTTCCGCCGCCCATGCGTCCCAGTCCAGGTTGCCTTCCACCTTGGCCCGCCCGGAAGCGCGATGTTCGGCTTCCTTGCCGCGCACCTCGAGATGCCCGAATTCGGTGTTCGGTACCAGCCGTCCGTCGACGAACAGGGCGCTTCCAATGCCGGTTCCCAGGGTGAGCAGCAGAACGGTCCCCGCCACCCCCCGCGCGGCGCCGTACCTGAGTTCGGCGAGGCCTGCGGCGTCGGCATCGTTGATGGCAACCACCTGCCGGTTCAGGCGCGCACCGGCAAGCTTGGCCAAAGGTTGCCCGATCCAGGCCTTGTTCAAATTCGCAGCCGTGCGCACAGTACCCCCGATGATAACGCTCGGAAAAGCCACTCCGACCGGATGCTCGCCGGGAACTTTCTCGACGACCTGGGCGAGGGCAGTTAACAACTTATCGGTGGAATCATGGGCAGGCGTGGGTGTGCTGAACCGCTCGCTCACGAACATCCCGGTCTCCAAGTCGATCAGCGCGCACTTGATCGATGAACCGCCCACATCGACACCTACGCCCAAGTTTGAAGTGGTCAACGTCAGCTCCGCAATATGATGTTATGCACCCACCCATTATACTTACCTAAAGCCCGCAATCGATTGATACGGCGAACAACAAATTGACCGACACGCAAATCACGGATTTCGATACGGACCGGTGTCAGTGAAGTCAATTCAGGAGGGATTGCCACGACCCTTGGGCGCCACGTGGAACCAGCGCGGCGTTAATTTTGCGGTCTTCTCAAGCCACGCAACGCGCATCGAATTGGCGCTATTCGACGCCGTGAGCGGCGCGGAATCGGCGCGCTGCGACTTGCCCGCGCGAACCGGCGACGTATGGCATGGATTCCTGCCGGCGCGGTGCGCCGGTCCAGGTATGCATTACGCGTTCTTCGTGCATGGACCGAACGAGCCGGAGCGAGGCCACCGTTTCGATCCTTCCGTCGCGCTGCTCGATCCCTATGCGCGCGAGTTGTCATTCACCAACCCACTTCGATCGCGAGTCGTCCACGGCCATTTCGACTGGGATGGCGATCGGCCGCCGGCGATTCCCTGGCTGGATACGGTGATTTATGAACTGCACACCAAGGGGTACACGTGCTTGCATCCCGACGTTCCGAAGCGTTGGCGCGGAAAATACCTCGGTCTGACGGCTTCGCCCGTACTCGATCATCTGAAATTCATCGGTGTGACCGCCGTGGAATTGCTTCCCTGCCAGTCTTTCGTCACCGAACCGTTCCTGCGCGCGCGAGCCCTCACGAATTATTGGGGCTACAACTCGGTGGCATGGTTCTCCCCAGCCAATGAATTCGCGATCGAGAATGCCGTGGTCGAATTCAAGACCATGGTCAAGGCGCTGCATGCCGCCGGGCTCGAAGTCATACTCGACATCGTTTTCAATCATACGGGGGAAGGAAACGAAAGCGGCCCGGTCCTCAACTTCAAGGGACTGGACAATTCCGTCTACTACCGGCTGCTGGCGGATAAGCGCCTCTACGACAACGTCACAGGTACCGGCAACACGGTCAACTGCGAGCACGCCCGAGTTCGTGAGTTGATCGTCGATTGCCTCAAATATTGGACGGAGGAGATGCACGTCGACGGTTTTCGTTTCGATCTGGCCACGGTACTGGGGCGGGATGCCGGCGGCTTCAACGAGCATTCCGACTTTTTCAGGGCGGTCCGTGCGGAACCCGCCCTGGATCGGGTCAAGCTGATTGCGGAACCCTGGGATGTGGGTTGGGGCGGCTACCAACTGGGCAGGTTTCCGGCAGGCTGGGCGGAATGGAACGACCGGTATCGCGACACGGTGCGGTCGTTCTGGCGGCGCGACATCGGGCGAATAGGGGAGTTGGCCGAACGCTTCGCCGGTTCCAGCGACCTATTCCGTCATAACGGCCGCAAGCCCACGGCCAACATCAATTTCGTAACGGCGCACGACGGCTTCACGCTGCACGACCTGGTGTCCTACAACGACAGGCACAACGAGGCGAACGGCGAAAACAACACCGACGGAACCAGCAACAACCTGAGTTGGAATTGCGGTGTCGAAGGGGCCACCCAAGATGCCGCAGTCACGACCTTGCGCATGCGACAGGTGCGAAACATGCTTGCAACTCTGGTTCTATCGCAGGGCGTGCCCATGTTGCAGGCGGGCGATGAATTCGCCCGAACCCAGAAGGGCAACAACAACGCGTACTGCCAGGACAACGAGACGTCCTGGGTCGATTGGTCGCTCTGCAACGCCAACCAGGACCTGGTCCAATTCGTGCGCCTGCTCACGAAACTGCGGCATCAGCATGCGGAACTGCGGCGTGAGACATTTCTCAAAGGAACTGCTTCGCGTACCGGAGTCAAAGATGTGAGCTGGTTGCACATGCGCGGCGGGGAAATGTCCCAGAATGACTGGCAGGACGTCAATCAGCGTACGTTGGGCGTCCTGTTCGGCAATCGCAACAACACGGCCCACCGTTTGTTGTTCCTGCTGAACGCTGCCGATGAACCGGTGGAATTCAATGTCCCCGCGGCGGGCGCGGGTTTGGCCTGGGTGTGCCGGTTCGACACAGCGCGCGAGCACGCCGCGATAAGGACATTGGACTGTCTAAAATCTTATTCGCTGGTCGCGAACAGCGTCGCGCTATTGGAGTGTTGAGACAGTGGACCCGACATTGGTCGAAAAACTGGCCCGGCTGCGGGGCATCGGCGACGCCTACCACGATTATCGTGGCGATCTGCGTTACTTCAGCCTCAAGACCAAAACCGACATTCTGCGCGCGATGGGGTGCAGAGTGGATGACCCAGCGGCCCTCGCGGCCGATCTCCGAGAGGCGGAGATCACGCGTTTCCGGCGGTTATTGCCGCCCATTGCCTCCGCACGAGGCGCCCATGCCGGTATCGATCTCAATATTTCGGCGCGGGATTTCGGCGCGAGCCTCATCTGGACGGTCAATCTGGAGGACGGCAGCCATTGCGAGGGCGCGGTCTCGACGGCGGCGTGCCGGGAAATCTGGCGAGGCGAGGTCGATGGATCCTGGATCACCCGCCGGCGATTGGAGTTGCCGGTGGCCTTGCCGCCCGGCTATCACGAGTTGGAGGTCAAGATTGCGAATGTGGTGACTCGGTGCTCACTGGTGGTGTCGCCGCCCGAGTGCTTTGAACCTGCTGCGGTCGTGTCCGGCCGCCGCGTGTGGGGCATGGCCGTGCAGCTGTATACCGTGCGCTCCAGGGACAACTGGGGGATCGGGGATTTCAGCGACCTGAAGTCCTTGATCCGTTGGTTGGCGCCCCACGGCGCAGGTTTCATCGGATTGAATCCCCTCCACGCGCTGGCCCCGGCGGATCCCTTGCGCTCGAGCCCGTACAGTGCATCGAGCCGCCACTTCCTCAATATCCTGTACATCGCGGTTCCGTTGGTGCCCGAATTTGCCGGGTGCGCGCGGGCGCGCGCTGCCGTCGACGACCCGCAGTTCGTGGAGCGCCTGCAAGGGCTGCGCTCGGCAAGCCTGGTCGACTATCGCGGCGTCGCCGATGCGAAGTTCGAGGTCCTCGAATTGCTGTTCCATTATTTTCGCGACCAGCACTTGAATCCGGCGACCGACCGTGGACAGCGGTTTCGCGCGTTCGTCGCCGGCGGCGGTACGTTGCTGCAGGCTCACGCACGCTTCGATGCGTTGGACCAACACTTTCATGCGACGCGGGCCGCTCCGTCGGGCTGGTTGAGTTGGCCCGAAGAATACCGCGACCTGCATGGCGTCGCAGCGCGCGGCTTCGCGGCCGCTCATCCGCTGCAGGTGGAGTTCTATCTGTATCTGCAATGGCTGGCGCACGATCAACTCGTGAGCGCCCAGGCCCTGGCGCGTGATCTCGGCATGCCCATCGGCCTGTATGGTGACTACGCGGTCGGCTCGAATCCGTCCGGATCCGAGACCTGGGTGGATCAAAGCAGCTACCGCATGGGCGCGGAGATCGGCGCGCCCCCGGATCCGCTTGCTCTGAAAGGACAGGGTTGGGGCATTCCCCCGCAGGATCCCTTCGTGATGGAAACGCAGCGGCTGCAGGGATTCGTGCACTTGATCCGCAACAACATGCGTTATTACGGCGCCTTGCGGCTCGATCACGTGATGTCGTTGTTTCGTCTGTGGTGGGTGGCGGCGGGCGACTCCCCGACCGATGGTGCCTATGTTCACTATCCGCTGGAGCAGCTGCTGACGGTGCTCGCGCTCGAGAGCGCGCGTGCGGCTTGCTTGGTGGTGGGCGAGGATTTGGGTGTGGTCCCGGACGAGATGCGTCGCGCCATGCCTGAATTCGGTCTCTACCATTACAAGGTGTTGTTGTTCGAAAAGGATGCGGGTCGCCTCAGGCGACCGGATGAATTCGTACCGCGTGCGCTGGGCACGGTCACCACCCATGACATGCCGACGCTGCGGAGTTTCTGGGAGGCGCGGGACATCGAACTGCGGCAGCGGTTGAATCTATACCCCAGCCCGGACATCCAGAACGAAGTGATGCGCGAGCGAGACCAAGACCGAACCGCCCTGCTCGCGGCTCTGCGGGAGCAGGGATTGCAACCTGCGGCGCCCGCGGCGCCAGCGGAGCCCTTCACTCACGAACTCGCGACTGCGTTGCACGTGTATCTTGCCCGATCGCGCTGCCGCCTGGTATCACTGCAGATCGAGGATCTTTTGGGGATGGTCGACCCGGTCAACGTTCCGGGCACCGACCGGGAGTATCCAAACTGGCGGCGTAAATTGACCGCCGACATCGAGGACATGACGATGCGGCAGGATTTGGAGGAGTCGTTCGCGGCAGTGGGCCGGGCCCGCGGAGCCTAGCCGCGCTGAGCGCTGGCCGCGCGTCTGGCTGAGCCCGGGCGTCGACATGGCGATGTCGCTAGCGAGGCGAGACTCGCAATTTTGATGCGATGCGCTCACGAATTTCCTTGCCGGTGGCGCGTTCCGGTCGCACTTCGTAGTTTTCCCACTGGTGCCCGGGAATACGGTCTGGCATCGTAGGGCCGCAATCATGAAACCAGCGGCGCTCAACCGTAGGCGATACGACATATTGACCGGCATTTTGCTGGCAATGTTGATGCTGCGGGCGTATGTGCCCGTCGGATTCATGCCGGCCGGCGGCACTCCGTTCCTGTTGGAGCTGTGTCCGTCGGCAGCTCCGATGCCGAGCTCCTTCGGCATGCCGGCCCATCATGGCCATCACCACCATGCGGAAACGCACGGACACTTCGAGAATTGCCCGTTCGGTAGTGCTCCCGGCGCCGGGCCCGCTTCCCAGCTCGTCGTTTTCCAGCCTTCCGGCCAAGTAACGTCTCTCGAATCCGTCGAATTCGAATCCTTCCACATCGGCGCACGGGTCGCGCGTGCGCATCAACCCCGCGGACCTCCCGCTCTCGCCTGAATTGAATTCCGATCGACTGACCGCGTGCGGGCTCATTTCGGGCCGCACAAGGAAAGTCGGTTCAATTTTGGTGTGAAGCGCTCGCGATGATGAGCGCGGGAGTCCGTGATGAAGCTCTTGTCCAACCGCCTGAACATGGCGGTCGCCTTTCTTTCTATTGCGCCTCTGACGTCGTGGGCGTGCGCAACCTGCGGGTGTACCCTGAATTCCGACGCAGCCCTGGGTTACTTTGCCGAGCCCGGCTTCCGGCTCAGTTTTGAATACGACTACATTCATCAAGATCAGCTGCGCAGCGGCAGACGCGCGATATCTTCGGTTCCGGACGGGGCCGAACTCGAACGCGACACGCTCAACCGGTACCTGACGCTGGGGCTGGATTACAGCCCCACTGCCGACTGGAATATCGATTTACGGGTGCCGTATGTCATTCGCACACACTCGACCTACGGCACCTACGATTCCACACAACCCTTGCCGCCGGTGAGCGACTCGCGCAGTTCCAGCCTGGGCGACATGAAGTGGATGGCCAGCTATCAAGGGCTATTGCCGGAACACAATTTCGGTTTGCAGCTGGGCTTGAAGTTGCCGACCGGGCAGTACGGCACCGACGTCAAGTTCCGCAGCGGTCCGGCGGCAGGGTTGCCGCTGGATGCGAGCTTGCAACCGGGTACGGGCAGCACGGACATCATCGTCGGCGCCTACTATTACCGGGCGGTGGGCCACAACTTCGATGCCTTCGCCAACGTTCAATATCAAAGCGCGGTTACGAGCAAGCAGAGTCAACCGGGGAACGACTTTCGTCCCGGCAACTCGACGTCGGTGACCGTCGGGGTGCGCTACGAGCAAGACCCGCATTGGGTGCCGCAGCTGCAAGTGAATCTTCTGCACAAGAACGTCGATCGAGGCGCCCTCGCCGACATCACGGATACGGCCGGCGATGTTGCCTACTTGAGCCCCGGGCTGACGGCCCGGGTAGTCGGCAGTCTTTATGTGTACGGGTTCGCCCAGATTCCGGTGTATAGCAATTTGGTCGGCAACCAGCTCTTCCCACGCTATACGTTCAGCGTCGGCGGGAGTTATGCGTTCTAGCGCAGCTCGTCGCCGTCCGGGATCGTGGTGAGCGACTATTGCTACAGCATGGGGGCTGCGACTTACCCGTCGACGACCCCCAGTCCCTCGCGTGAAAGGAGCGTATCGGTCAGTTCACTACGGTCCAACGAAGTCTTCTTCTCTCGTATGTCGGGCGGGAGCAATGGCCGGCTAACAGCATATATCTCCCATCCCCGCCGCGACCGTCAAGCGATTAAATTGACCTATTCACCAAGAAACGCGGTTTCATTTGGATCTCGCCTGTTCGCGCGCCGCCCATCCCCACAGCACTCCCGAGATGACGATCGCGGCGGGCACGATTTTCAAGGCTTGCGCCAGCGACGATGCATCGGACACGGCGCCGATCAAGTACGGTGAAATCGCGTCGCCCAGCAGGTGGATCGTGAAAACCGAGAGCGCCACGGCGGTCGCGCGCTGGTTCGGCAACACGAGATTCACGATGGACGCGTTGATCGGCCCCGTCGACAAGAACATCAGCAACTGAGCCATGACCATGCAGACCAGGTACTCGGTCGACGAGGCTACGGTGAGCGCAAACCAGGCGAAGGGCGCTGCGACCAAGGTGGCCGTGGCGGACACCAGCAAATACGCCTGCTTCGAATATTTCGCGCAGTAATCGCCGAGCCATCCGCCGACGAAGGTGCCCACGAATCCGGTGATGACCACGATCTCGCCGAACTGCACGGTAGCCCTGTCCGGCGACATGCCGCGGACGCGTTCAAGAAACGCCGGCATCCAGGAGGCGAGGCCGCCCAGCGCAAAGGTGTACGCGGCATAGCCCAGCACTGTGACCACATAGGGACGGTTGCGCAGGAGATTCAGATACGTCGTTTTGATATCGAAGCGGGCGCCCTCGGCGGCCCGCGCTCCGCCATTGGCGGGCCGCGGTGCATCCTGGCTGCCGCGAGGCGGATCGCGCAGCCACAGGCACAGGACGGCCAGAGCTAAACCGGGAATGCCGGCAACGAAGAACGCCGGCCGCCAGCCGAAATGCACGTTCATCAATCCACCCACCACGTACCCCAGGGCGGAGCCCACGGGAATGGCGCAGAAGAAGATGGCCATCACGCGCCCGCGCCGGTCGACGGGAAAATAATCCGACAGTAGGCTGGGCGCGATGGTGGCGTATGCCGCCTCGCCGATCCCCACCGATGCGCGCGCCGCCAACAGGCCGACATAACTTCCCGCGAACCCCGACAGTGAGGTCGCGAGACTCCAAAAGGCGACTCCGAATGCGATCAGTCGGGGCCTGGAACGACGGTCGCCCAAGGCGCCGAACACGGGGGCTGCCAGCGTGTAAACCGCCAAGAACCCCGACATCAGCGATCCGAGTTCCGCGTCCGTCAACCGGAGTTCGGAGTGCTTGAGGCTTTCGAACAACGCCGGCACCAAGAATCGGTCCAGGTAATTGAACAGATTGATGAAGGATAGGATCGCGAGGCCCCACCCGGCGGAATTCAACCAAGACTTTTGGGCTTGACCCGGCATGCTGCGCGGCATCTTAGCAATGCCCAGCTTCAACCGGGGCGCCTGCGCCTCGGGAAATACTCAGACGGGCTCCCAAGCGTTATACACTTGACCGGCACGAAGTGGCGCCGGTGGGGCTTTTCAGGGGCGGCGCACCGTCATGGTGCGTGTCGAGTTATACCTTATGTCAAGCCGTGGGTTCTACACGCCTGCGCACGGAGATTTGTTGTGTCAATCCATGTTGCCCTGAACCATGTCACGCACTATCGCTACGACCGCTTAGTGAACCTGAGTCCGCAGGTGGTGCGCCTGCGTCCAGCACCGCATTGCCGCACACGCATACTCTCCTATTCGCTCCGGGTGCACCCCGCGGATCATTTCATCAACTGGCAGCAGGATCCGCAGGCGAATTACCTCGCCCGACTGGTCTTTCCCGACGAAACGCGGGAACTAAAGATTGAAGTGGATGTGGTCGCCGAAATGTCGGTGCTCAATCCCTTCGACTTTTTCCTTGCACCGTACGCCGAAAGCTTTCCTTTCAAATACGATTCCAACGAGCGGCGCGAATTGGTGCCCTGCCTGGTCAAATCTCCGGCCACACCCCTGATTGCGAATTATCTGGAGGGAGTGTCCCGGGAGCGCGTACGCACCATCGACTTCATCGTCGAACTCAACCGACGCGTTGCGGGGGACATTCAGTATTTGATCCGGCTCGAGCCGGGCACTCAGCTGCCGGAGGAAACTCTGGCAAAGCGCTCGGGCTCGTGCCGCGATTCCGCAGCGCTGTTGGTGCAGTTGTTTCGACATCTCGGCCTCGCGGCGCGATTCGTCTCCGGTTACCTCATTCAGCTCGTTCCCGACGTGAAGGCGCTCGACGGCCCCGTGGGTGCCGCGCAAGACTTCACGGATCTGCACGCGTGGTGCGAGGTGTACCTGCCTGGCGCGGGATGGATCGGATTGGATCCGACCTCGGGGCTGTTGGCGGGAGAAGGCCACATACCGCTGGCGTGCACGCCCGAGCCTTCGGCCGCATCTCCCATCACCGGCGCGGTTGATGAATGCGAGACCGTGTTCGAGCATCATATGAGCGTGCGGCGAGTCTGGGAGGCACCGCGCGTCACCAAGCCGTACAGCGATGCCGAGTGGGCGTCGATCGAAAAGTTGGGTCATGCGGTCGATGCAGATCTCTTGGCGTCGGATGTGCGCCTGACCATGGGCGGCGAGCCGACTTTCGTCGCGGCCGACGATCCCGACGGCGCCGAGTGGAACACGGCCGCGCTGGGCCCCACGAAACGCAAGCTTGCGGCCGTTTTGTACAAGCGCATGAAGGAGCGCTACGCGCCGGTCGGATTGGCGCACTTCGGCCAGGGTAAATGGTACCCCGGTGAGCAGTTGCCGCGCTGGTCCCTGAATTGCTATTGGCGCAAGGATGGCGAGCCGATCTGGGTGAATCCGCAACTGATCGCCGATGAGAGCAGGGATTACGGCGCGGACGAAGCGGCTGCGCAGCGTTTTCTCGCACAGGTCGCGGCCCAACTGGGCTTCGATCCCAAGTACGTATTTCCGGCTTTCGAGGACGCGTTCTATTACCTGTGGAAGGAGCGCCGCTTGCCCGTGAATGTCGATCCATTCGAGTCCGAACTCAAGGATCCGATGGAGCGCGAGCGTCTCGCCAAGGTCTTCGAGCAGGGTCTCGATTTGGTGATCGGTCACGTGTTGCCCATCGCACGCTCCGCCGACGGCAGCCGATGGCAGACGGGACCCTGGTTCCTGCGCAGCGAGCGCTGCTATCTGATCCCCGGCGATTCGCCCATCGGATACCGCTTGCCGCTGGATTCGCAGGCGTGGACGGCCACCAACGACTATCCCTTCATCCACGCGCCGGATCCCTCGCGAACCTTTTCGGCATTGTTGCCGCACACCGAAATCCGCCGTCAATTCCGCGAGCGCGACGTGTCGCGCGCGCCGTTGGTCGCCGATGCGCCGCCATCGCCCAAGGAGTCCGCCGCCGCCCTCACGCGCACCTCCATGTGCGCGCAGCCGCGCAACGGCGTGCTGTACATCTTCATGCCGCCGGCGCGCGAACTCGATCACTACCTGGAATTGATCGCCGCCGTCGAAGCGACGGCGGAGGCGCTCGATCAGCCCATCGTCATCGAGGGCTACGAACCCCCCGCCGACCCGCGAATCGGAAACTTCAAAGTGACGCCGGATCCGGGGGTCATCGAAGTGAACGTGCAGCCGTCGGCAGCCTGGGATGAGATGGTCGACCGCACCGCGTTCCTGTACGACGCGGCACGCGAAACACGCTTGAGCACCGAAAAATTCATGCTTGACGGGCGGCATACGGGCACGGGCGGGGGCAATCACGTGGTACTTGGCGGGGCAACTCCCCAGGACTCGCCCTTCTTGCGCCGTCCGGACTTGCTGCGCAGCTTGCTCTCCTACTGGCACAACCATCCCGCGCTGTCGTATCTGTTTTCGGGACTGTTCCTGGGGCCCACGTCTCAGGCGCCGCGCGTGGACGAAGCGCGCAACGATTCCTTGTACGAACTGGAACTGGCGTTTGACCGATTTCCCAAGCCGGGCGAGAGCGTGCCGCCCTGGGCTGTGGATCGCCTGCTGCGCAATTTGTTGATCGACGTCACCGGCAACACCCACCGCGCCGAGTTCTGCATCGACAAGATGTACTCGCCCGATGGGCCGACCGGCAGGCTGGGTCTGTTGGAAATGCGTGCCTTCGAGATGCCGCCGCACTCGCGCATGAGCCTGACCCAGCAACTTCTCTTGCGGGCGATGGTGGCGAGATTCTGGCGCAAGCCGTATGCGCCGGCGACGCTGGCCCGCTGGGGCACCGGACTGCACGATCGCTTCTTGATGCCGTATTTCGTGCAACAGGATCTGGCCGATGTAATGGCCGATATGCAGAGCGTAGGCTATGCGCTCCAGGCCGACTGGTTCGCGCCGCACTTCGAGTTCAGGTTTCCAAAATTCGGGGATTTCGCGACTCGCGGCATGCATCTGGAATTGCGGCAGGCCTTGGAGCCCTGGCATGTCATGGGCGAGGAAGGTACCCCCGGCGGCACGGTGCGATACGTGGATGCGTCGGTCGAGCGGCTGCAAGTGAAAGTCACCGGTCTTGCGCCAGGTCGATTTGTCGTGACGTGCAACGGTCATGCCGTGCCGCTACTGCCGACCGGACAAGTAGGGGAATTCGTGGGGGCCGTCCGCTACCGCGCGTGGCAACCGGCCTCGGCGTTGCATCCCACCATCGGCGTGCACTCGCCGTTGACGTTCGACCTTTTCGACAGCTGGATGAACCGATCGATGGGCGGATGCCAGTATCATGTGGTTCACCCCGGCGGCCGCAGTCACGAGAAATTTCCGGTCAATTCGTTTGAGGCCGAAAGCAGGCGCTTGGCGCGCTTTTCCCGCATGGGTCACACGCCCGGAACCTTGACGCCTGCCCCGGCGGTGATTGAGCCGGAATTTCCGTTCACGCTTGATTTACGAAAAGTGAGCGATGGCCGAAGCGCGTGTTGAAACTTATTTGAGCGATTCGCGTCGCTACGACGAATTGCTCGACGGTTCGGGCGCGGTGCGCGCGCACTGGCAACCGTTGATCGATCGGTTGGCGAGCGACGGTGCGGAAGGGGTGCGGCGCGGGGTCGAGTTGACGCGCCGCTTGATCATCGAGAACGGCGTTACCTACAACGTGTACGCCGACAGCCAAGGGCGCGATCGCCCCTGGGTGCTCGATCCGTTGCCGCTCCTTTTGACGGCGGCCGAGTGGCGCGAGATCGAGTTGGGTGTGGTTCAACGTGCGCGGCTTTTCGACGCATTGCTTGCGGATCTGTACGGAGCGCAGCGCCTGTTGGCGGACGGCACCATACCGGCGGAGCTTCCGTTCGGGCATCCCAATTTTCTCTGGCCATGCCACGGCATCACGGAAACGGGCGGCAGCCGACTGCACGTATATGCGGTCGACATCTCGCGGTCGGCGGACGGCCGGTGGTGGGCGCTTGCCGATCGAACCCAGACTCCCTCCGGCCCCGGCTATGCCTTGGAAAATCGTCAGATCGTGTCGCGCGTGTTTCCCGACCTGCTCCGCGATCTGGGCGTGCGTTCGCTCGGAGGCTTTTTCGGTGCATTGCGCGAGAACCTGCTGCGGCTTGAGGACGGCGAGGCACCGCTGGCCGTGGTGTTGACGCCGGGCTCGTTCAATGAAACCTATTTCGAGCATGCTTACCTGGCGCGGCAGCTGGGGCTGCCGCTGGTGGAAGGCAATGATCTGACCGTGCGCGGGGATACGGCGTACCTGAAGACCCTCGGCGGATTGCGCCGGGTGTATGCGATTTTTCGCAGACTCGACGACGATTTCTGCGATCCGGTCGAATTGCGTGCGGATTCGGCGCTCGGCGTACCGGGACTCATCGCCGTGGTGCGCGCCGGCAACGTGGTCATTGCGAACCCGCTGGGCAGCGGCGTACTCGAGTCTGCGGCTTGGATGGGATTCATACCGGCCGCCGCCGAGCGCCTGCTGGGGGAGAAGCTGCTGCTGCCGTCGGTTGCGACCTGGTGGTGCGGCGAACAACCCGCGCTCGACTATGTGGTGAAGAACATCGAACGCTTGGTGGTCAAGCCCACATACCCCAATCAGAAATTCGAGGCGGTTTTCGGCCGTGATCTGGATCCAAAGGCGCGCGCGGCCTTGGTGACGCGGCTGGTTGCGAGGCCGCATGCCTACGTCGCGCAGGAGCGCCTGGCGTTCTCGCAGGCGCCCGTGTGGCGTGCAGGCGGCGCGCACGGATTCGCGGCACGCGCGCTGGGGATCCGGGTGTACGCCATCTCCACTCCCACCGGTTATCGGGTGATGCCGGGAGGACTCGCTCGAATTGCATCCGATGCGGCCGACATCGTTTCGATGCAGCGCGGCGGCGGGTCCAAGGATGTCTGGGTATTGGCGGCGGACCGAAAGTCCACCGACGACACCGGAGCCGGAGTGCTTGCCCCGCGAACGCTCGCGCGTCACGACGAACTGCCGTCGCGTCTGGCGGAAAACCTGTTCTGGCTGGGACGCTACAGCGAACGCTGTGAGGACAAGGCGCGGCTGCTGCGGGCAACGCTGGGCGTACGCACCAACCTGGCCCTGTGGCCGCAGGCGCTCGAAACGTGCCGGCATTTCATCGCCATACCCAAGGGCGGCGATGCAGGATTACCGGTGTTCGACGAGGCGAACCCTCTGGGACTGCGCGCGGATCTGCAGCGCTTGCAATGGTGCGCGGCACAGACGCGCAGCCGGCTGTCGGCCGAGAATTGGCGCGCCATCAGTGTCCTGCAGCGTCAATTTCAAGAAGCCGCCGAGCGTAAAAGGGATCCGCGCGAGACGCTGGATGCGGTGCTGCTGTCGCTTGCCGCACTCGCGGGCTTCGCCTTGGACGACATGACGCAGGACGACGGATGGCGGCTCATGATGCTGGGAAGACGCTTGGAGAGGATGCAGTTCCTGGCGGAACTCTTGGGGCAAAGCCTGAAGTCGGGCGCCACGCCCACGCAGAGCGAACTGGAATGGCTGCTCGACATCGGCGACAGCACCATCACCTATCGCACGCGCTATCTGGCATCGCCGCTGCTGGGTTCCACCATCGACCTGCTGGTGTTCGACAAGACCAACCCGCGTGCCCTCGCGTATCAATGGAACCATATGCAGTATTCGTTGGTGCGGATCGCGGCGTCCCTGGGGGGCACTCCGGATGACAGCATCGACGAAGCGGTGGCCGGCGTCGAACAACTGGAGCTTTCCGCCGTCGACGGCGACAGCGCGCGAGCGGCGCGCGCGCGGGAGACGCTCGCGCAGCAATTGGACACATTGGCGAGCGCCGCCGGCCGGCTGTCCGACCGGCTGTCGCTGAAGCATTTTTCGCTCATCGACATCGAAACGCGCACCGTGGCCGCATGAGCGACGCCGTTCGCTATCGAGTTCGCCACGAAACCGTGTACAGCTACGGCGGCGATGTAGCTCATTCGCATCAATTACTGCATCTGTCCCCGCGCAATGCGCTGCGGCAGACCTGCCATGCGTGCAACATCACCTTGCTGCCGCAGCCCAGTATCCGCTGCGATGACATCGACGCGTTCGGCAATCACGTGACGCGACTCGAATACGACCTGCCGCACGATAGGCTCGAGGTGCTGGCCGAGACGGGGGTCGAGGTGCGAGCGGCGCCGGCGACCGAACCCGAGGAGAGTGATGGGTGGGAGGCGGTGGGCGGCTCGCTCGCCTACTCCGGCAGGCCGATGGAGAGCGATCTGCTGGAAGCATGCAGGTATCGCATGGAGTCGAGCTACATCCGGATCAAGCAGACGTTCAGCGACTATGCCGCGGATTGCTTCCTGCCGAAGCGCCCCGTTCTGGCCGCGGCGGACGCGTTGATGCATAAAATCCACCGGGAATTCAAGTACGCGCCCGGCAGCACCACGATCCGCACGTCCGCCATCGAGGCGTTCGAGGCCCGCCAGGGCGTTTGCCAGGATTTCGCCCACATCATGATCGGATGTTTGCGTTCGCGGGGGCTGGCAGCGCGATATGTCAGCGGCTACCTGCGCACGCTGCCTCCGCCCGGCGCGGACGCCGCCTATGTCGGCGCGGATGCTTCGCACGCCTGGGTTTCCGTGTTTTGTCCACCCTTCGGCTGGATCGATCTCGATCCGACTAACGATGTGCGCGTGAGTTCCGACCATATCATCATCGGCTGGGGACGGGACTTCGGCGACGTGTCCCCGCTGCGCGGCGTGATCGTCGGCGGCGGCCGTCATCGCTTATCGGTACGCGTTTCGGTACAGGCAGAGTAAGATCGAACACACGAGCAGGGTTTTTAGGAGATGAAAGTTGGCTAAGCCGAATTACCGTCATGCAAAGAAGCAGAAGGAAGCTGCGAGAAAAGCGCGCCAGGATGCGAAGCAACAGCGCCGGGCGAACACACCCGATATACAAGATGCGTCAACGGTGCCCGAAGCGCCGGCGGAGGCAGCGCCTGTCAAGACGGAGGCCTGATGACAGCCCCTGCGGCGACACCCCAAGCCCCTGCCGCGACCGCCCGAGCCCCGGCGGAGACGCCCCATGCCCCTGTGGCGACGTCCTGTGTCTCTCCTTGGATGGACGACGACCTTGCGATGTTCCGCGACGCAGCAGCGCGTTTCGTCGAGGCAGAAATGGTCCCCAACGAAGCGCGCTGGCGCGAACAGCAGAACGTCGGTCCGGATATCTGGCGAAAGGCCGGGGCGCTCGGCCTGTTGTGCACGGACGTGGCGTCCGAGCACGGCGGCGTGGGCGGCGACTTTCGTCATGAGGTGGTTCTGTACGAGGAGTTGGGACGGCGCGGCTTGAGCGGCTTCGGCCAGGGCGTGCACAGCATCTGTGCGCATTACTTGGTCAATCATGGCACCGAAGATCAGAAAAAGCGTTTTCTGCCGCGCATGGCCAGCGGCGAACTCATCGGTGCCATCGGCATGACCGAACCGTCGGCCGGTTCCGATCTGCAAGGTTTGAAGACCCGTGCCGTGCGCGACGGCGACCACTATGTCGTCAACGGTTCGAAAATCTTCATTACCAACGGCTACTTGGCGGGATTGATCGCATTGGTGGTGAAGACGCGACCGGGCGACGGCGCCAAAGGTACGTCCATCCTGATGGTGGAGACCAAGGATCAGAAGGGTTATCGCGTCGGCCGCATCCTCGACAAGATGGGCTTGAAGTCCCAGGACACGGCCGAGTTGTTCTTCGACAATGTGCGCGTGCCGGCCGACAATCTGCTGGGCGGCAGCGAGGGCCAGGGGTTCTACCAGCTGATGGCGGACCTGCCCTACGAGCGAGTGCTGATCGCCGTCGCCGCCGTCGCCGCCATGGAGGGCGCGGTCGCCGCGACCATCGCCTATGCCAAGGAGCGCAAGGCGTTCGGCAAGTCGATCGCGGAATTTCAAAACACGAAGTTCAAGCTCGCCGAAATCTCGACGAAGGCACGCATCGCGCGAGTGTTCGTGGATGACTGCATTTCCAAGGTGGTGGCCGGTACGCTCGACACCGTCACCGCGTCCATGGCGAAGTATTGGGTCACCGACACACAGCAGGAAGTGCTCGATGAGTGCGTTCAGCTGCACGGCGGCTACGGCTACATGAATGAATACTTGGTGTGCCGGATGTTCGCGGATGCGCGGGTGCAGCGCATCTACGGCGGCACCAACGAAATCATGAAAGAGGTGATCTCCCGCGCTTTGTAGCGAGGGAGCGTCCGCGAGGACCGGTGAGATCGGGCATCACACGCCGAGAGTTCGTCGGAGGGGCCACGGCCTTGGCTGTGGTGCCGTCGGCCAAGGCGCCGGCGGAAGCGCGAACCGCAACCACGGAGTCCTACGCGTACGTCGGCACCTATACCCCCAATGGCGGCGGCATCTATCTGTTTCGGGTCGATCGCGCGTCCGGCGCGTTGACTCAGATCCAGGTCGTCGACGACATCCGCAATCCCTCGTGGCTCGCCTTGAATCCGGAGCAGACCCGGCTGTACGCGATCAGCGAGATCGATAATTACGAAGGCACGAGAAACGGTGCCGTGGTGTCCTATGCCGTCGATGCCGGCAATTTGCGGCTCAGCCGCTTGGGCGCCGTGAGTTCGGCCGGCGCCGTGCCGGCCTGCCTCAGCGTACATCCTTCCGGAAAGTTCGTTTTCGTTGCGAATTTCGGCGGCGGCACCGTGGCGGTTTTTCCCGTGGCGGCCAACGGCGCGTTGGGCGGCGCATCGGACGTGCGCCCGAGCGTGGGCGCCCGCCACCGCGCACGCGCCGTCGATGATCCACCCGGACAATTTGCGATGAGCGATCACGACGGTCCGCATCCGCACATGGTGGCACCCGATCCTTCCGGCCAATTCGTGATCGCCAATGATGCGGGTCTCGATCTGACGCTGGTATGGCGTTTCGACCTGCAGGCGGGCCGCCTCCTGCCGGCCGAGGTGCCGGTCATTGCCGCTCCTTCGGGCTCCGCCCCGCGGCACTTCGTGTTTCATCCCAACGGCAGGGTGTTCTACAACTTGTACGAGCACGACGCCAAGGTCGTCGTCTACGACTACGACGGCGCGACGGGCCGCATGCGCCACAAGCAGACCATCCCCGCAACCCCGCAGAGATTTGCCGGAAGCATCCTATCGTCGGCAATCCGCATGACGATCGACGGACGTTTCCTGTACGTCGCCAACCGGCTGCACAGCGGCCTCTGCGCGTTTGCCGTGGCCGCCGACGGTCAGTTGCGTATGATTGCCGACACCTGGGTGCATGCGGATTCGCCCCGCAGCATTGCCATCGATCCGGCCGGAGACTTGTTGTTTTCCTGTAATCAAAAGGGCGACTCGATCACCTCGTTCCGCATCAACCCGTCGAATGGAACGCTGCAATTCACGGGGCGTTACGAGCCCCTGGGAAGTCCCGCGTTCATTACGCTGCTGCAGCGCTAGGCGACTCGGGTGCAGCGCTAGCCGGCTCTGCTGCAGCGCTAGCCGACTCGGGTGCAGCGCTGGACGGCCACCCACGATGACGCTGGACCTCGATCCGTGCCCGGATATACTCTTTCTCAATTCCTCCTCCTCAATTCAAAGCGCACGACGAGGGTTGTAAATTATGCAAATCGCGATGATTGGATTAGGCCGCATGGGCGCCAACATGGCGCAGCGCCTGCTGCGCGGGGGGCATGAGGTCGTGGGCTTCGATCCCGCGGAGGCGGCCCGCAAGCTGATAGAAGAGAAGGGCGCACGGTCCGCCGTCTCGCTCGAGACCTTGGTCGCAATGCTCACCACCCCGCGGGTGCTGTGGTTGATGGTCCCGGCGGGCGCGATCACCGACGGCACCATCGCCGCGTTGACGCCTCTGCTCACGGCCGGCGACACCATCATCGACGGCGGCAATTCGAACTACCGAGATACGCAAAGGCGCGCCGCAGCGCTCAAGCCCCTTGCGATCAACTACGTCGACTCCGGAACCAGCGGCGGAGTGTGGGGACTTGCGGAGGGCTATAGCCTGATGATCGGCGGTGAGAAGGCCGTGGTCGAGCGTCTCCGGCCACTGTTCGAAACGCTTGCCCCGTCGCCTGACCAGGGGTGGGGCCATGTCGGTGCGGTGGGCTCCGGCCACTACACCAAGATGATTCACAACGGCATCGAATACGGACTCATGCAGGCGTATGCCGAAGGGTTTTCCATCCTGCAGCACAAGCGCGAATTCGAGCTCGATCTGCATCAAATCGCCGAAATATGGCGCTACGGCAGCGTGGTGCGCTCCTGGCTATTGGATTTGACAGCCGACGCCTTGGAGAAGAATCCCACGCTGCAAGGCATCGCGCCGTATGTGGCCGACTCCGGCGAGGGTCGATGGACCGTCTCGGAAGCCGTTGAGTTGGGCGTGCCCGCCATCGTCATCACGGCGTCGTTGCTGGAACGTTTCCGATCACGGGATGCGGATTCGTTCGTCGACAAGCTTCTGGCCGCCATGCGCAACCAATTCGGCGGACACGAAATAATGAAGGAGTAGGGAGGCGCCATGGCCGCCGTGGCCGTGGCCGCCGTGTCGCCGCGGCCGTGCCGGGGTCAGCCGGCCGGAATGTCCGCCTTGTGACTGCTCACTGCGTCGCCGTCGTTCAAGCGAAGCTCGCTGAATACGAGGGTCGAAAGGATGGTCAGCACGCCGAGCACGCGCAGCGCCAGATGAATGCCATGAATCATGTCGGGCGCGCCGGCACCGGGCTGATCGTGAATGAACAGCGCGGCGGCCAGCGATGCGACCGCGATGCCAAAGCTCACGGCCAATTGCTGCACGGTACTCGCGATGGTGCTGGCGCTGGCGGCCTGCTCGTCATTCACGTCGGCATAGGCCAGCGTGTTCATGCTGGTGTACTGCGTCGACGTGAAGAAGCCGTAAATGAATGCCGTCAGCACGATGGCCCATGCGGGCCAACCGACGTCGATTGCCGAAAAGAGAATCAGCATCGCTCCGAGCATCACGGTGTTGAAAATCAAGACCCTGCGGTAGCCGTACCTTCTCAGGATTTGCGGCAGCGTCAGCTTCAGGCTCATGGCCGCCAGCGCCTGCGGCATGATCAGCAGTCCGGATTGAATCGCCGTGTAGCCCAGGCCGACCTGGTACAGCAGCGGCAGAAGAAACGGCAATCCGCCGATGCCGAGCCGCGTGCACAGGTTGCCCGTGACCGAGACGCGAAAGCTGCGAATGCGAAGCAGTCCCAGACGCAGCAACGGGTGCCGCGTGCGGCTGCCATGCAGACCGTAGGCACCGACAAGAGCGAACGACAGCGCGAGCAACCCCCC
>Ga0179587_10000220_pt1 | contig 23637 bp, 18 predicted proteins | sample CZODoug2_1_08_16_FD_185932 | JGI IMG/M metagenome (GOLD analysis project Ga0179587, IMG submission 185932) | Vadose zone soil fungal communities from Angelo Coast Range Reserve, California, USA - CZODoug2_1_08_16fungal | ecosystem: Environmental > Terrestrial > Soil > Vadose zone | place: USA...
GAATTCGCCGAGCTGCGGGTCATAAAAGGCGGCATCCGGGCGGACACGCTTGTCTTTGAACCCCTGCGGCTCAGGAACCGCGTACGAGTAGAACGCCGCACCTGGGACCTTGTCGCTTCCGGGCCAGAAACCAACACTGCTCACTTCGTGGGAATAGGCTTCTCGAGTCATGGCGTCTACGCCGGGTCGCTCCGGGGCCCGGCGGCCGGAAAATCGAGTGACGGCCAGATCAAAACTTCCCCAGAAGAAGTGCACCGGGCTGGACTTTCCAATGAATCTGGCCCTGAACTGGTTGAAAACGGTGTCCACAGACAACAGGATGCGCCAGAATTTCTCGACTGATGCGCGGTCGTACGAGGCGTGGATTCGATCATGATCAAAAGCAATCGGATCGGAAATTTCGACAGGCATTCTCCAGATTTTGATTTCAATTTCCGCCGACCGAAGTAATTCCATGAATTCCTGGTAGAACTCGGCCACCGAACGCGGCTCAAGCGGAAGTGTTTTCGTCAGTCCATCACTCGTCTCCAGCACAAGCTGATGCCGTATGAAGTCAAACCAAACTTCAAATGCTCTTTCTCCGTAAGGGATTCGAGATGTCGTCAAACCGCGCGCCGTTACGTACAACGGAATATTCCACCAATGGTTCACGACCGGCGTTAGACGCAGCCGGACTTTACCGACTATTTGCGTCCACATGTGGAGTGTCGCGTAAGTTTCTTTCCATGAATCGAGCCCAAGAGCGGGCCAGCATTCCGGCTGATCGGCAGCAGCGTGAGCCATAGTGACCTCTGGAGTTCCTACTCCCAAACATCCCTAAACTTTCAGATTGTCACAGAAACTTCACCAGCGCGTCGGTCGTCTCCTTGGGCCGCTCTTCCAGCACCCAATGGCCGGTGTCCTTCAGCACTACCACCGTTACATCCGTAGCAACCAACTTCATCTGCTGCCCCAGTGCATCGCCCAGCGACTTTTCGCCGCCGATAACCAGAACCGGCATCGTCAGCTTGGACTGAGACAGTTGCGCGAAATCTTTCGCTGCTTGCTGGAACGAAACGAAGTAAGCCCAACCAGCTCTCATACGGCCCGGGCGCGCGTAGGCTGCGGTATACGCTTTGCGATCGGCTTCCGGAATTGAACGGGTCTTGTCCGCGGCGAGGTCATTCCAGAAGTACTCAAAGTAAATGCGCTCGCGTCCTTGAACCAACGCTTCGGGTGTCGGCCCATTGAAACGGAAATGCCAGATACCCGGATTGTCGTATATGGCCTCCCACCCCGCGACACCTGGCAGGAAAGCGTCCATCACCACCAATTTCTCCACCTCGGATGGGAATTGTGCGGCATAGGCATAGGCGACCATCAGCCCAATGTCGTGGCCGACCACCCTGGCCTTTTCGACGCCTAGCAAGCGAGCCAGCGCATGAATGCGGATCGCTGCCGTCTTCATATCCAAACCATCGTCAGGAATGGAGGACTCGCCTATCCCCGGCAGATCTGGCGCAATCACCGTAAATTTCTCGCCCAGCACAGGCAATATCGGGGTCCACATGCGAGACGTCTCCGCATACCCATGGAGCAGGATCAGCGGTGTGCCATGGCCGCCCGTCGTGTAGTGAAGCTTTACGCCCTCAACCTCCGCTACGCGCGAGACGAACTTCTCGTCTGTGGCTCCCGCGCGCGCCATTCCCGAAAGCGAAAAAGAAATCAAAAGCAAGCAAAGCAGACAAACAACCCGAGTAAAGCCAAAGCTATCTCTCATTGTGTCCTCCTGTGCGCTACTCTGCGGCCTTAGAGGCCAATGTTTCCACGACAGCGATATTTTGCAGCAGCTCCTGCGGCAGACCGTGCCGCTCTCTTAAGTAATCGAGGCTGTTGTACGAAACCCAGACTTTCCCCTGACCGTCTTCCCAAACCAAAATCTTCAGGGGCAGGTCGATGCCAGCACTGGGGGCGGCTAGCATGAGAGGCGTTCCCGCTTTGGGGCTGCCGAAGATGAGCAGCTTAGTGGGACGCATTTTCATTCCTACCTTTTCCGCTTCTCCGCTGTGATCGACTAGCGCAAACAGAGTGACTCCTTTGGATCGCAAAATACTATTGAGTCTTTCCACGGTCTGCTCGACCGAGTGATTACTGGGCTTGTCGATGATGCCGTTGTTTTTTGCCGGTGCCATGGTGTCCCCTCAAAGCCTCCACGCCGGACCGGAGGGCGAGAAAAGCGCCCGTCACCAACCACATTCTAGACACGCAGATCCTCCGTAATTCGGTCCGTGAATTCTACGGCAGTCACTGGCTCCCACCGAATCCCCTGCTTCCGACTCACATGGGATTGCCTGAGCTGATGCTCCGCCTGACGGGCAGGATACAACCACTCGCAAAACGGCGGGCTGCCTAAAGGCTGGCACAATCCGCAATCACGCCGCCGCTGTGGTCGCCGTACCTTTCAGGAACTTCAGCAGGTCGGCGTTAATCGTGTCGGCCTCCGTCGTGGGCATGCCGTGCGGAAACCCCTTGTAGGTTTTCAATGTGCTATTCCTCAGCAACTTTGCCGACAGCGGTGCAGAATCGGCATAAGGCACGATCTGGTCGTCATCGCCATGCATCACAAGGACCGGCACAGTGATCTTCTTCAGGTCTTCGGTGAAATCCGTCTGGGAGAACGCCACGATGCCGTCATAATGCGCCTTGGCTCCTCCCATCATGCCCTGGCGCCACCAATTCCAGATCACTCCCTGTGCGGGTTTCGCACCAGGCCGGTTGTAACCATAGAACGGTCCAGCCGCCACATCGTAGTAGAACTGGGCTCGGTTGCTGGCGGTTTGCGTCTGAAATCCGTCAAACACCTCTTTGGACAGCCCGCCCGGATTGGCCGGCGTCTTCACCATCAACGGCGGCACCGCGCTGATGATCACCGCTTTTGCCACTCGGCTTTCGCCGTGGCGCGCTAGGTAGTGCACCACTTCGCCGCCGCCGGTCGAGTGGCCGACATGCACCGCTTCCTTGAGGTCGAGATGTGCGGTCAGCGCCGCTAGGTCGTCGGCGTAATGATCCATGTCATGGCCGTCACCGGTCTGCGAGGAACGCCCATGTCCGCGACGGTCGTGGGCTATGACGCGATAGCCATGCTTTAGAAAGAACAGCATCTGCGTGTCCCAATCATCGGCCGACAGCGGCCAGCCGTGGGAGAAAACAATCGGCTGACCCCTTCCCCAATCCTTGTAGTAGATTTGTGTCCCATCTTTGGTCGTAATTGTCGTCATGGTGAGCTCTCCTTGATTACTGCCTCATCTTTTGGAAAGAAATGGCCCAATTAAAAGATCGATTGGATACTGTTCTGACAAAGACCATGTCTGCCGCTCTGTCTCGTCGATCCAATTTCTCAATACTGTTTAAGGTAACAAGCGCGTCACTCTTCAGCTCCCAGCAGCGGAACCGACGAAAGCGAACTAGCTTGCGGCTGGGGTCGAAGCGGGGCAACTTTACCCTCGGCGGCGCGGTACCTTCCGTCCGCTAACAATCGGGGAGCGCACTCATTTTTCTTAAGGTGGCCATCATCCTACAACCGCTTCGCAGCATTTGCCAGTTTTCTACGAGGGGAACCTCCAAAACAGGAAAAAGTAAGGAAGAAATCTGAATCTTCGTGAGCGGCAGCCGGGCTAGGACAAAAGTTTCAGCCACCGCCCCTGCTTATTTAAGGAACATCGGGAAGGCGAGTGCGGAGAAAAATCTTGCTAGCAGTACATTTTCCCTCTGCACGTGCCCGAAGCGACTTGGGGACTACGGGGAGCAGATCTCTATTTCTCCTGTCCGTAATAGGCCGTGCTGCCATGTTTGCGAAAAAAATGCTTTTTTTGAAGGTGTTTAGAAATGGAGATGGCCTTGGGGTTTGCGGTGATCGTTTCCAGGGCCATGGCTGCAATCTCCTCAAGAATCACGGCGGTGTGCGCGGCGTCCGCGGGCGTCGTTCCCCAGCAAAACGGCCCATGACCTGCCACGAGCACACCTGGAGAGTGGAGCGGCTGTTGGTTCTTAAATCGGCGGACGATGGCGTGGCCCGTATTCACTTCGTAGCCGGATCTAATTTCCTTTGGCGTAAGCGGCTTCGTCAACGGAACAGGTCCGTGAAAATAATCGGCGTGGGTCGTTCCCAGACAGGGAATCTCCTTTTGCGCTTGCGCCCATGCGGTGGCATGGCGGGAATGCGTATGAGCAACACCGCCGATTCCAGGGAATGCACGATAAAGGATGAGATGCGTGGGCAGATCGGAGGATGGTCGCAAGGTTCCTTCGATGATCTTGCCATCAATGTCGGTGACCACCAGATCTTCAGGTTTCATTTTTTCGTACGGAACGCCACTCGGCTTGATAACAACGAGGCTTTCATCACGCGCAATCCCGCTGGCGTTCCCGAAGGTATAAAGAACAAGCCCACGGCGAACCAATTCAAGATTCGCTGCGAGGACTTCCTCGCGGAGGGTCTGTAGTTTCATGCAATTCCTCTTGCAGCGGCGGCCACGCGGCGGAGCGTGGGCAGAATTTTTCCGACTTCCACTGCTGGAGCGTCGGGTTTTCCAAATGCGAAATAAAGCTCACGATATAGTGCGTAAAGATCCTCGTAGACGCGGGCCGCTTCGGGTTCAGGCTCGACAACACGGTACGCTGGACAGAGTGCGGTCTGGGCGTCCTCAATGGTTCGGAACGCGCCAGCAGCGAGAGCCGCAAAAATCGCTGAACCGAGACTGGTAACGTCAGCTTGGGGAACGAGCACGGGCTTGTTGAGGATGTTCGCGTAAATCTGATTAAGAACCGGGTTCTTCTGCGGGATGCCGCCTGAATTGATGACGCGGCGAATGGGGACCCCGTATTTTTCCATGCGTTCGAGGATCACACGAGTGTGAAAGGCAGTGCCTTCAATGGCTGCGAAAAGCTCGTCTTGAGGCGTATTCGCAAGATTCCAACCGAGAGTAATACCGCCCAGTTCGGGATTGACGAGCACGGTGCGATCGCCATTATCCCAAGTCAGCCGAAGCAGGCCGGTCTGGCCCGCGCGATACAGCCCCAGGCTCTTAGAAAGAATAGGAACTGTCGTGCCCGCACGACGGGCTATGGCCTCAAAGACATCGCCGGTAGCCGACAGGCCGGCCTCGACTCCCGTCTTCTTAGGGTGAACCGAACCGGGTACGACACCGCAGACGCCGGGTATGAGTCGCGTTTCATCGCTCATCGCAATAATGCAAGTGGACGTGCCCACAACATTGACGATGTCTCCAGTTCTCGCGCCAGCACCAATGGCGTCCCAGTGAGCATCAAAGGCCCCAACAGGAATTGGAATCCCGTTTCGCAGACCGAGCTTTGCCGCCCAGTCCGGCGAAAGCGCGCCTGCCAGTTTGTCGCTGGTAGCGTAAGGACCGTTGAGTTTTTCCCGCACGCCCTTGAGCTGCGGATCAACTGCGACAAGAAAGTCCTCTGATGGCAGACCACCTAGGGATTCGTTCCACAACCATTTGTGGCCCATGGCACAGATTGAACGAGGGCTGAGCGAAGGCTCGGTGACGCCACAGAGGACAGCGGCAACCATGTCGCAATGCTCAAACGCAGTGACGAATCGATCGCGCTGGTCCGGATTGTGTCTCATCCAGTGAAGCAGTTTCGAAAAACCCCATTCAGATGAATAAACGCCACCGCACCAATCGATGGCATCGAGCTTTCGGCGGCGGGCGGTCTCCGTGATGAGGGCAGCCTCACGCCAGGAGCGGTGGTCGCACCAGAGGTAGTACTCGCCGAGCGGCTCCAGTTTTTCTCCAACGGGAATCACGCTCGAGCCGGTCGTATCCATTGCGAGGGCGGCGATTTGTTCCCCCGAAATCTGGGCGGAAGCGACGGCCTTCTGCACCGCCTCGCCGAGGGCGCGCATGTGATCGCCGTGGCTTTGGGTAGCGTGATCGGGATCTTCCTTCTTGCGATGGAGTGGATACTCGGCGACACCCGTGCCCAGACGGCCTTTGCCGGTATCTACAATCGTGACGCGAACGCTGAGCGTCCCGAAATCCACTCCGGCTACGATGGCCATAAAATCTTTGTTTATCGACCTTTTCGCGAGGAATTCAGTCAAACGCGCTGTAAAGTCTCTGAACCGCGATTCCTCGCGTCGGTTACGCGCCGTGCTTATACATCTCCCAACCCAGGTAGTTTGTCGCCGCTTCGTAAACCATTGGCACCACAGTGGAGAAATTCGCCGCAACGTGGTGTTCAAAACCGTTCTCGCAGATGTAATGGAGCAGTTTTTGCATGTTCGCAATTTCGACCACGCCGGCTCCGCCAAATGTTTCCAGGGCATCGTCGGTGAAGCGCCCACCTCCAACATAGCCGCGAATCTTCCCGGCAAAATCATCTGTGGAGAAGCGGGCGAACGTCATGGGGCCGGACTTCACGCGACCGACGCAAGTGCCGAAGGTGTTCTCCTTGCCCACGGTTCCAGCAATGATGGCCTGAAAATCCATTTGCACATCTTTGAAGAAATGTTTTGGCAAGTTGCTGCAGTGAAAGCAAACCGCTTTGTTAGGATCGCTGCCGTAATTGTTGTTCCAGTCGAGGAGCGCACTTGGTGTGCCGGAGGCCAATTGCAGAACGTGCATGCCGAGCACGCCGCACACATCCACTTCGCAGGCACTGGAGAGCAGCGCGTCGCTCATCATGCTCATGACCGTGCAGGGCACGACACCCAGGTTTTCCTCGAGCGAAGTCCAACACTGCACGGCGCTGATTTGCACGTCCGCAGCCTTCATCCAATCGTCGACAACAGCGCCAAGCTTGGCCATCTTCAGAAGGGCTTGCTGCGGAATCCCACTGGTTGTGACGTATTTTTCGATGGACTTCAATTTTCGAACGGCGGCCTCATCAGTGTCCTTCATCCGGCTGATGCGGCCAAGAACTTCAGAAAGATCGAGCGTTTCGACCGAGATACCACTAGCTTCCAGCAGCTTTTCGCTATAGCGCACGGTGTTGAAGGCAGCAGGCCGGGCGCCAATCGCCCCGATGCGCAGGTTCTTCAAGCCTTTCACAATCCGGCAGACTCCGGCAAACCATTCGAGATCTTTCTTAAACTCTTCTGAATTGGGACCGACAGTATGCAGCGTCGTCAGCGAATAAGGAATTCCGTACTGCTTCAAATTGTTGCATGTGGACATTTTTCCGCAAAAGCTATCCCTACGGTGCGCAATGCCCATCTTTGAAGGTGTGTCGGGCGTAGCCTGGATGAGTACCGGCACATGCAGGCTCGCCAATCGCAGGGTGTCAGCAATGGCACGCTCATCGCCGAAATTCGGCAGAGAAACGATGACACCGTCGATGCGATCGCTGGCGGCACGAAATAATGCCGCGCAGCGCTTCGCTTCTTCGTGTGTTTCGACCGCGCCGTGCTTGCTCTGTTCCGGGCCGAGGACCACCACCTCAATCCCCGCGGAATTCAGAACCTGGATCATCTCCTCACGGCCGCTCTTGGCCAGGTGATCGGGGAAGAACCCTCGATTGCCGATGATGAGACCGAATGTAGACTTCGTGCCCATTCCTCTGATACTCCTTCACGCGTCTTTTTTCGGGCGGAAAACAGCCACGTACACGCCACCCAGGATAATCAGTAGTCCGCCCCACCACACGGGCGCGTGCAGCTCAGCCAGCACGGTGCTGGGAGGGTTTGACCATTCGGCAAGCCCGCTCACAAAAATCAAGCAACCGTAGATCAAAAGCAAAACCCCGACAAAGAACCAGACCGGAACGATATGACGTTTTTCGCTCATCTTGATCACCAGAAGACTATCTGTAGTACCAAGAAAATCGCAATGGCCACGGCGCCCCAAAAGGCCGGGCGGCGAATTAGCCCGACGCTCCCCTCTTGCTGTACTTCCGTGAGGCTGTAGACCAGCCCTTTCAGCTCCTCATCGGGCCGCGGCTTGGTCACGAGCGTGACGAGAACCGTGACAGTCACACATATCACGCAGGACCATAGTGCCTGATACATGTCCTGCGCCAAGGCCTTGGCGTGCGGTGAGAGCGCGAACACCGCGACATAACGCGGATCCAGCTTCATCGCCACGAACATCCCGATGGAAGAGAATGTTCCGGCTAGCAGCCCCCAGAAGCCGGCGGCCCTGCTGACGCGCTTCCACAGCATCCCGAGTAGAACAGTCCCAAACAACGGCGCAATGAAGAAACCAAACAACGCCTGCACGTAGTCCATGATGCTGGCAAAGCCCATCGCCAGATAAGCAGTGCCAATGCTGATGACCAGACCGATCATCGTGCACCAGCGCCCCATCGAAACGTAATGTTGATCGGGGGCGGTCTTTCGCAGGAATGGACGATAGAGGTCATACGTCCAGACAGTGGCGAAAGCGCTGACGTTCCCCGCCATTCCCGCCATAAATCCCGCGACCAGCGCAGTGATTCCGAGCCCTAACAGACCGGGCCCACAATAGCGCGCAAGCATCAGCGGGAGCACTTCGTTATAGCTGTACTGCCCTGGTTGCAGACTGCTCGCTGGCACCAAATGCTGGGGCAGGACTGCCAAACCAAGCAAGCCTGGAAGAATCACGATGAAAGGCACGGCCATCTTGAAAAAGGAGCCTATGATCGGAGCCATCTTCGCCGAGCGGATGTCCTTGGCAGACAGCACGCGCTGCACCACAAGAAAATCCGTGGTCCAATAACCCATCGCTTGCACCGCGCCCAAGCCAAACACAATGCCGGTCCAGTGCATGCCCATGGGATTATCTTGAAAGCGGCCGAGAGGGCCCCAGATATGCGTGTAATCCTGACCGGGAAAATTCTGCTGAATGCGCGCCACCATACCCTTCCATCCACCAGTTTCGATTAATCCAAGGATGGGAATGAGCAGCGCGCCGAACCAGATCAAGAAAAATTGCAAGACTTCGTTGAATATTGCAGAAAAGAGGCCGCCCGCGGCAACATACAGGCCCACCGTCACCGACGACACCCAAATGCTGAAATTAATATTCCAGCCGAGCACTACCTTCATTACGACGGCCATCGCGTACATATTTACGCCCGACATCAGAACGGTCATGATGGCAAAGGTGACGGCGCTCAACGCGCTGGCCGCGGAACCATAGCGCAGTTGGAGATACCCCGGAACAGAGTGCGTCTTCGAAATGTAGTAGAACGGCATCATCACGATACCTAGAAACACCATTGCCGGAATGGCGCCAATCCAATACCAATGGGCAGCGAGGATTCCGTATTGATAGGAGGACCCCGCCCAGCCCAGCAGTTCCAGCGATCCGAGGTTGGCGGAAACGAAAGCGAGTCCTGCTACCCACGCCGTCATTTCGCGGCCAGCCAAGAAGAAATCTTCGCCGGTTTTGGCAAAGCGCTTTAGATAGAATCCAATCCCCAACACAGCGAGGAAATAAATGGCGATGATCGCAAGGTCCACCGGAGCAAGATGCACCAACCGCTCCGAGTTCAGCAAAGCCGGGGCATAGGTCATGGGGTTGCTATCGCACTCCTCTTTGCTACTTCAGCGTAAATTTTCCCTGCAATTCGATATGGGCCAAAGATCCGCCCGCCAGGATTGCAGAATTACCCGGTTCCACTTGCAATCGTAGTATAGGTAGCCGAGAAAACTCATTCTGAATATGCAAATCGTTTGTCGCTAGTCTTGGGGTAGTAGCTATGAAGGATGAGCAGCGTGATCTCGCAATGCAGGAACGGCCTGCACCGATGGTCCAAATGGCTCATAAGACCTGGCTACTTCTCCTCTACGATAACCGCATCCCACGGCTTCAGTGTTCCTTGCTGACCTTCGGCGATGGTCGCTTGAGAGAGTACGGTTCGAACCGTGTTTGACGCGAAGCGGCACAGGCGGCTCCTGGTCAGGACCCGTTAAGCCTGCTTCAGAACATCCAGAACTACACTCTGTTGCAGTTCCTTCGTACGTCAAGGTGCCTTTACCGAAAGCATTGCGCGTAATGGCTGGATATTTAGCGAAGAAGGGATGATCGTAATACGCGAGCGGTTTCGCGGTGTCCGGGATAAGCGTTAGGAAATCTTCCATAATTGATGACTCGTTCTAGTACTTCAGGAAATCAAAACCGCGCCCAGGGGAACCCAAAGAAAAGAAAGTAAATTCAAGACGATGGCAAACGTTTACTCCCATCCGCAATCTTTACCGACCCTACAAACCAGTTGCTTTAGGATAGCGTGAGTAAACGATTGCTCAGATGTCAGGCACCCTAACTCTCCGAGAACAGGTGTGTCAAGTATTTTCTTCTAGTCTGCATCAGTTTCCTAGCTTCTCATTTATATTTTCATTGCAACTCGTTTGTCTAGTGTGTATTAGCGTCGCTGTGCTTTAGAGCCCTCTTCTTTGTTTTGCCTCTGGCCCCGCTGGGATCGGGCCTAGCAGTTGTGAGTAATCGTTTGCTCGTCCTTCCTTCAAGTATCCAGATCCTCCTCTGAGTCACTCGACGAGAGGACATCCTTTCCGGCTGGTCCGAGGATGCTCAACGGAGCTTGTAGGTCCTCAGCCTGTACAACAGCAAAGAAGGCGCGACTGGGCCTTGGCGGCGCGTCCGTAACTTGGCATGGTGTCAGAATGGTGGATGCGATGTGTGGGAGGGCGTGATTAGCACACTCAACGGGACTCAATGATGCGAGGAACGAGCTCCACTACCTTGAAGCACTCGTCAGCTTGGCGCAACATTCGGGACGTTCGGGCAAGTCTGTACTATCCCATCCACCGCCCAAGGCCTGGACAAGCAGCACAGCGTTCACCATGCGGCGGCCGAGAATACTCACCGAAGTGAGCTCGTCGGAAAGAGCTGCAGTCTCAGCGGTGGTTACTTCGAGGTAGCTGGTGACGCCACCCTTGTAGCGAGTGATGGCGAGTTCCAGATATTTCTGAGCTGCGACGACGGCTTGGTCCTGAACCTGAGCTTCGTGCTCAAGGATCCGCAATGCAGCTACGTTGTCCTCGACCTGCTGGAAGCCCGTCAGCACGGTTTGGCGATAGTTGGCGACGGCCTGATCGTACGCGGCTACGGCCTGGTCTGACGTAGCCCTCCGCCTCCCTACGTCGAAGATAGTAAACAGAGCCGATGGCCCGGCCGACCACAAAATGCTCGGGCCGGAGAGTAATGTTGTGACAGAGCCACTGTCAAAGCCTCCCAAGGCTGCCAAATTGACGAGCGGATAGTAGGCGGACTTGGCGACCCCAATCTGCGCGTTGGCGGAGGCCATGAGGCGCTCAGCGGCTGCGATGTCTGGTCGCCGCTCGAGCAGTTCTGAAGGCAGGCCCACGGGAATCGGGGGAGGAGGCATAGTGAGAGGAAGAGGAGCCAGATTGAAAGACGCCGGGGGCTTGCCAATCAAGACTGCAACTGCGTGCTCGTACTGTGCGCGGGCAACTCCAACATCAATGGCCTGAGCGCGGGTTGTTTCCAGTTGGGTCTCCGCTTGCTGCACTTCGACATCGGAAGCTATACCTCCGGCAAACCGACTGTTGATTAACTCCAATGCTTGCTCATACTGCTTGACGGTCGAGTTCAGAAGCTGCTCCTCGGCATCGAGCACGCGGGCCTGGAAGTAAAACAACGCTAACTGGGAATGCATCGAGAGGTTCACCGCGGCTAGGTCGGCTGCGCTGGCTTGCGCCTGATCGCGATAGGACTCAACGGTGCGGCGTACGCGGCCCCAGACGTCGATCTGGTAAGACAATTCGAAAGGAATCTGAAAGTCGTTGACAGTGACTCCGTTGAACGTCGGGCTGTGCGGCTGATGGTTGGCGGACGTTTTGCTGCGGGTTGCGGACGGGTTGGCGCCCACAGTTGGAAAAAGATCGGCCCGATGGTAGCGGAGCAGCGCGCGAGCTTGGGTGTATTGGGCTTCAGCGGCTTTCAAGTTCTGGTTGGAGACGTTGACCTGAGCTTCCAGGGTATTGAGTTGAGGATCCTGAAAAGTCTCCCACCAGTTGCCGCCGAGATTTTGGTCATTTGGCTGGGCAGGTTTCCAGTCGCCCACCTCTTTATAAGCTGGAGGGACCTCTGCTGCCGGGCGGTGATATTTTGGCCCCACGGTACAACCGGCAATGGAGAGCACGCCGGCAAGGCCGACGATAGCCGGAGCGCGCTTCCAAACTCGCATCTGCGTGTTCGCGTTGTGCTGCAGGCTCATTGGCCCCCTCCTGCGCCATTTGGCGATGCCGTCTTCGCGATGTGCACTTGTTGTCCTGTGAGAATGGAATCCGGCGGATTCTGAATTACCGATTCGTCGCCGTTCAGGCCAGCCAGGATTTCGATTTGATTTCCGAAATCGTGACCAGGCGTAACCTTTGTGAGCACCACTTTGCCATCTTTTACAACGGCGACCTGGAGACCTTCGGATCGAAACAGCAGAGTGTCAACCGGCAAAAGGTGAGCAGAGGCCAGTCCCGCAAGCTTCAAATGGACTTCGGCATACGAACCGGACAACAACTTGCCCGTGGGATTATCCACGTCAACTTCGGCCTGCAAGGTGCGGGTTGCGAGGTTGATGGCGTTGGCGGTGCGCACTAACTTCCCTGAGAAGCGACTCCCGGGAAACTCAGCCAGGGTTAGCTCTGCCGTCAGCCCTGGTGTGGCAGCTTGTGAGTACTCCTCGGGTATAAAGACATACACCCTCAATTTCCCGGGTTGCGCGACATGGAATAGGTCGGTCTTCGTGCCCGGTGCGCTACCGGAGTTGATCAGGTCGCCGACGTCGACGTTACGCACGGTAACGATGCCATCGAACGGAGAATAGAGCTTTTCGAAAGATTGCAGAGTTTCCAGTTGCTTCACATTGGCTTGCATGGCTTGAACAGTCGTCTGATTTGCATTGAAAGTTCCCGCGGCATTGTCTGCATCCTGTTGAGATACTGCGTTGGTCTTCAGCAGGCCCTGGTAGCGGGTGTTGGTGATCTCTGCGAGCTTGAGGTTGGCCTGGGCTGTGGCCAGATTGCTGCGTGATTGCAGGAGCTGCTGGTCGACTTCGGGTGTGTCGATCTCAGCGAGAAGCTGGCCCTTTTTTACGCGCCCTCCGATGTCGACGTACCACCTCTTCACATAGCCACTGGTACGCGAATAAATCGGAGCTGTCATGTAGGGTTCTACGTTGCCGGGCAACACAAGCTCGTGCGACGGTGCGGTACGCTGTGGAGAAACGACATTGACCGACGGCACAGCCATAGTGGCAGTTTCGGCGCTCACAGTGGCTCGCGCCCGAACGCGCCGAACGATGCCGGAAACCAAAATCCCCGCAACCGCCAGAACAGCTATCAGAGCGAGGAGCCATCTACGTCTCGCGCGATATTTCGCGTTGAAAGCGCTTTGCTTTTGCGGCGCGTTCGCGACAACTTGTGTTTCTTGCGACATTGGCACACCTTTTTTGCTCGTAAAGAGCTTCTATTTTGGAATTCCGGATTCAGCCAGGCGATGACGAAGACTGTGCACCATACTGAACACCGTAGGGACGAAAAACAGGGTAGACACCGTGGCGAAGAGCAACCCGCCAATAACGGCGCGACCGAGAGGCGCATTTTGTTCTCCACCCTCTCCCAGCCCGATCGCCATAGGCATCATTCCGATGATCATAGCCAGAGCGGTCATCAGCACGGGCCGGAAGCGCGCAAATCCTGCCTCCACCGCCGCTTCGGCCGCCGAGCGTCCTGCAGCCAATTGTTCTTTTGCGAAGCTGACTACCAGGATGCTGTTCGCCGTTGCCACTCCGACGCACATGATCGATCCCGTAAGAGCGGGCACGCTAATCGTCGTGCCGGTCACAAACAAGAACCACACAATTCCAGCGAGCGCCGCTGGAAGCGCCATGAGAATAATGAACGGGTCGAGCCACGATTGAAAATTAACGACAATCAGGAGGTAAACCAGGACGATGGCGAATGCGAGCCCTGTCAACAAACCCAAGAAAGAGGACTTCATCGTCTGGATCTGGCCACGCACTACGATTTGCGAACCCCGGGGAAGCTCCTTCTGACTAGTTTTTAGAATGGAGAAGATGTCCTTCGAAACGGCTCCGAGATCACGACCTTGCACAGAGCCGAATATATCGATCACCGGGGAGACATTGTAATGAGAGACCACGCTCAAGTCGGAATTGCGGCTAAACGAAGCGAGACTCGCAAGTATGGAGGGCGGAGCAGTACTCGTACCGGTAACTGGAATGTTCTCCAGATCCTGCAATGACTGAACCAGGTACTGCGGTGTTTGTGTCGCAACCTGATAACTAACGCTATTTTTCGGATTCAGCCAGAAAGTTGGTGCAGTCTGAAAGCTACCGCTCAGCGTTATCAGGAGATTATTCGCAACCTCTCGCTGGGTGAAACCGATTTCTTGAGCTTTGGTGCGATCCACATCAATGTGAAACTTCGGCTGGTCAAAGGTTTGCTGAATGCGGAGATCCGTTGTCCCCGAAACGTACTTGACCTTCTCCAGCAGCGTGTCCGCGAATTGCCGGTTGGCCTGTAGATCATTTCCGATAACTTGAATATCAATAGGTGCAGGCAGACCAAAGTTCAAGATTTGAGTCACCATATCCGAGGGCAGGAAATAAAAGGTGACTCCAGGAAAATCCTGCGCCAGCTTCAACCTCAAGTCATGCACATAACCTGCTGTTGGCCGGTGCTTCGGCGAGAGCGCGACCATGATGTCCGCGTCAGCGGTTCCAACCGGCGCCGAATTGCTGTAGGAAAGGTTGATGCCGCTATAAGGCAATCCGATGTTGTCGATCACTCCAGAGAACTCGGCGGGTGGTATTTGATTGCGGATCTCGGCCTCCACGCGGTCACACAGGGCGGCCGTCTCTTCAATACGCAGGCCGGTCGGAGCGCGGAGATGCAGGGTAAATTCGCCGCTGTCCACGGATGGGAAGAAGTCTTGTCCCAGCCAAGGGTAAAGCCCGAAGAAGAATGCGCACACGGCGAGAAAGGAGCCGGCAAAAATGCGGCGGTGACGGACACAAGCGACGAGTAGCCCGCGATATGCGGTGCGAATCCTCTCAAAGTTGCGTTCAAACCGCGCTTGAAACAGCACAAGAGGATTCTTGCTGGGGGCGTGCGAGCCTTCTTCAGCATGAGCTTTGAGGAGATACTTGGCCATGGTCGGCACGAGAGTCCGCGAAAGCAGGTAGGAAGCCAACATTGCGAAGACAACGGCCTCCGCCATGGGCACAAATAGGTAACGGGCGACGCCGGTGAGCAAAAACATGGGCACAAAGACGATGCAGATGCTGAGTGTTGAAACCAGAGCCGGCACTGCAATCTGTTCCGCTCCAAGAAGAATTGCCTCTTCCGTCTCTTTGCCCTTGCTCAGAAATCCGTGAATATTCTCGATCGTGACCGTCGCATCATCCACCAGGATGCCAACGGCCAACGCCAGACCACCCAGAGTCATGATGTTGATCGTTTCTCCTAAGGCGCTGAGAAGAATGATCGAAGTCAAAATGGAAAGAGGAATCGAAATAGCGATGATTAGCGTGCTGCGCCAACTTCCGAGAAACAGGAGAATCATGACTGCAGTAAGGCAGGCGGCGATGAGCGCCTCTCGCAAAACGCCGGAAATGGCGCCACGGACGAAGACGGATTGGTCTCCGAGCAGCCGAATTTGAAGGTCCGGCGGAAGCGTGTTCTTGACACTTGGCAACAGGTTCTTGATTGCAGAGATGATGTCCAACGTAGACGCAGTTCCGATCTTTTGAATGGTCATTAAAGTTGATCGACGCCCGTCCACGCGCACGATATTGGTTTGCGGGGGGAATCCATCGCGGACGTTTGCGACATCGCGAATGTAAATCGTCGTGCCTCCCACAGCTTTGATCGGGAGGTTGTTCAACTCTGCAATAGTTGTGGGGCTCCCATTCATGTCGACGTTGTATTCAAATTTCCCCATCTTGGCGGTTCCGGCCGGGAGAATGAGATTCTGAGCGCTGATGGCATTCACCACGTCAGCAGGCGACAAGCCTTTCGATTGCAGTGCCGCGGTGTTTAAGTCCACCTGAACCTGGCGCTGTTTGCCGCCATAGGGGTACGGGACTGCCGTGCCCGGTACCGAAGTAAGCTGGGGCCGGATGAAATTCAGGCCTAGGTCGTTTAACTGCTGCTCCGAAAGCGTGGGGCCGGACAAAGCCATCTGGAGAATGGGCACGCTGGAAGCGCTATAGGTAATGATCAGTGGCGGCGTCGTGCCTGCTGGCAACTGCTTGAGCTGCGTTTGAGATTGGCCTGCAATCTGCGCAATCGCCATGCTGATATTGACGCCGGGATGAAAAAAGACCTTTATGACAGCGACGCCATTCAGTGACTGCGACTCGAGATGCTCAATATCATTCACGATTGTCGTTAAGTTGCGCTCTTGAAGAGTGATAATTCGGTTGGACATCTCCGCCGGCGACAGCCCGTAGTAGTTCCAGATAATGCTCACCACAGGAATGTTGATGTTTGGAAAGATGTCCGTTGGCGTGCGAAAAATGGACAGCGTTCCAAGAATCAAGATCAGGATAGCCAGCACCACGAACGTGTACGGGCGTTTCAGCGCGACCCTAACAATCCACATAATTCACCCTTTCGGCTTAGCCGACTGCAATAACCAAATTGACGTTATGTCCTATGCTTCGGGGTCTTGGCATCCAAGGTCGAGATCAACTGCTCGGCCGCTGGGGGCACAGCAACTGTTCCGGATAGAACAATTTCCCGCGCAGGAATCTCCTTGCCATATACACGGCGGTTGTCGCCATTGTCCGGACGGATTGTGGAACCCTCGAGAGAGACTCCGGCGAACAATCCACGCGCCCTTGAGTAGCTCAAGATTTCGGAACGCAGGGTCGCGTCCGTTTCGGCTGACGAATCGCGGCCGACGGGGCCTGCGGCCACCGAAGCGTCGCCTCCCAGCTTGACCTTGCTGGCGAGAATGCCCCTCGCGCCACTCTCATTCATAACGAGCAAGACAAAATCCGTAGCTTGTCCCCCGATCTGAAAACCGAAGCTGCCGCCCTCAAGAGCCATCATTGTGGGAGCGCCCCACGGTCCCCGGAAGTTTTCGCCTTTGCGACACGACATGGCGCCCCGACCGTAGCTTCCGCCAATGATGAATGCGGCTTTTAGGACGGAAGGAAAGACAACGACGCAGTCTGCTTTGTCGAGCAGGCCTTGCGGAATGTTGTCCGGAACGTCAAGAATCTCTTTCAGGACCGAGCCACAGTTTCTCAATCGATCGTCATCCTTGGTCTTGTCCGATGCGTTCGCCACCTCAGCGAGGAATGGCAGGACACCCATTAAAATGCTGCTCAGGAAGCTTGACAACTTTCTCATGTGATATCCCTCCGGCGGTTCTTCTTGCCTCAAATCCTGAAGGATGCAGCCTGGATGCCACTGTGAAGGGTGAGCGAGAGCTCCAGGAAGTAGTTGAAAACAGGGCATTTAGGAGGAGAGCCACGGAATAAGTCGCGGAGGATGAAGGGCAAAGAGTCCAGCGCATTGGATGATTGTCAGCACCCTGACAGGGTGTCTGTCGGGATGGACATCGACTTCGGGACGGAGGAAGGAACTTAATAATGACGGGGCCTCTGCGTCCCGGTCCAGGTCTCAGCACGAAGTAGAACGTTTCTCTGGTGAGGTTACGCAGTAATGCTGGGGGAGCCGTTGAGGTGGCATTTGACCACGACAATCGTGACATCATCATGGAAACCGACATCGCCGCAAAAATCTGCTGCAGAGTTGTAGATATTGGCCATGAGGTCCTCGGCGGGCAGCAAAGAACCGCGGAGCACTGCGGCAGAAAGACGCTCCATGCCGAATTCTTGGCCAAGCCCGTTCTCTGCCTCAGTGACGCCGTCTGTATAGAAAACCAGCACGTCGCCCGCTGTAAGGTCAGCAGAGGCCAGCTCGCAAATCTCGTCTGGAGATAGCCCGATGGGTGGGCAAGACGAGTCCATGCGCGTGAGCGTGCCCGTCTTTGCTCGAAACAGAAGCGCGGGATTGTGGCCGCAGTTCACGTAGTGGATTATCCGTTTGTATGTGTCGATTTCCGCAACCAGCAATGTCACATACCGTTCGGGATGCGACATTGCGCCGATCTCGGTATTCAACCTTTCCACTTGTTCCAGCATGTTTCGATCGCGATTCGCTTCAAGCCGCATGGCTGCCGCTGTCGCGGACATTAAGAGGGCCGCTGGGACGCCTTTCCCGGCTACGTCGGCAATCACGACCTGGATGGTGTGCGCATCGATGGGGATATAGTCATAGTAGTCGCCGCCTACGCCCTTGGACGGTTGCATCATGCCGGCGATTTCAAGTCCGGCAATGGCTGGCTTGCCCATGGGAAGAAACATTCGCTGAACCTGCGCGGCGAGCTCCACATCCCGAAGAAGGTCGTTTCGTTGCTGCTGTATCGTTTTGGCAAGCAATTCCCTCTGGTCAATATACCGCCGGATGACGTAAACGATGAATGAGAAGCATAACAAAGCCAAGAGATTATCGAAGACTCGGAGCCCGGGATGGATAATCCGCGGTGACCAATAGTCATGGAACAAGACACAAACCGGTATCAGACTGTAGGCGACTTCCCTGCGCAGCAGAATCGCGCTAACGCCTAGAGGAAAGATATAAAGGTACACCAGTGAAATCGAAACAACGAGATGGTCGGCATACGCCACCCCGACTATCGCCCCCAGGACCAGGACAAGTGGTAGCCACCGCGGTCCGATTGAAGCCACATCCTTCCGCAGGGGAGCCAGCAGTGGGACCCTATCGCGTAGATCAGGCACCTTGGCCGGCATCAAAGCTCGAGTGGTTGAACGCATTTTGGATCCGAACCAAAAAAGTCGTACGCGCGTGCCTACGAAATCAAAAATTAAACTTACTTCGCTGTCTGTGCTCCCGGCACTTTGTACCCGTCGCTGAGTGTCTTCAGGAAAGCGACGAGGGCATCTTCTTCCTGGTCTGTCAGTTTAAGGTTGCCGAGTTGCCTCTTATTGAGGTTGGTTGAGTCTTCGGGCGCTGGCCAGCAGGAGACCTTTTCGCCGGAATCGCCTGCCTTGCATTCGGGTAAGACGTCGCGGGTGTTATAAAAATGCACCACTTCCTTCAGGCTTTTGAAATAGCCATTGTGCATGTAGGCCTTAACGAAGCTTGGCGTTGGACGCATATCGACATTGCGCAAAGTGGGTACCTGGAACTTCGCGTCGAACTCCGGCGCGTGTTTGATCCACTCAGAATCAGGATTGAGTTGGCCGCTATCACTTTGCAGCGTACGCAGAAAGGATCCAACTCCCCTATCGATGTATGCCGCTCCAGCGATGTTGCCAGCAATGTCGGGAGTGTAGCCGCGTTGGTCGGGCCGGCCTTCGTAGTAGAATTGCAATCGCGGATTTCCGGGGACGCCGAGATTACTAGCGGTAAAGTCTGTAAACAGGGGCTCCTCGCCGGGCCCGCCATCGCGATGACACTCGTTGCATCGCGCCTTGCCGCGGAAAAGCTCATAGCCCAATTTTTCCTGCTGCGTGAATTGGTCTTTTTCCGCCTGCACGTAGTCGTACTTAGACGTGAACGGACTCACCTCTGGCGAGAATTCGTATGCGGAAATCGCCAGCCCAAACCCGTCGTAGATATGGTCGGCGCGAGCTCGGTCTGCTGGACTCAAGTGGACCGGGAATTGATCATTCGCCGGTGGCGGCCCTGGAGTCGCGCAAACCCTTTCTACATTGGGAGGCCAGTGAATGGTAAACGAGTCCGCGCCCCACACCGACTCAAACAGCTGGCGATAGGGAGCGTGCGACAGGCGATACGCAATACAGGACGAATCCGGCAAACCCATTTCTACAGGATTCGTCGGCGGTCCCTGCGCTTGTTCCGCGCTGGGATTCTGTAAGCGGTAGCCGCTCGCGCGCATGTCCCAGAAATTCCCGCCAACAAAGTCACCCTGGAGTGCGTTGTAGTGGAGCACGGGTGAGAAAGGTGCGTACATGTAGCTCTGGGGCTTTCGATTGCTGAATCGCGTTCTGACTGATCCTGGATAGGACACAGTGGTCTCATTCAAAGATTGAATCGGCCCGGTGAATCCCGTCTCCGGCGTATGACAGAAGCTGCATGCTTCGTTTTGATTGACCGAGAGGCGCTTATCGAAGAGCAGTAACTTTCCCAGGGTGCGGACCTGTCCTTGGCGATCGAGCGGGGTGCGGGCCATCTGGCTGAGAGTGTCGGCTTCAATCCGATCGACGTCGGCAACAACCCTCGCCACATTCTGATCGAACAACGGAGGCATCCGGCCACCAAGATTGGTCTGTGGACTTGCAGCGAGTGGAGTGGGAGCTCCGGAAGCTTGTGGGTTGGGGCGCGCTGAAATTAAAAGCCCGCTGAATATGAGAAGACCAAACAGCAATGCCGCGAGATTTCGCTTACGCATAGTTTCGTCTCTCCTCCCGCCATCGCTCATTCCTCCCTGTGCCAGGTGGAATCCGGGTCGTAGGCGGTCGCCGCTTGTGCCAGCTTCGTTGTGTTAGGACCAAGGTTCTTTTCGTAAATGGTTCCGGATTCGTCGACGATGAAAGTCATCACACCCGAGGAGCGGTACTCCACAGGGTAAGCGACGAAGGCGAATCCCGCGGTCATCTTGCCATCGACGATATAGTTCTTGGCGCCGCCCGGTGCATGTGGTCCTTGGCTCGTGAGGATTCGGAACATATATCCATTGAACGGAACATGTTCGCCAACTTGGTCGGTTGGGAGGTTCTGTCGCGCGTAGGCGATGAGAGGGTTGATCGGGCTATCGAACTCATCATCAGCACCGTGCCAATACAGACCATCGTGACGGCCCTCATCGCTAACCAGTCTCTGTGCGAATTGCTTGGGGAGGTCTCCCGGCGGGTGCGCGAAATATTGTTTTTGCGCCGTGACCAAATCGCGGCACGCTTCCATGGCGGCAAGTTCATTTTTGCCGATGCGCCGGAACAAGACCTCGTCTTTCCCTGCGTCCGTGTCGAAATACCACGCACCGTGGTGGTTCACCAAGGGAATCGGAAACGGCCAGTTTTCCGCCCCGACAACTAGCGTGACAGTTCCGTCCGGTTCGGTCACGAACCGATGCATCTCCTGGTATTTGACGATGAATCCAGCGCGAGCGTCCGAATCTTCTGTTGCATCACCGGTTGAGAGGATTTCCTTTCCGTCAGTTCCGAGGATGCTCAAGGGAGCCCCTTCGTCCTGCAGTTGCATTGCGTCAAAGAGAGCGCGACTGGCATCTTCGGCTGAGGCAAAGGTTCGCTGTCTCGGCTGCTGGGCGAACATTGGTGCAAACGAACATCCCAAGGAAAGCGCGAACAGAACAGGCACTGCAAACCGAACAAGGTTCTTTCTTTCAAGTTGAGCAAAGTATGAAATTCTGTGCAGCATGGTGTTCTTCTCCATTCTTAGATTCTCGATAAGCTCTACCGGCTGGCGCATGTGATTACCGATGTCGCCCGCCACCGCCACCATGGAAACCGCCTCCATGAGAGCCGCCCCCGAAGCTCGACCGCCCGCGAGAGGAAAAGCCCCGGATATTGCCACCGTGATCAAACCCACTGAACGCCCCAGAGCGCGTTCCCGGCTGAAAGTGAGGCGCCGAAGACCCGTGGAACCCTTGACCTGCGCCGCCGGGCCTGCTTCCGTGGAACGCGTTGCCGTGGTTGAAGTTGCGGTGATTGAAATCGTTGTGGTTGAAGTTGTTGCGATTAATGATCGTCCGGCTGTGGGAGATGTAGGTGCTGTGGTTGTAAATCACCCGGTGGCCATGCCAGTCGCATCCCCAGTGATGCCAGCCCCACCCATATCCTCCGAAGTAGCCGACTCCAAAGCCAATTCCAAATCCAATCCCCGCTCCGGCCAGGAAGATTCCCGGCACGGGATACCAGCCCGGATACGCGACGATCGGCTCGCCATACACGAGCCAGGGGTCATAGGCAGGTACATAGACGACCTCAGGATTGGCCGGTTCGATGATGATTGTGTTCCCTTGAGTCGTTACCTTCTCCTGTTCGTTGCTATTGAGGTGGCCGGCCTTGTGAGCTTGCTGACGCATTGCCTGGACGGCATCCGTCACGTCCTGCTGTTGGTTGGCGTATGCGTCGCCAAGACATGAAGTCCAAGAGAGGTTCTTGTCCATGTTTTCAAGAACCGAGGGAAATTGTGTGAGGGCCTTTACGCTCGGGTCCCAGGGCTGTTTGTCGACTTCCTTTGCCAGCTCTTCACCCTTGAGGTTGGAACGGCTCTGCATCCACCGATCCGCCTCGACAATCTGTGTGGGATATGTGGAAGCGGCGAGAATCTGCGCAACGAGGGCGTCCGGGTACAAGGCGATCGGCGCCACGAGTTGCTGCAGCTCTTGAGGGGAATGTTGCACGAGCGGGGCCGACTGCCCGTTGCCTTGACCCGTAGGACCGAAGGACTCTGCCTGCGCAGTGGATCGCACAAGCGAAAAACAAAGAAGTAAGATTAAAACCTGCTTGGAAAACTTCATGGCACATTCTCCAGTACAAAATTGAGACCATTTTCTTGATAACAAACCAATATTCAAAAAACCTCATAAAGCCTCGTCAGCCGGGAAACCTCACTGGCCGCGCAGTGTGCCTGGCTCGATGTCATTACGGCGCGCCAGGTCTTCAAGGTCGTCGAGCTCCGATTGTGTTTCGGTGACGCGCTGCTGAAGGATTTCAATGCCGGCTTCGGGAGTGATCCCTATGTCGCCGTCGTCGAGATCTATGCCGCCTGTCGTTTCCTTTAAACTTCGGGCATCTTCGAGAGCCCGGCGGAATTCACTGAGCCGGGCCTGTCTGCGTCCGAGTTCCTCGTGCAGCTTTGCAGCCTGCACGGCGTACCATTGCGGATCCTGCGTCTCCAGGTAAGGCACAGGCATTGCAGCGGTGGTTGAGTCATCTGCTTTGTTTGGTTGGCCAACGATTGAGATGGCGGCGAGACGCCTTAGTTTCTCAAGGTCTTCGTTCGTCCATAGCACCGTGGTTTTTTCAGTCTTCCTTGCGCGCGGCTTGTTTGCCGCGCGCAGAGGAATGGACAGCGTACTCAGGGTCATTGAAATAGCGAGTGAAAACGTCAGACAGCGATTCATCTTACCCTCCTTAGTGTTTCCCTGACGGGGCAGGAGGAAAATGCTGGAACATCTTGTTCACGCCTTTGTCGAGGTTCTTTGTGTTCTTGTCGGCGTTGTCGGAGAGCGTATCGCTCGAGGAACTTCGCCAGATCAATTTCTCAGTCTTTGCGTCGAACAGATCGATTACCAAGGTTCCCACTTTGTAGGTTTCGACGGTCGTGGTGGCGTCGCCAAATCCACCGAATCCTCCCCAATGGCGGCCTCCTCCGAATCCGTTATAGAACGTGTCCAGGGTTTGCTGATTCTGAGTCGTCTCGATGGCAAAGACTTCGACGTCACCTCCCGCGGGAACTTCCGTCCAACCCTTTGCTCTCAGAGCGCTGTTCACTGCACTCTTGATGCGGTCGACCATGAGCTGGTCTTTCGTCTGGACCTTTTCCCATGAATAGGTCTTGTATTGGCCAAAGTTTGCATTGTGGTCGTAATCGGTTTTGACGTGTAGAGCAAATGAAACGGT